>OJIY01000016.1_pt1 | contig 304217 bp, 271 predicted proteins | sample 1596061 | NCBI WGS metagenome assembly OJIY01 (sample SAMEA4350111, study PRJEB24818) | metagenome | biome: human; feature: gut; material: faeces | place: Denmark | collected 2013-09
CTGCGAGTGCCCACACAGATTGTCTGATAAATTGTTAAAGAGCAGTTGCAACATTCGCTGCCGTTGCCGGTCTTCTGCGTTGTTGCGAGGCTGCGTATATTACGTTTCCAGCCCCTTCGAGTCAAGCGTTGTTTTTCAACTTTCCGCTTTTTCTCTTTCTGCCGGAACCGCGTGTTATCGCGTTGTTCCGTGTCAGTGGTGGCGCATTATAGACACTCGCTGAGATCACGCAAGTGTTTATTTCAAAAAAATGTTTGTTCGCGTTTTTTTTAGACAAAACATGTATATTTGAGCTTTTATTCGCCTGTTTTGTCATTAATATGCCCATAATGCTTCTTATATATCATTATCCCGCTTTGTTAATGCATCACGCCAAGGAATCAGAATGCAGTTTTCAGAACAACTCAATGCGTCACAAAAGAACCTGTCTTATCTTCTGGCTGAAAAACTGGGACAGCAGATTTTATCCGGCAAATATCCGCCGGAGTCTATTCTGCCGGGAGAGATTGAGTTGGCGGAGCAGTTCGGGGTAAGCCGGACCGCTGTCCGTGAGGCAGTAAAAATGCTGGCGGCGAAAGGAATGGTTTTACCGCGCCCGCGCATCGGCACACGGGTGATGCCGGTGATAAGCTGGAATTTTCTCGATCATGACTTTATTAAGTGGTGGCTGAGCAGCGGAGACCACCAGCAGGTACTGAAATATTTCCGTGAGCTGCGTGCCGCGATTGAACCTCAGGCCTGTGCACTGGCCGCAATGAATGCAGGAAAGGATCAGAAACAGTCACTTTCTTTTCTGTTAAAAGAGATGACCTTATTATCCGCCCATTTTGAGCGGGATAAGTGGATAGCCGTTGATCACCGCTTCCACCACCTTATTTACCAGGCGTGCGGAAATCCGTTCTTTTCCTCTTTCGCCAATTTATTTGATTTTGTGTATCACAACTTTTTTGAATCCATCACCACCAATCAGGTTATTGAGATTGATCTCCACAAGGAGATTGTGGATGCCATTATCGACGGGAACGGAGAACGCGCCCGTCAGGCATGTCAGGTGTTGTTGAGTAAAGTGTGAATATGTAATAGTTACACTACTGACTATTCAGAGATAATGCATTAAGGGAAAACATGTTTAAAACAGCCCGGAATATGGCGGGCCTGCCGTGGATTGCCGCAATGGCGTTCTTTATGCAGGCGCTCGATGCCACCATTCTGAACACCGCACTGCCGGATATTGCCAGAAGCCTGAACCACTCTCCGCTGGCGATGCAGTCCGCTGTTATCAGTTACACACTGACAGTGGCGCTGCTGATCCCGGTCAGCGGCTGGCTGGCCGACCGCTTCGGTACCCGCAGGGTGTTTATTATCGCGGTGATTCTGTTTTCTCTCGGTTCTTTATTATGTGCCTTTTCACCCAACCTGCCATTTCTGGTGGTGTCGCGGATTATTCAGGGGATAGGCGGGGCAATGATGATGCCGGTGGCCCGTCTGGCGCTGCTGCGGGCTTATCCGCGCAGCGAGCTGCTGCCGATTCTCAACTTTGTCACCATTCCGGGATTGGTCGGCCCGGTGCTGGGGCCTCTGCTCGGCGGGATCCTGGTGACTTATGCCACCTGGCACTGGATTTTTATCATTAATATACCCATCGGGATTCTGGGGATTATTTACGCCATCCGCCATATGCCTGATTTCACCATGCCGAAACGCCGCTTTGATACACTCGGTTTTGCCCTGCTTGGTGCCGGACTGGTCTCTGTTTCTGTCAGTCTGGATCTGTTCGGGGATAATGCTCTGGCAGCGGCGACGCCGTTCCTGGTGATGGGCAGCGGTTTTGCGCTGCTGACCTTCTATGCCCTGCACGCCCGCCGTATTTCTGCGCCGATTATTCCGCTGAGTCTGTTCCGCACGCGGACATTCAGTGTCGGGATCGCCGGTAACGTTGCCACGCGCCTCGGCACCGGCTGTATTCCGTTTCTGATGCCGCTGATGTTACAAGTTGGTTTTGGTTATCCCGCTGTGGTGGCAGGGATGATGATGGCACCGACGGCGATCGGCTCTATTCTGGCAAAATCGGCGGTCACGCAGATTCTGCGCCGCTACGGTTATCGCCTGACATTATTTGCAATCACACTGGTGATCGGCGCAATCATTTCTTCTTTCTATTTCCAGTCACCGGGAATGTCGATTTACCTGCTGGTGCTGCCGCTGTTTATTCTCGGGATGGCGATGTCCACTCAGTTCACCGCGATGAATACCATTACCCTTGCAGATCTGACTGAGCACAATGCCAGTTCCGGTAACAGTGTGCTGGCTGTGACCCAGCAGCTTTCCATCAGTTTCGGGATAGCGGTGAGTGCGTCTGTATTACGCTATTTTGAGTCTCAGGATTGGGGGTCAATCGTTGATAATTTCCACGCGACCTTTGTAACGGTCGGGGTGATGACAATTCTGTCGGCGTTTGTGTTCCTGTTCCTGAGCCGGACTGACGGGCGGAATATGATTAAGAAGAAAACCCGCCCCTCAGACAGTCCGGCCTCACATTAACCGCAGATAACAGAGCCCCGGTTTATCAGTGCCGGGGTCAGCACCAGCAAATCAGAAGGCGCGTCTGCATCATCCATGCGGCGCAGCAGCTTATCCACCGCCAGTTTGCCCAGCTCATCTTTCGGCTGGTGAATGGTGGTCAGCGGCGGGGTGAGAAATGCAGCCAGGTCGATATCATCGTAACCGATAACCGCAATATCCTGCGGGATACGCAACCCTTTCTGCCAGATAGCCTGATAAGCACCGACAGCCATCGCATCGTTACCGGCAAATACCGCCTGCGGCGGCACCGGCAGTGAAAGCAGCTGATTCATGGCACTGAAACCACCGCTGAATTCAAAATCACTTTCCAGTACATACTCCGGCGGCACATCCAGCCCGGCCTGCGCCATTGCACGGTAAAAACCGTCCAGACGGGATTTGGCCGGCGATTTATCCAGTGGCCCGGCAATACAGGCAATCCGGGTAAAACCGTTTTCGATCAGATGATTGGTGGCAATTTCGCCGCCGAGGAAAGAGTTATCCTGAATCACATCCCCGCCGAACGCAAACGGCGACCAGTCCATCATCACCATCGGCAGACGGGGATAGCGGCTGAACACCTCCGCTGACGGGCCTTTTATCTCGGTGCACATCAGCAGCAGACCATCCACCCGCTTTTGCAGCAGCGTTTCCAGACTGCTGTTCATCCGTTTGTGATCCCCCTCAGTATTACAGAGGATCAGGCTGTAGCCGCGTTCATAACAACTGCGCTCCACCCCGCGGACAACTTCCGCATAAAACGGGTTATTACTGGTGGTCACCAGCATCCCGATGGTGTTTGTGCGATTCATTTTCAGGCTGCGCGCAAGTGCAGACGGCGCGTAATTCAGCTCGGCAATAGCATCATTTACTTTCTTGCGCACACCGTCACTGACAAAACGGTTATTGTTGATGACATGGGAGACTGTCGAGGTGGATACCCCCGCCAGCCGCGCCACATCTTTCATCGTCGCCACAGTCTTAACCACGCTCCGCAAGGAAAGCATCTATTTCACGGCGCCACGGCACCGATGGCTGTGCGCCCCGGCGGGTGACAGCAATTGCGGCAGCGGCATGAGCAAAACGCACTGCTTCATCTGCCGGTTTTCCTTCCAGCAGCGCCGTGACATACGCACCGTTAAAGGTATCGCCGGCTGCAATAGTGTCCACCGCATTAACTTTAAAGCCGGGGATCCGGCGGCCTTCACCGTTGACACTCAGCCAGACACCGCGGCTGCCCAGGGTGATCAGTACCTGTCCGATACCTTTATCATGCAGTACCTGCGCCGCTCTGGCTGCGCCGGTTTCATCACTGACAGAAATACCGGTCAGTTTTTCCGCTTCGGTTTCATTCGGGGTGATAACATCCACCAGCTTCAGCAGGCTGTCCGGTAATTCCCGCGCCGGGGCCGGATTGAGGATCACTCTGGTCTGATGATTTTTTGCAGCCTGTGCGGCGGCAATCACCGTTTCCAGCGGGGACTCCAGCTGCATCAGCAGAGCATCAGATTGTTCAACAAGCCCTTTATAAGGCGCAAAATGTGCCGGTGTCAGCGCAGCATTGGCACCGGCACTGATGCCGATGACGTTTTCACCGTCTTCATTAACAAAGATCATCGCCACGCCGGTGGCCGCTTCCGGTACCACGCTGACTGCAGCGGTGTGAATACGGTCGCGCTGCAGCTGCGCCAGGATTTCCGCGCCGATGGCATCATCCCCCACACAGGCAATAAAGGTAATATCAGCACCACTGCGTCCGCAGGCCACAGCCTGGTTCGCGCCTTTGCCGCCGAAGGCTGTCTGATATTGCTTACCGATCACCGTTTCGCCGGGTGCCGGGAACTGTGCAATATTCATAATATGATCGACATTAATACTGCCGAGAACGGTCAGACGGGATGTTGTCATTACCTTTATTTCCTTAATTACTGACAATACTCCCCGGCACGGTGTACCGGGGAGGCTGATATCGTTAGTCTTTTACAATCAGTTCTAACTCAACCGGAATGGTTTTATCGATTTTTTCGCCTTTCAGGACTTTATCGGCTGTCTGAATACCAATGATACCGATCTGGTCAGGACGCTGTGCCACTGTTGCACCCAGTTTGCCGCCTTTCACGGCTTTGATGCCGTCAGCTGTGCCGTCGAAGCCGACCACCAGCACATCATCACGTCCTGCAGTCTGCAATGCACGCTGCGCACCTAATGCCATTTCATCGTTCTGGGCAAATACCGCCTGAACAGCCGGATGTGCAGTCAGCAGGTTCTGCATAACGTTCAGACCTTTGGTACGGTCGAAATCTGCCGGCTGGCTGGCCAGCACATTCATTTTATGCTCGGCAACCGCCTGTTTGAAACCTTCACCGCGCTCACGGGAAGCTGAAGTCCCGGTGATACCTTCCAGCTGGATAACTTTGGCATCCGCACCGGTTTTACGGGCAATATAATCACCTGCCAGTTTGCCGCCGAGAACGTTATCAGAGGCAACGTGGCTGACCACTTCACCTTTATTGGCAACACGGTCCAGGGTGATAACCGGGATATTGGCTTTGTTGGCCAGGATCACGGCGTTACCGACCGCATCAGAGTCTGTCGGGTTAATCAGCATCAGTTTGGTGCCTTTCACGGTCAGATCCTGCACGTTAGCCAGTTCTTTCGCCGGGTTATCCATGGAATCCAGAACCACCAGGTCGTAACCGAGTTTATCCGCTTCTTTCTGGGCACTGTCTTTCATGGTGACAAAGAACGGGTTATTCAGTGTGGAGATCACCAGGGCAATGGACTCTTTTGCCAGTGCATTGGCGCTGATAGTGGCGCTCAGTGCAACAACGGAGAAAAGGGTCGCAATCTTTTTCAGTTTCATGTTTCTGTTCCTTGCAGGATTCGGGTAAGTGGATTATTTACTGCTTTTGTTATCAACGAGTACAGCCAGCAAAATCACAACCGCTTTAACAATCATCTGGTAGTTGGAGGAGATCCCCAGCAGATTCAGCGCGTTGTTCAGAAAACCTAAAATCAGCGCCCCGATCAGGGTGCCCATAATACGGCCTTTACCCCCGGCGAGACTGGTGCCGCCGAGTACCACCGCCGCAATCGCATCCAGCTCATAACCGTTACCGGCCATCGGCTGTGCGGACGATAAACGTGCCACTTCAATCACACTGGCTAATGCCGCCAGCAGACCACAGAGGGCGTAAACAATGATTTTGATTTTATCGACATTAATACCGGACAGGCGGGTGGCGGATTCATTACCGCCCAGCGCGTAGATATAACGGCCCAGGCGGGTGTGATGCAGCAGATACCAGGCCGCCGCGAAAACGACAATCATCAGCCAGACCGGTGCCGGAATACCAAACAGACGGCCGATACCAAACCAGCTGAACACATCGGCGTTATCACTGAATCCGGTGCTGATCGGGCTGCCGTCGGTATACACACGGGTCACACCGCGCAGTAACAGCATCATCACCAGCGTGGCGATAAAAGCCTGCACTTTCCCTTTGGCGACAATCACCCCGGTCACACCGCCGATAGCCGCCCCCAGAGCCAGCGCACCCGCAACAGCAACAATGGCGTTAACATCCGCGCCCACCATGGAGGCCGCCACCGCACCGGTCAGTGCCAGCAGTGAGCCGACAGACAGGTCAATCCCGGAGGTCAGGATCACCAGCGTCATCCCCACCGCCATAATGGCGTTCACAGAGGTCTGCTGGAGAATATTGAACAGGTTATTCAGGGTAAAAAAGTTCGGGCTGATCATGGAGACAATCACAATCAGGATCAGCAGTGCTATCAGTGATTTCTGCTCAAGCAGCCATTCTTTGGAAAACCAGCGTTTTGACGCCGGGGTTGAATCTGTACGCATATCTTACTCCTGCCCTGCGCCATATTGTTTGCCGACTGCGGCGGCCATTAATGCTTCCTGAGTGACGTTCTCCGCGGCAAACTCCCCGCTTATCCGTCCTTCGTGCATGACCAGAATCCGGTCACTCATCCCCATCACTTCCGGCATTTCCGATGAAATAAGGATGATACTCAGGCCTTCCTGTTTAAATTTGTTGATCAGCTGATAAATCTCTTTCTTCGCCCCGACATCAACACCGCGTGTCGGTTCGTCGAGGATGAGGACTTTCGGCCGGGTCATCAGGCCGCGGGCGATCGCCACTTTCTGCTGATTACCGCCGGATAAGAACCCGATTATCTGATCCATGCCCGGGGTTTTGATATTAAACAGCTGAATAAAATCACTGACTGTCAGATGCTCTTCTTTATGATTAAGGCGTCCGGTTTTGCTGCTGAAATACGGCAGCGCCGTCAGAGACATGTTTTCTTTTACTGACATCCCCAGCACCAGACCATCGCGTTTGCGGTCTTCGGAGATATACACGATACCGTTATCCAGCCCGGCTTTCGGCGAGTTTATCTGACAGACTTTGCCGTCCATTTCAACCGTTCCGCCAGTTTTTGCCATTGCGCCGTAAATCATTTTCATCAGTTCGGTACGCCCGGCCCCCATCAGCCCGGAAACGCCGAGAATTTCATTCTCATGCAGCGTGAAACTGACATCATGCACATCACGACCGCACAGGTTTTTCACCACCAGCTTCTCTTTGCCACGCGGCAGATTCAGACGCGGATACTGATCTTCCAGCTTGCGCCCGACCATCATTTCAATCAGGCTATCCTCAGTCAGGTCAGACACCGGTTTTTCACCAATAAACTGTCCGTCGCGGAACACCGTCACATCATCACAAATCTCAAAAATCTCTTTCAGACGGTGAGATATATAGACAATACCGCAGCCCTGCTCACGCAGTTCGCGAATCACACTGAAGAGAGATTCGGTTTCGGTGTCCGTCAGTGCGTCCGTCGGTTCATCCATAATGATGACTTTCGACTCAAAACTGAGCACCTTGGCGATTTCCACCATCTGCTGATCGCCGATAGACAGTTCCGCCACCAGCCGGTGACTGCTGTAAGAAAGATTCAGACGGGCCAGTAACTTATCCGCTTCGGTATACATCTTTTTCCAGTCGATATTGCCGAAACGGCCGGTGAATTCGCGGCCGAGGAAAATATTCTCTGCAATCGTCAGTTCCGGGATCAGGTTAAGTTCCTGATGGATAATCCCGATACCGGCTTCCTGAGACGATTTCGGCCCCGTAAACTGACGCTCCTGCCCCAGAAACAGAATCTGACCGGCGTCTTTTTTGTAGATCCCGGTCAGCACTTTCATCATGGTGGATTTTCCGGCGCCGTTCTCTCCGACCAGCGCCATCACTCTGCCGGGGTAGACCCGCAGGGCGGCACCGGATAAGGCTTTCACACCCGGGAAAGCTTTATCGATACCTTTGAGTTCAAGTAACGGTTCCATAGACACCTCAGAATGTCACGCCGGAAAACAGCATCACATTGGCAAACGGTGTGCACTCACCGGTCCGGATCACGGCACGGCTGTTTTGTGTCTGTAACTTGAAAGAGGCATGAGTCACATACTGAATCTGAATGACATTACCCTGCTGTAATTCCAGGGCTTTCAGATGTGCCACAATCGCATCATGCAGCTCACTGTTATGTGTCTGGATATCTTCTGCCATCAGTGCGGCTTCCACCTGCATCTCCTGCGTGATGACCTTAAACACTGACATAAAATCAGGGACACCCTGTGTCAATGCCAGATCAATACGTGGTGTGGCGGGCGGAATAGGCAGCCCGGCATCAGCAACAGTAATATGGTCGGTATGACCCAGACGCGCGATAACCGCGGAGACATCACTGTTCAGTAAAGCCCCTTTCTTCATAAAATCCTCCTGAGCGAAACGTTTCGCTTTTAAACTATGGTAGGAAAAATACCGGAAAACTCAATGTTCATCCATAAAAAATGTGATGATGATCGAAACGTTTCGCCTGTGAATATGTTAAATAAAAAAGCTAACTGATTGAATGAGTTATAGCTGAATGGATTCAATCCTGCTGACAGAAAATTTCCGGCTGTTTTCTCCCGCCTCCCCTGACAGACAAATCATTTATAACACCATCACATGACTGATAAGTTATGACATCGCAGAACATCATCCGGTATTGCTATGTTGATTCTCCCACCCGCACCGGAGATTTTTTTATGATGAAAAAAACGGCATTTGCCGGCATCCTTTTTTGTTTACTGACCTCACAGGCTATTGCTCACGGCTACATCACGGAACCCGCCTCACGGGCAGCAAATTGCCGGGAAGGAAAAAACCCAGCCACACTATGCGGAGCCGCCCGATGGGAGCCACAAAGTATTGAAGCATTATCCGGATTTCCGGAGGGCAACTTCCCGCCTGACGGTCATCTTGCCAGCGGCGGAATTCCCCGCTTTCTGCCGCTGGATATCCCCGGAAGCAGCAAATGGCATCAGCTGGAGGTAAAACCGGGAAACACCATGTTCACCTGGAAAATTACAGCGGCTCACAAAACCCGTAACTGGCGTTACTACATCACCAGACCGGACTGGCAGCCGGGAGCCCCGCTGACCCGGGCATCATTTGAAACCAAACCATTCTGTTTTTATGACGGAAAAAATCAGGTGCCACCGCAGTCAGTGACGCATCAGTGCAATATCCCTGAACGTAAAGGCGCGCAGATCATTTACGGCGTATGGGAAATCGCGGATACCGCCAACAGTTTCTATCAGGTGATTGATGTCCGGTTTGACTGATTAACCACATTGCCGGGAATACCGGCAATTTTTTTATCATTATTTGCGCAAAAAACAGAAGAAACGTGATTTTACGCAGTAAACGCGGTAGCTTTTTTGGTTTATAAACGCAGAAACTGCATCAGTAAATTCACGGGAGTCCCATGCAACGTTCTGAACGTATTGCCCGGCTGAGCCGCCATCTGGAATCCGGGCTGTATGAACGACAGCACGCCATCCGGCTCTGCTTACTGGCCACCCTCAGCGGGGAAAGTGTTTTTCTGCTCGGCCCGCCGGGGATCGCCAAAAGTATGATTGCACGACGCATGAAACTGATTTTCAGTGACGCCCGCGCTTTTGAGTATCTGATGACCCGCTTCTCCACCCCGGAGGAGATCTTCGGTCCGCTCTCCATTGCGGCCCTGAAAGATGAAGGGAAATACCAGCGCATCACGCAGGGATATCTGCCGGATGCGGAAATCGTGTTTCTCGACGAAATCTGGAAAGCGGGTCCCGCAATCCTCAATACCCTTCTGACCGCAATTAACGAACGCAAATACCGCAACGGTGACAGCGAAAATGCTATCCCGATGCGGCTGCTGGTGGCCGCCTCCAACGAACTGCCGGACAACGACAGCAGCCTGGAAGCACTCTATGACCGGATGCTGATCCGCTTATGGCTGGATAAACTTCAGGAAAAACAGAGCTTCCGCGCCATGCTTATCAGCACACCGGGAGCATCGGATGAACAGATCCCCGCGCATCTGCAGGTAACCGATGAGGAATACCATCAGTGGCAGGAAGAGATTGACCGTGTTGTGCTGACCGATCAGATATTTGAACTGATTTATCAGCTGCGTCAGCAGATTGAGCGGCTGGATAACGCGCCGTATATCTCAGACCGGCGCTGGAAAAAGGCACTGCGGCTGTTACAGGCCAGTGCGTTTTTCAACGACCACAGCAGTATCACGCCTCTTGATCTGATTTTGCTGAAAGATTGCCTGTGGCATGATTCCGCCTCACTGAAATCCGTTCCGCAACTGCTGACACAACTGATGTGTGAGCAGGCCTATCAGCAGCGCAGCCTGTTACTGAAACTGGAAAAATATTATCAGGAATGGATACTGGAAACGCAGACTCAGCAACAGCGGGATGCCTTCAGTGTGATCCGCAGCAGTGCCCGTTTCGGGCGCAAAGTCAGTTACGCTCTGCCGGATACGTTGCCGCCCGGCCCGGTCACCCTTTTTCTGCATAACCCGCTGACATTACATGATATGACAGTCACTCATGTGACTATTGAGCGCAGTGCCTTTGATACCTTTTTTGATAAAGGAGGGAACATTGCGGCAAAACTCAACGGCATCGGCTTTACCCAGTCTGTGTCCGCCGCAGTCAATGATAACGGTCTTCTGGAACTGCGTGATGTCAGTCTGCGCAGTAGCACCCTGTTCCCGGCAGGTACCGAAAGCCGGATGACAGAGGCGCAGAAGCAAATCTGGCTGGATAAACTTTCGGTGATACGCCAGACACTGGTACAGCAGCGCCAGCTGTTTGCACAGCATCAGCCCGCCCTGTTTGTCAGTGATGACTGGATAGCGCAGATCGAGGAAAGCTTTCTGCCGGTGACAGAGCGCCTCGATAAACTGACTCAGCAAATGAGCAGCACCCCGTGTTAAGTCTTTCAGCACTGGATCTGGCGCTGGCAGTTAATGAAGGGGAACTCATTGAGGAGATCCTGCTGACACTGCTGGCCGCTCCGCAACTGGCCTGGTTTTTTGAAAAGCACCCGCGGTTACGCCGTGCGGTGCTGACTGATATGCCGTCATGGCGGAAATCACTGGAAGAGCGGGTGAAAGAAGCCCTGGTTCCGGCGGCACTGGCCGATGAGTTCCGTCTTTACCAGAAAAGCACCGCTGCAGACCGGACTGAATTTTACCGCCTGCTGCCGGAGATCCTCAAAGCGCTGGAGGACATACACTCGCCGTTCTCGCCGGAAGCACACCGCCTGCACAGAGATGAGCAGGAAACCACCTCCCATCAGATATTATTCAATCAGCGCTGGCGTCTCAGCCTGATTTTACAGGTCACCACCTATCATAAAGAAATCCTGGAGCAGGAAAAAGAACAGCTCCTCGCCGAACTTCAGCAGCACCTGGCGCTGAGCGGCAATCTTGATCCGCTGATCAGTGAAAATGAGCAGGCTTCCGGTAAGTTATGGGATCTGGCAAAAGGATCACTGAAATCCCACGGACCGGCAGACGATCTCCTGCTGCGTTACAGCGAATTTTTAAAATCCCAGCCGGAACTGGAAAAACTGGCCTCACTGCTGGGGCGCAGCCAGATGGCAAAATCCGTTCCTCAGGACAGTGCGGTGACAGAGCCGGTCACCATTACCGAACTGGTGCCGGATCAAACCCCGGAAGAGGTCAGCGGGGTCGGGCTGAGTGATGATGTGCTGCGTCTTCTGCCCGCCGAGCTGGCGTTACTCGGCATCAGCGGTCTGGAGCTGGAATTTTACCGGAAGCTGGCCGAGAAACAGTTATACACCTACCGGTTACAGGGCGATCACTGGCAGGAACGGCAGGTGATGCGGCCGATCGTTCATCATAAAGATGAAAAACAGCCGCGCGGTCCCTTCATTATCTGTATCGATACTTCCGGCTCGATGGGCGGTTTCAATGAGCGCTGCGCCAAAGCGTTTTGTCTCGCGCTGGTCAAAATCGCTATGGCCGATAACCGGCAGTGCCATGTCATGCTCTTTTCCACCGGACAGGTGCATTATGATTTTCTCGGCCCGGACGGCATCGAACAGATGACCCGCTTTCTGCTTCAGAGTTTTAAAGGCGGAACAGACCTGGCGTCCTGTCTGACAGAAGCGGCAAAACGGCTGGAAACGCCGCAGTGGCGTGATGCGGATGTAGTGGTAATGTCTGACTTTATTGCCCAGCGGCTGCCGGATGAGGTGGTGAAGCTGGTTAAACGTTCGCAGCAGCAGGGAAAACACCGCTTCCATGCGGTAGCCCTGTCCCATTACGGAAAGCCCGGTATCATGCGGATTTTTGATCACATCTGGCGTTTTGATACCGGCTTAAAAAATCGTCTGTTGCGCCGTTTCAGGCGGTGAGCCTCCGGGCTCACCGTACAACAGTGTATTACAGCATATCAGTGATGGTTTCGCGCACTTCCGGTGCCCACACACTGCATTGTACCTGGCCGATATGACTGCGCTGGAGAAGTAACATCACCAGACGTGACTGGCCGATCCCGCCGCCGATAGTCTGCGGCATTTCACCGGCTGCCAGCGATTTGTGCCAGTCCAGCTCCATCCGTACCTGCTGACCGGTCAGATCCAGCTGACGCGCCAGGGTGACCGGGTCGACACGGATCCCCATTGAGGATAACTCAAACGCATCCTGCAGTACCGGGTTCCACACGAGGATATCCCCGTTCAGCCCTTTGTAGCCGTCACTGTTCTCAGTAGTCCAGTCATCATAATCCGGTGCACGGACATCATGGGACTCACCATGAGATAATTTACCGCCGATGCCGATTAAGAAGACGGCACCCAGTTCTTTCGCGATGGCGCGCTCACGGCCTTTGGCATCCAGGTCCGGGTAGCGGGCAAGCAGTTCTTCAGAGTGAATAAAATGAATTTGGTCCGGCAGGAACGGTGTCAGACCAAATTCCTTACTTACTGCAAGTTCTGTTTCTTTTATTGTCTGATATATTTTACTCACTGTCTGCTTCAGATAAGGCAGCGTCCGCTCCTCATCTGCCATCACTTTTTCCCAGTCCCACTGATCAACATAGACAGAATGGATTGGGGTTAAGCGATCCTCATCAGGACGCAACGCTTTCATGTCGGTGTACAGACCTTGGCCCGGCTGAAAATCAAAACGCCCTAAGGTTTTGCGTTTCCATTTAGCCAGTGAATGCACGACTTCAAAGGTTGAGCCCGGCAATGATTTAACTTTCACCTGAACCGCTTTCTCGCTGCCGGATAAATTATCCTGAGTACCATCACCCACGCGGCTTAAGATTGGCCCCTGGACTTCAATAAGGCCCAGTTGTTTTTCCAGCAGACGTGAGAAGTAAGACTTCACGAAACTGATTTGCTGCTGCTGTCGGATGAATGATTTTTCCATGATAATAATCCTTGATATGCGGAACATGTATTGCCTGTGAAATAGATTAAGCAACAGAATGGGGTATAAATTCAATATCCTTTATCAAAAATACCCTTTGCTATTTATAAAATTCATTTTTATGATGCTAAAAATGAATTTTCGTTAATTTAAGGGGCATAAAATGGCCGAAATTTATCAGATCGACAATCTGGACCGTGACATACTTCACGCTTTAATGGCGAATGCCCGCACACCTTACGCGGAATTAGCGAAAAAATTTGCCGTCAGTCCCGGAACAATCCATGTCCGGGTCGAGAAAATGAAGCAGGCGGGTATCATTACCGGCACCCGGGTGGATATCAGTGAAAAACAGCTGGGATTTGATGTGACCTGCTTTATCGGCATCATCCTGAAAAGCGCCAAAGATTACCCGGCCGCCCTCAAGAAACTCGACAAGCTGGATGAAGTGGTGGAAGTCTATTACACCACCGGGCAGTACAGCATCTTTATAAAGGTGATGTGTAAAACGATAGAATCTCTGCAGGACGTACTTATCAACAAGATCCAGAGTATTGATGAGATACAGTCCACTGAAACCCTGATCTCCTTACAGAACCCGATCATACGGACGATCCGCCCGTAAGAAAAAATTCTTATAACCACATTATCCACAGGTAGATCCCAGCTGTTTCACAGCGTACAATAGCGGCTCTTTACAGCAGGGGATCACCATGACCACAGTTACTCTCATTACCGGCAGTACCATGGGCAGCGCAGAATATGTTGCCGAGCATGTTGCCGAAATCCTGGAAAACGCCGGTTTTACCACGGATGTGCAGCACGGGCCGGAAGCGGACGACGTACCGCAGCAGGACAGTACCTGGTTAATTGTCACCTCCACTCACGGTGCCGGTGATCTCCCCGAAAATATACAGCCGTTCGCTGATGCCCTGCGTGAGCAGCAGCCTGATCTCAGTTCAGTCCGTTACGGTGCCATCGGGATCGGCAGCAGTGAATATGACACCTTCTGTGGTGCAGTCCGTACACTGGACGCTCTGCTCACCTCTCTGGGTGCGAAAAAAATCGGTCAGTCACTCGAAATAGATATTCAGAAACACGAGATTCCTGAAGATCCGGCTGAGATCTGGATCGAAGAATGGAAAAATTTACTCTGATTTGCTGATAAAAACAGCGATCAACTGTGGATAACTCAGGGATCAACTTGCGATCAACCCGTAGTTATTCACTGTATAAGATCACTCTCCGTCAGGCCCTGTGAATAAGTACCCGTTTTGATCCCAGCTTATACTGAACAGGATCAACGGTACTTCACAGGAAATGATCCTTTACAGTTTTATGATCTTTATGGGGATTTAACACTTATCCACAGAGGATCGCGATCCTAATAAAAGATCTAATAAAGAGATCTTTAAATAAAAAGATCTTTATATAATTACCTGCGTCTTTACCGCTCATGGTCAGACGGCAAGAGTTGAGTTATATTCTCTCCCCCGATGCGCTACTGCATTTTGTAATGAAGGTTTATCATGTTTTATCCGGATCATTTTGACGTCATTGTTATCGGCGGTGGCCATGCCGGTACTGAAGCTGCGATGGCAGCGGCACGTATGGGCCGTCAAACACTTTTACTGACTCACAATATCGACACTCTGGGTCAGATGTCCTGCAACCCTGCTATCGGTGGGATCGGTAAGGGACATCTGGTTAAAGAGATCGATGCACTCGGCGGACTGATGGCACATGCCACTGACCGTGCCGGTATTCAGTTCAGAACCCTGAATGCCAGCAAAGGGCCGGCCGTTCACGCCACCCGTGCTCAGGCTGACCGCGTGCTTTACCGTCTGGCAGTGCGCACCGCACTGGAAAACCAGCCTAACCTGATGATTTTCCAGCAGCCGGTTGAAGATCTTATCGTTGAAAACGATACCGTTACCGGTGCAGTGACCCGGATGGGACTGAAATTCAGAGCCAAATCGGTTGTACTGACTGTCGGGACATTCCTGGACGGCAAAATTCACATCGGACTGGAAAACTACAGCGGCGGCCGTGCCGGTGATCCGCCGTCAGTTTCCCTGTCACACCGTCTGCGGGAACTGCCGCTGCGTGTCGGTCGCCTGAAAACAGGGACACCGCCGCGTATTGACGCCCGGACCATCGATTTTGCTCAGTTGACACCACAATTTGGTGACAACCCGATGCCGGTATTCTCCTTCATGGGCAGTGCTGATGAGCATCCTGAACAGATGCCATGCCATATCACGTACACCAATGAAAAAACCCATGAAGTGATCCGCAATAACCTCGATCGCAGCCCGATGTATGCCGGTGTGATCGAAGGGATCGGCCCGCGTTACTGTCCGTCCATCGAAGATAAAGTGATGCGCTTTGCGGATCGTAATCAGCATCAGATTTTCCTGGAGCCGGAAGGGCTGACCAGCAATGAAATTTACCCGAACGGTATCTCCACCAGCTTACCGTTTGATGTGCAGATGCAGATTGTTCACTCGATGAAAGGCATGGAAAACGCGCGTATTGTGCGTCCCGGTTATGCTATCGAGTATGATTTCTTTGACCCGCGCGACCTGAAACAGACCCTGGAAAGTAAATACCTGCACGGCCTGTTCTTTGCCGGACAAATCAACGGCACCACCGGTTACGAAGAAGCGGCCGCTCAGGGGCTGCTGGCCGGTCTGAACGCCGCCCGCTATTCTGCTGATCAGGAAGGCTGGTTCCCGCGCCGTGATCAGGCGTATATCGGCGTGCTGGTGGACGACCTGTGCACACTCGGTACCAAAGAGCCGTACCGGATGTTTACCTCACGGGCGGAATACCGTCTGATGCTGCGTGAAGACAACGCAGATGCCCGTCTGACTGAAACCGGCCGTGAACTGGGGCTGGTGGATGACGCACGCTGGGCACACTTCAGTGAAAAAATGGAGCTGATCGAGAAAGAACGTCAGCGTCTGAGAGATATCCGCGTACACCCGCAGTCTGAAAGCGTGAAAGAGATCAACGCGATCCTGAACACGCCTCTCTCCAAAGAGGCGACCGGGGAAGATCTTCTGCGCCGTCCGGAGATGGACTACAACCGCCTGATGACCCTGAGTGATTTCGCACCGGGAGTTGATTCACCGGCAGCGGCACAGCAGGTGGAAATCCAGGTGAAATACGAAGGCTATATCTCCCGTCAGCAGGACGAAATTCAGCGCCAGCTGCGTAATGAGAACGCGACACTGCCTGTTGATCTCGATTACAGACAGGTGAGCGGGCTTTCCAACGAAGTGGTGGCAAAACTCAACGACCACAAACCGACCTCGATCGGCCAGGCATCGCGGATCTCCGGTATCACACCGGCTGCTATCTCTATCCTGCTGGTCTGGCTGAAAAAGCAGGGCCTTCTGCGGCGGAGTGCGTAACGGATGAGTGATTTACAGCAACAACTTTCCGCGCTGCTGCGCAGTGCGGATATCCGGCTGACCGATCAGCAGAAACAGCAGCTGACCGGTTATGTGGAGATGCTCCACAAGTGGAACAAAGCCTATAACCTGACGTCTGTCCGTCAGACGGAACAGATGCTGGTGCGCCATATAATGGACAGTATCGTGGTGGAACCGCATCTGACCGGCAGCCGGTTTATTGATGTCGGCACCGGTCCGGGGCTTCCCGGCGTACCGCTGGCGATTGTCCGCCCGGACTCTCACTTTGTCCTGCTCGACAGCCTGGGCAAGCGTGTACGCTTCCTGAAACAGGTACAGCATGAACTGGGGCTGACCAACATCGAACCGGTTCAGAGCCGCGTGGAAGAGTATCAGGGCGAACCATTTGACGGGGTTATCAGTCGTGCGTTTGCATCACTGGATGATATGCTCAGCTGGTGTCATCACCTGCCGGTACCGGAAACCGGGCGCTTTTTTGCACTGAAAGGCAGTGTACCGGAAGAGGAATTAACCCGGTTACCGGAGGGGATTTCTCTCGTCAGTGTCGAAAAACTGGTCGTGCCGCAACTTGACGAGCAGCGCCATCTGGTGATTCTTAAAGCAAATTGAGTTTGCTGTACGTCAAAAAACAGAAATATTTTTAAGGGGACGGAGTCAGCGCATTTTCTGCACCGTCCCTTTGTTTTTCCGGAGACGAAAATAAAATGCGTAACGGGGCCGTTACAAAGTGACAACGGCAGATTGGTTACTTTCCGGTAAGTTTATCTGCGAAAAATTTCATGCCGGATCGTTTTTACTGATAACGCATTATTTCAAAATTATTTATTTTATTTAAAATTAATCTGTAAATATCAGTTAAATGTTTATTTTTTTGATTAACTGGTTGATAGCTATTGCTATTTTTACAACCGCTGATCGCTATAAAATGTTAATTCAACTAATGTATTTTATGTTATGTGATTTTTGTCACGTTTCAGAAATGAGTTGCACGTCGTATTCCGAGGTAGGGTAGACTCTATTTTTTGTACGATTTGTGGCGGCGGCAAAGAAATTAAATTTTTATTCACTTTTTCGCTACTTATTGATTGAAAACAATCTGGCTGCCCGTATAATTTGCACGTTTTTGTCTCTTGACACTCTCGCTCAAAGGCAGTTTTATACATCATTCAGTAAGCCTGACCCCGGAAGGTGCACACGGAGAAACTAAATGTCATGTCTGTCTCCCTTTTCAACGGAAAATTGACCAAAAAACTGTTGTTTTTGCAGTTTATGACGTTTGTTGTTCTTAGTGCGCTTTTTTGCATAAAAAGTATCGAATGGGGTGCTTCCGCGCTGGCCGGGGGAGTTGCCGCATGGATACCGAATGCGATTTTTTTGCTGATCAGTAACCGGCAGAAAGCGCATGAGGAACCGCAGTCGTACCGGATTGCATGGTTTTTTGTGGTAGGGGAAGGGTTTAAAGTTATCTTCGCGATAGCGATACTGATGATTGCTTTAGGAGTGTTTAAAGCGGCAGTTGCACCACTGGTCTTGACCTATTTAGCGGTGCTTTTCGTGCAGATTATCGCACCGGCCGTGCTAAGCGGTTAGCGGTTTTAACAACAAAGGGTAAGAGGCATCATGTCTGCATCAGGAGAAAGTTTAACCACAAAAGAGTATATCGGTGGCCACCTGAATAACCTTCAGTTGGACCTGAATACTTTCGAGTTGGTCAATCCCCATGCGAACGCGACTCCATCTTTTTGGACGCTGAACATTGACTCCCTTTTCTTCTCAGTCGTATTAGGTATTTTCTTTTTATGGCTTTTCAGAAGGGTGGCAAAGAAAGCGACAAGTGGCGTTCCCGGGAAATTTCAGACTGCGGTAGAAATGCTTATCGGCTTCGTTGACAGCAACGTTCGTGATATGTATCACGGCAAGAGCAAGGTTATTGCACCTCTCGCATTAACTGTGTTCGTGTGGGTGCTGCTGATGAACGCACTGGACTTATTACCAATCGACTTCATTCCGTATATCGGTGAACACATCCTCGGTTTACCTGCGCTGCGTATCGTTCCGACCGCAGACGTAAGTATCACACTGTCGATGGCGATTGGTGTATTCGTTCTTATCCTCTTTTACAGCTTCAAGATGAAAGGCGTGAAAGGATTTGCAAAAGAGCTGACATTACAGCCTTTTAATCATCCGTTATTCATTCCTGTCAACCTGATTCTGGAAGGGGTAAGCCTGCTGTCAAAACCTGTTTCCCTCGGTCTGCGACTGTTTGGGAACATGTATGCAGGTGAGCTGATCTTCATTCTTATTGCAGGTCTGCTACCGTGGTGGTCACAATGGTTACTGAGCCTTCCGTGGGCGATTTTCCACATACTGATTATTACGTTACAAGCCTTTATTTTCATGGTTCTGACGATCGTCTATCTGTCGATGGCGTCTGAAGAGCATTAATTTTATTACCAATAACTGTGATTTAACTGAAACAAACTGGAGACTGTCATGGAAAACCTGAATATGGATCTGCTGTACATGGCTGCCGCTGTAATGATGGGCCTGGCGGCTATCGGTGCTGCGATCGGTATCGGCATCCTCGGTGGGAAATTTTTAGAAGGCGCTGCACGCCAGCCGGATTTAATCCCTCTGCTGCGTACTCAGTTCTTCATCGTAATGGGTCTGGTTGACGCCATCCCGATGATCGCTGTAGGTCTGGGCTTGTATGTAATGTTTGCGGTTGCGTAGTGATACGGCCACTTCCGGATATTTACATCAACTCAATTAGATAAAGAGGTATTGTGCTGTGAATCTTAACGCAACAATCCTCGGCCAGGCCATCGCGTTTGTCCTGTTTGTTTTGTTCTGTATGAAGTATGTATGGCCACCGATCATGGCGGCCATTGAAAAACGTCAGAAAGAAATTGCTGACGGTTTATCTTCCGCAGAACGTGCTAAAAAGGACCTGGACTTAGCGCAAGCCAATGCGACCGACCAAATGAAAAAAGCGAAAGCGGAAGCATCTGCCCTGATCGAACAAGCGAATAAACAACGCGCTCAGATCATCGATGAGGCAAAAGCAGAAGCGGAAGTTGAGCGTAGCAAAATCGTAGCACAGGCACAGGCGGAAATTGACGCCGAACGCAAACGTGCTCGCGAAGAGTTACGTAAACAGGTCGCCATTTTAGCTGTCGCGGGTGCCGAGAAAATTATTGAACGTTCCGTGGATGAAGCTGCTAACAGCGACATCGTTGATAAACTTGTCGCTGAACTGTAAGGAGGATGGGGCATGTCAGAAATCGTTACTGTAGCTCGCCCCTACGCCAAAGCAGCTTTTGACTTTGCTGTGGAAAACCAGGCCGTTGAAAAATGGCAGAACATGCTGGCATTTACCGCGGAAGTGACACGCAATGAGCAGATCGAAGATCTGATTTCCGGTTCTTTTGCTCCGGAAACCCTGGCTCAGGCGTTTATCACTGTTTGCGGTGAGCAGATTGACGAGCATGTTCAGAACCTGGTTCGTATCATGGCTGAGAATGGTCGCTTAGTGACCCTGCCGGAAGTTAGTCGTCAGTTCGCAACACTGCGGGCTGCGCTGGAGTCAACTGTTGAGGTTGAAGTCACTTCAGCCGGCGAACTCAATGAACAGCAGCTGGCGAAAATTTCTGCAGCGATGGAAAAACGTCTGTCACGCAAAGTTAAGCTGAATTGCAAAATTGATAAGTCAGTTATCGCGGGGTTTGTATTGCGCGCCGGTGACCTTGTCATCGACAACAGCATTCGCAATCGACTCGAGCGTTTAACCGACGTCTTGCAGTCTTAAGGGGACTGGAGCATATGCAACTGAATTCCACCGAAATCAGCGAACTGATCAAGCAGCGCATTGCTCAGTTCAATGTCGTGAGTGAAGCTCACAACGAAGGTACGATTGTTTCCGTCAACGACGGTATCATTCGTATCCACGGTTTAGCCGAAGTTATGCAGGGTGAGATGATCTCTCTGCCGGGCAACCGTTATGCTATCGCACTGAACCTGGAGCGCGACTCTGTTGGTGCGGTTGTGATGGGTCCTTATGCCGACCTGGCAGAAGGCATGAAAGTCAAATGTACCGGTCGTATTCTGGAAGTGCCGGTTGGCCGTGGCCTGTTAGGCCGTGTGGTCAACACCCTGGGTGAGCCTATCGATGGTAAAGGCCAGGTTGAGCACGATGGTTTCTCACCTGTCGAAGTTATCGCACCGGGTGTTATCGACCGTCAGTCCGTTGATCAGCCTGTACAGACCGGTTATAAGTCTGTCGATGCGATGATTCCAATCGGCCGTGGTCAGCGTGAGCTGATTATCGGTGACCGTCAGACCGGTAAAACCGCACTGGCAATCGATGCAATCATCAACCAGCGTGATTCAGGCATCAAATGTATTTACGTCGCAATTGGTCAGAAAGCGTCCACTATTGCTAACGTTGTCCGTAAATTAGAAGAGCACAATGCGCTGGCCAACACAATCGTTGTGGTCGCGAGTGCGTCTGAATCTGCGGCACTGCAATATCTGGCTCCGTATTCCGGTTGTGCTATGGGTGAATACTTCCGTGACCGCGGTGAAGACGCGTTAATCATTTATGATGACCTGTCAAAACAAGCGGTTGCTTACCGTCAGATCTCCCTGCTGCTCCGTCGTCCGCCCGGACGTGAAGCATATCCTGGTGACGTTTTCTATCTGCACTCCCGTCTGCTGGAACGTGCTGCGCGTGTTAACGCGGAATATGTGGAAGCGTTTACCAAGGGTGAAGTGAAAGGCAAAACCGGTTCTCTGACCGCGCTGCCAATCATCGAAACGCAGGCAGGGGACGTATCAGCGTTCGTTCCGACTAACGTTATCTCCATCACTGATGGTCAGATCTTCCTGGAATCCGCGCTGTTCAACGCCGGTATCCGTCCTGCGGTTAACCCGGGGATCTCCGTATCCCGTGTGGGTGGTGCAGCACAGACCAAGATCATGAAAAAACTGTCCGGTGGTATCCGTACCGCTCTGGCACAGTATCGTGAACTGGCGGCGTTCTCACAGTTCGCATCTGACCTTGATGATGCAACCCGTAAACAGCTTGACCACGGTCAGAAAGTTACTGAGTTGCTGAAACAGAAACAGTATGCACCAATGTCAGTGGCACAACAGTCTCTGTCACTGTATGCAGCTGAGCGTGGTTACCTGGAAGATATCGAAATTTCGAAAGTCGTGCCGTTTGAAGCTGCTCTGATTGGCTACGCCACTCGTGAACATGCTGATCTTCTGAAAGAAATCGACCAGACGGGTAGCTATAACGATGATATCGAAGCGAAGTTGAAAAACGTGCTCGATACCTTCAAGGCGACTCAGTCCTGGTAATACTAAACGGCCTGTGTGAACAGTACAGGCCGTCTGGTTCATGAGGAGAGCAAATGGCCGGCGCAAAAGAGATACGTTCTAAGATCGCCAGCGTACAAAATACGCAGAAGATCACTAAAGCGATGGAAATGGTCGCGGCGTCCAAAATGCGTAAAACGCAGGACCGCATGGCGGCCAGCCGTCCTTATGCAGAGACCATCCGCAGTGTGATTGGTCACATTGCATTAGGTAATCTGGAATATAAACATCCATACCTCGAAGAACGCGAGGTTAAGCGTGTCGGGTACCTGGTTGTTTCTACCGACCGTGGTTTGTGTGGTGGTTTGAACATTAACCTGTTCAAGAAGCTGATTGTCGAAATGAAAGACTGGTCTGACAAAGGTGTTCAGACTGATCTGGCTCTGATCGGGTCCAAAGCAACATCATTCTTCTCCTCTGTGGGCGGAAATGTGGTTGCTCAGGTAACCGGCATGGGGGATGACCCGTCGCTGGCTGACCTTATCGGTTCGGTAAAAGTCATGCTTCAGGCCTACGACGAAGGTCGTCTTGACAAGCTGTACATTGTAACTAACCGGTTTGTGAATACCATGTCTCAGGTTCCGACCATTGTTCAGGTTCTGCCGTTACCGCCAAGCGATGACGAAAACCTGAAGAAGAAAACCTGGGATTATTTATACGAACCTGATCCTAAAGCGTTACTGGATTCCCTTTTACGGCGCTACATCGAAGCGCTGGTATACCAGGGCGTTGTGGAAAACCTGGCCAGTGAGCAGGCCGCCCGTATGGTTGCAATGAAAGCTGCAACTGATAACGGCGGTAACATGATCAAAGAGCTGAATTTAGTTTACAACAAAGCGCGTCAGGCAAGCATTACACAAGAACTCACCGAGATTGTGTCCGGTGCTGCCGCGGTTTAACACCCGGGTTTTACGAATTACGTAGAGGATTCAAGATGGCTACTGGAAAAATCATCCAGGTTATCGGCGCCGTTGTGGACGTCGAATTTCCTCAGGATGCAGTACCGAAAGTGTACGATGCGCTTGAGGTAACAAATGGTAAAGAAAAACTGGTGCTGGAAGTTCAGCAGCAGTTAGGCGGCGGGGTTGTCCGTTGTATCGCTATGGGTACATCTGATGGTCTGAGCCGTAATCTGGAAGTAACCGATTTAGGCCACCCGATCGAAGTCCCTGTCGGCGTGAAAACCTTAGGACGTATCATGAACGTTCTGGGTGATCCGATCGATATGAAAGGTGACATCGGCGCAGAAGAAAAATGGTCTATTCACCGTGCTGCACCAACATACGAAGAACTGTCTAACTCCCAGGAACTGCTGGAAACAGGTATCAAAGTAATGGACCTGATCTGCCCGTTCGCTAAGGGTGGTAAAGTCGGTCTGTTCGGTGGTGCGGGTGTGGGTAAAACCGTAAACATGATGGAACTGATCCGTAACATCGCGATCGAGCACTCCGGTTACTCTGTATTCGCAGGGGTCGGTGAGCGTACCCGTGAAGGTAACGACTTCTATCATGAAATGACAGACTCCAACGTTCTGGACAAAGTATCACTCGTGTACGGCCAGATGAACGAGCCACCGGGAAACCGTCTGCGCGTTGCTCTGACCGGTCTGACCATGGCGGAAAAATTCCGTGATGAAGGCCGCGACGTACTGCTGTTCGTTGATAACATCTACCGTTATACCCTGGCCGGTACTGAAGTATCCGCACTGTTAGGCCGTATGCCTTCAGCGGTAGGTTACCAGCCGACTCTGGCGGAAGAAATGGGTGTGCTTCAGGAACGTATCACATCGACCAAAACAGGCTCTATCACGTCTGTACAGGCCGTTTACGTCCCTGCGGATGACTTAACTGACCCGTCTCCTGCAACCACGTTCGCCCACCTTGATGCGACCGTCGTTCTGAGCCGTCAGATTGCGTCTCTGGGTATCTACCCTGCGGTTGACCCGCTGGATTCCACCAGCCGTCAGCTTGACCCGCTCGTTGTTGGTCAGGAGCACTACGATGTTGCCCGTGGCGTACAGTCAATCCTCCAGCGTTATCAGGAACTGAAAGATATCATCGCAATCCTCGGGATGGATGAGCTGTCAGAAGAAGATAAACTGGTTGTTGCCCGTGCCCGTAAAATCCAGCGCTTCCTGTCTCAGCCGTTCTTCGTGGCAGAAGTCTTCACCGGTTCACCGGGTAAGTTCGTTTCCCTGAAAGACACAATCCGTGGCTTTAAAGGTATCCTGGAAGGTGATTACGATCATCTGCCGGAGCAGGCGTTCTACATGGTGGGTACCATCGAAGAAGCTGTGGAAAAAGCGAAGAAGATTTAATCCGGTTGACAGGAGGCTGATATGTCTGCAATGACGTTTCACCTGACGGTAGTAAGTGCCGAAAAACAACTGTTTAAGGGCTTAGTCCAGAAGATTCAGGTGACAGGCAGTGAAGGTGAGCTGGGTATTTACCCGATGCATACCCCGCTGCTGACTGCCATAAAACCGGGCATGGTACGGATTGTTAAGCAATTTGGTGAAGAAGAGCTTATCTACCTTTCAGGCGGAATGCTCGAAGTACAGCCAAACGGCGTTATCGTACTTGCGGACACGGCTATCCGTGCAAACGATCTGGATGCTGCACTGGCGATGGAATCAAAACGCCGTGCGGAAGAAAACATCCGGAAAGCACATGGTGACGTGGATTATGCTCAGGCATCAGCCGAACTGGCAAAAGCAATTGCAAAATTACGTGTAATTGACGAGTTAGCCAAGAAGATGATGTAACCGAGGCAGTTAAAATATAAAAGCCAGTCAGTATCCGCTGACTGGCTTTTTTGCGTTGCGAAATATGTGGTATTTTTTTGTGTAAAAAGGTTTACTTGGCACTCTAAAAGAGGAGCGATCAGATTTCTTATGTCTACGAATGCTAAAAGTGTGGTAATTCTCGCTGCGGGTAAAGGTACCCGGATGTACTCCGCTCTGCCGAAGGTATTACATCATCTGGCGGGCAAACCGATGGTTCAGCATGTGATTGATACTGCCCTTTCACTGGGCGCACAGAATGTGCATCTGGTTTACGGACACGGCGGTGATTTATTACAAAATACGCTGTCGGATCAGAATCTGAACTGGGTTTTACAGGCAGAACAACTGGGAACCGGGCATGCGATGCAGCAGGCTGCACCTCACTTTGCCGATGACGAAGATATTCTGATGCTGTACGGCGATGTTCCGCTGATTGCGGCTGACACGCTGGAACGCCTGATGGCGGTCAAACCGGAAGGCGGTATTGGCCTGCTGACAGTGATTCTGGATAACCCGGCGGGTTACGGCCGCATCATCCGTGAAAACGGACTGGTGACCGGGATTATCGAACAGAAAGATGCTTCTGAAGAGCAGCGGAAAATCAAAGAAATCAATACCGGTATTCTGGTTGCCAATGGTGGTGATCTCAAACGCTGGTTAGCAAAACTGAACAACAATAATGCGCAGGGTGAATTTTATATCACCGATATTATTGCCATTGCGCATCAGGAAGGGCGTCGTATTGAGACGGCTCATCCGGAAAAACTGAGTGAAATGGAAGGGGTGAATAACCGCCTTCAGCTCGCGGCGCTGGAACGTATTTATCAGCGTGAACAGGCCGATCGTCTGTTACTCGAAGGCGTGATGATTCTGGATCCGGCGCGTTTTGACCTGCGCGGCACTCTGACACACGGTAAAGACGTCATCATTGACGTGAATGTCATTATCGAAGGCAATGTGACTCTCGGTAATAATGTGGTGATTGGCGCCGGTTGTGTGCTGAAAGACTGCGTTATTGGTGACGGCTCTGTGCTCAGCCCGTATACCGTGGTGGAATCATCTGAAATGGCCCGCGACTGTACTGTCGGTCCGTTTGCCCGTCTGCGTCCCGGCTCTGTGCTGGCAGACAAAGCCCATGTCGGCAACTTTGTTGAAATGAAGAAAGCGACACTCGGCGTCGGCTCTAAAGCCGGACATCTCAGCTACCTGGGGGATGCGGAAATCGGTAATGATGTGAATATCGGTGCCGGAACCATCACCTGTAACTATGATGGCGCAAACAAATTCAAAACCGTGATCGGCGATGATGTTTTTGTCGGCTCTGATACCCAACTGGTGGCACCTGTCACTATCGGGAAAGGCGCGACCGTCGGTGCCGGTACAACCGTAACAAAAGATGTGGGTGATAATGAACTGGTGATAAGCCGGGTCAGACAAACCCAGATTGCCGGCTGGAAACGCCCGGTAAAAATGAAAAAGTAAATACAATAATAACCCCATATCTACATAGCCCGGGGACACGGCAACGCCGTAAAAACAATCAGGCAGGACATCGTTAAATCAGGAATTTACAACTATGTGTGGAATTGTTGGTGCAGTAGCACAACGTGATATCGCTGAAATTCTGTTAGAAGGGCTTCGTCGTCTGGAATACCGCGGATATGACTCTGCCGGTATGGCGGTTGTGGACAGCGAAGGGCATCTGACCCGCCTGCGTGAAGTCGGTAAAGTGAAAATGCTGGCGGAAGAAGCAGAAAAAACGCCGGTTTCCGGCGGCACCGGTATCGCGCACACACGCTGGGCAACGCATGGCGAGCCTCTGGAACGCAACGCACACCCGCATGTTTCCGGAAATATCGCCGTTGTTCATAACGGTATTATTGAAAACTACAGTGAATTACGGGAATTACTGAAAGGCCGCGGCTATCAGTTCACTTCCGACACCGACACTGAAGTTATCGCACACCTGGTGAACTGGGAACATTCACAGGGCGGTACGCTGCGTGAAGCCGTACAGCGCGCTATCCCGCAACTGCGCGGTGCATACGGTACGGTGATTATGGATTCCCGCACCCCGGAACTGCTGGTTGCTGCCCGTTCAGGCAGCCCGCTGGTGGTTGGTCTGGGAGTCGGTGAAAACTTCCTCGCCTCTGATCAGCTGGCGCTGCTGCCGGTTACCCGCCGCTTTATCTACCTGGAAGAAGGGGATATCGTCGAAATTACCCGCCGTCATGTTCATATTTTTGACCGCAATGGTGATGAAGCAGAACGCGATGTGATTGAATCCAACGTTCAGTATGATGCCGGTGATAAAGGTATTTACCGTCATTATATGCAGAAAGAGATCTATGAGCAGCCGCTGGCCATCAAAAACACGATGGAAGGGCGCCTGCGCAATGAAACGGTCGAATTCAGCGAGCTGGGTGAAAAAGCCCGTGATGTGCTGTCCGGTATCGAGCATATCCAGATTGTTGCCTGCGGTACCTCATTCAACGCCGGGATGGTCTCCCGCTATTGGTTTGAAGCACTGGCGGGTATTCCGTGTGATGTGGAAATCGCCTCTGAATTCCGTTACCGCAAACCGGCCTGCCGTAAGAACAGCCTGCTGATCACCATTTCACAATCCGGTGAAACCGCAGATACCCTGGCGGCACTGCGTCTGGGTAAAGAGCTGGGTTATCTGACTTCGCTGGCTATCTGTAACGTTGCCGGTTCATCACTGGTGCGTGAATCTGATTTTGCTGTGATGACCAAAGCCGGGACTGAAATCGGTGTGGCCTCCACCAAGGCATTCACTACTCAGCTGACTGTTCTGCTGATGCTGGTGGCTTACCTCGGCCGTCTGAAAGGCAAAGGTGAAGCGCTGGAGCACAGTATTGTGACTGCACTGCATGCGCTGCCGAGCCGTATCGAAAGCATGCTGTCTCAGGATAAAGTCATCGAGCAACTGGCGGAAGATTTCTCTGATAAGAGCCACGCACTGTTCCTGGGCCGCGGGGATCAGTTCCCGATCGCGGTGGAAGGCGCGCTGAAACTCAAAGAGATCTCGTATATCCACGCAGAAGCCTATGCTGCCGGTGAATTAAAACACGGCCCGCTGGCACTGATTGATGCGGATATGCCGGTCATTATCGTGGCACCGAACAACGAACTGCTGGAAAAACTGAAATCCAACATTGAAGAAGTCCGTGCCCGTGGTGGTCTGCTGTATGTCTTCGCAGATAAAGACGCCGGTTTCAGCGACAGCGAAAATATGAAAATTATTCCGCTGCCGTATGTGGAAGAGCTTATTGCTCCAATCTTCTACACCATCCCGTTACAGCTGCTCTCTTATCACGTTGCCTTAATTAAAGGTACTGATGTGGATCAGCCGCGTAACCTGGCGAAATCAGTGACGGTTGAATAAGCTGAGCCTGATTTAGTTTCAGATAATTAATCAGTAAAGCCCGGCGCGTATCATTGTGATGCACGCCGGGCTTTTTCTATCCCGCCATTTTCACCCTTAAGAAAAACAACATCATTATTTGACTAACAATCATATTTATAAACTAAATGTGATTAGGTTCACTTACTTATCAGTAATAGAATTTGAATTTATTTCTTTAATAACCAATTATATAGAAAGCCAAAAGAAAAAATAAATTAAGATTCAGGCACTAAAAATATCGCAAAATACCAATACTGGAGTAAGTTATGCTTAAACATATCAGTATAAGAACCGTCATTGTCGTCTTTCTCATCTGTAATTTCACTACAATTAATATTATCTTTCTCTTACCCCTGTCCGCACTAATTAAATTAGTAATGCTTAATATTGTTAGTGTTTTTACGTTCGCCTGCTCATGGTTTTACATTACGAAGTATCTGGTGATGCCGATCAATGCCGTGAAAAACAGTATTGATGAGGTTAACGCCGGTAACTTATCGGTGCGGATCCCGGTATTTGGTAATAACTGTGCCGGACGCCTGATCCCCGGGGTGAATCAGCTGGCGGAAAGTCTTTCTCTGCTGGTCAGTGAGATCCGCAGCTCATCAGATTCCGCATCTGTGTTATCTGAGCAGCTGGCAATGCGCAGTTTTGAGCTGTCTGCCAAGACAGAGCAGCAATCGGCCATGCTGGTGGAAACAGCGGCCAATATGGAGGAGATTGCCGCAGGGACTAAAAATAATGCGGAGAATACGGTACTGGTCAGTGAGCATGCACAGGAAGCAACCGTGTTTGCCGGACATGGCGGTAAGCTGATGGAGGAAGTGGCCACCAATATGCATTCTATTAATGAGTGCACCAATAAGATGACTGAAATCATCACTCTGATTGATTCCATTGCCTTCCAGACCAATATTCTGGCGCTGAATGCTGCCGTAGAGGCCGCCCGTGCCGGTGAGCACGGCAGAGGCTTTACTGTTGTGGCCGGTGAGGTCAGAAATCTGGCTCACCGCAGTTCAGAATCAGCCAAAAATATTAAATCCCTGATTGCGGTGACAACCGATAATGTTAAACAGGGAGAGGATATTGTTCACCGCGCTGAAGTGAATATGAATAAAATTGTTGAGGGAGCGGAGCGGGTAAACGGCCTGATGGCGCAGATCTCTGTTTCCACACAGCAGCAGCAACAGGGGATTGAGCAGATAGCAACGGCCCTTTCCGAGCTGGAACAGGCAACTCAGGGCAGTGTGATGATCGCCGATGAGCTTGCCGGTTCTTCTGATGCACTTAAGGCTCAGGTTACGGATTTACAGTCACGGACACGGGATTTCCGCCTGACGGAGCACGCAGCTGCCCGGCCACACAGCAAACCGGCATTAAACACCGGTAAACGGGTTGCACGGTTTGCCGCATCAGCTCAGGCATGATTTCCGAAGACCTGTATTGCCTGCTGCAGCCGTGAGGCCCGCCGCGTCAGTTCAGAGGTGGCACCGGTAACATTATTGACCATTTCAGTATTGTTGCCGGTCATGGTGCCGATACGGGCGACGGATTCATTGATAAGCTCCAGTGCCTGAGTCTGTTCTTTGGTGGCAAGACCGATTTCATTGATCATGGATGACATTTTCAGCACATCGGTGACCATTTCCCCGAGCTGGGTTTCAGTCTGCTCTGCGATTGTCACGCCGGTACGGACATTGGCCGCATTTTTCTCAATCAGGGTTTTGATCTCTTTGGCGGCAGAGGCGGAATGCAGCGCCAGGTTGCGCACCTCTGCGGCCACCACAGAAAAGCCCCGTCCGGCGTCCCCTGCACGGGCCGCTTCCACCGACGCATTCAGCGCCAGAATATTAGTCTGAAAAGCAATACGGTCAATCACGCCGATGATATCAACAATCTGATTATTATCCGCAGAAATGGTATGCATCATATCGATGGTTTTCTGCATGGTTTCGTTGCTTTGTGTTGCACTGTTACTCGCATTACCGGCGATATTCATCGTCAGATAAACGCTTTCGGCAGTCTGCTGCACCGCACTGCTGATTTCCTCAATGGCGACTGCGGTTTGCTGCAGATGGGCGGATGCTTCTTCAGAGCGGGTATGCAGCGCGGTGGTTTCCTGTGAAACCCGCTGGTTGATAGCGCGGATCCCGGCAACCTGTGTGCTGACATCATCCACCAGCGAGTTCAGATTAAGCCCGGATTGATTCACCAGGCGCATCAGCAGTCCGATTTCATCAACCCTGTCCATGTGTACCGGATCCGGTTTCCGTCCGGAAACGACTTTTTTCATCTGTGACAGCAGTAATTTAACCGGCTGAGAGACTTGTGACTGAAGGTAAACCGACAGCAGAATAAATAAAGCTGCCACACCACCCGCCTGAATAAACGGATTTAACGGTGAAAATACCAGAGTCAGGGTTAATAACATTACAGTTAATAAGGAATAATTAATCCGCTGCCTGACAGGCAGCCATTTCAGTAATGATAAAAATGCCAGTTTACCTTTGCGGATAATAATACCTTTAAAAAGACGATATCCGTTTAATTTATTGCTCTTTAACCTGCTGTAAAGTGAGGCGCTTTTTTTTATTTCATCACGGGTTGGTACTGTCCGGACAGAAATATAGCCTGTCAGTTTTTTATCGTGCCAGACCGGGGTGACATTTGCCCGCACCCAGTAATGGTCGCCGTTACGACAGCGGTTCTTGATAATGCCTGTCCAGCTGTCGCCCTGCTGCAGGGTATACCACATATCGGCAAAGGCGGCCGGGGGCATGTCCGGGTGGCGGATAATATTATGAGGCTGTCCGGTTAATTGCCCTTCCTCAAACCCGCTTGCGGTAATAAATGCAGAGTTTGCATAGGTTATATGGCTCTGAGTGTCAGTGGTTGACATTAATATTGCATTATCGTTAAGCGAGTATTCATGCTGTGTGACAGGCATGTTGTTTTTCATGATAACCCCGGGTGATATAAAATAATTAACAAATAGCCCTCCGCACTGTAAAAAACAGTACAGAATGGTTGTTTTATTTTTTGGCTAATATATTAGCAATTGACCGGGAAATATAGATTTTTTTATTTTTAAAAATTATTTTTTGTCATGGAAGTGAAACAATTTAAGCGATCTTTAATTATTAAATTAACATTATGTTTATTCTTATTTGTTGATGTAGTAATGGTTTTTATGTTATTCATTTTTTATATCGGATAGGGGCTTTAAATTTAAATAAATCTCAGTTTCGGAATTTTTAAATCATTACTTAACCGTAATTTTCAGTCAAGACAATGGCGGTGTTTTTAAGGTAAATGTGTACCGGTTATCTGGCCGGATGATCCGGAATGTGGCGCAGCGTCATTTCGGCGATATTCAGTGATTCCGGCAGGGCGATACGGTAAGTGCAGAACACTTTTCTCAGGTTCATGTCCACAACGACGGTGTCGAGCTGTAAATTTTTCGGGATGGAAAACCCGAGACCGGAACCGATAAACACAAACAGGTTCTCCACCGGAACATAAAACAGCACATGCTGGCGTTCAATTTCAGTGGCGGAGACCAGACCAAACAGTTTCAGCGGCAGCTTATTGCCGGCTTTAAGATGCGGGATTTGCAGTGTCGGGTGGGCACCACACCAGTAATTAAGGTTATCCGGTGTCAGCGGCGGGTGTGATGACACAGGGTCATTATCACCGGCGTACTCTGCCCGTCCCTGCCAGGTCCGGCCGAAAAAACCGAAACCGTCAGGGCGGAGTATCTGACTGATATGTTCTGCCGGGATATCCGGGGATTCTATCTGATGCGCCGGTAACTGTGTTTTATCACACTGAGCCAGAAATTCCGCCGGATACCAGCCCATGCCAACCGGGTTTGCCGGAGAGGTAAAAATGGTATCGCCGGCACTGTATGTACCGCCGGAGGCATGTTCATAACGGATATCAAGATAACTGATAGGTTCAGATTCCGTGAGAAACCACTCATCATCCTCTTTTACCCAGTAACGGGGACCGAATATGCGCAGGACTTTCTGATATTTTCCGATCTGAATACCGACATCAAAAACCGGAACCGGATTATTTTCCGGTACAAACGCCGTGGCGTTAATGACAATATCGGTTTTCGGTTTATAAGGGGCTAAATCACTTTCGTATTCAATACTGGTATCAACCATTTCATTGTAGCTGACATCCGTATAATTCAGCAGGGATTGTTCCGGGGAAATAACAAGCTGGCTCTGTCCGTCACGGTTATTTATCCGGATATCATAGGTAATACGTGATGCAACGATATGAAATGTATTGTGTTGCTGATTATCGCTGTCATAATTCAGTGCCGGAAAAATAGTGTGATTGATAAAATTCATAACATTAGCCTTTATAACAGATAAAAAATCACAAAAATACGCAATTTCCCTCAGGCTGATGTAATACAGGGAAGATATAATAATATCCTATGTATAAACACGATATTTTTACGGATTCAGCCGGTTTTTAATATCGCTAATGTAGTCTTTTCCCGGGAAAAGAATATAAGAGTTAGCCGATATTCTTTTTATTATTTACCGCCCGCACGGCAGGCGGTAAATAACGGTTTATCAGCCGGAAAAATTGAGACAGGCTGCGCCCCGGGCGCCACCGGAATCCCCGTAACGGGCTTTATGAATGGCGGGCAGTGAGGCAACGCCATAGAGATACTGCGGCAGATATTCCGGCAGCAGGCGGTAAATCTCCTCAAATTGTGATAATCCGCCGCCGATCACCAGTAAATCAGGATCAAAGACACTCAGCACATTTCCCAGATAGTGCGCAAGCAGCGACATATACCGCTCAACGTGCAGTTTTGCATTATGATCACCGTCGTAATAACGGGCGATAATATCAACCGCACTGAGCTGTTCGCCGTAAAATGCCGTGAAAATCCGCTCAAATCCCGGGCCGGAAAGATAGGTTTCAAAACAGCCGGTTTTTCCGCAGCCGCAGAGGGTCTCCGGAACCTGATGCCCGAGAAGCTTGTCCCCTTCCAGCGTCATATTGATGTGACCGATTTCCCCGGCAATTCCGTTTTTCCCCGGCAACACCGTGCCGTTAATCACAAAGCCGCCGCCGACACCGGTACCGAGGATCAGCCCCAGTACTGTCGGATAGTGGCGGAATGCAGGATCCCAGGCTTCGGAGAGTGCAAAGCAGTTGGCGTCATTTTCAATTTTTACCGGGCGCTGCAATATGGTTTCCAGATCATGACGCAGCGGCTGATACTGAGCGGCAGGCACATTGGTGGTAAACACCGTTCCTTTTTCATGATTCACAATACCGGGAACGCCGATGCCGATTTTTCCTTTGCATCCGAGTTCGCTATCCGCCTGTTCTGTCAGCTGTCTGAATGCTTCAAGCAGCGCGGCGTAGCTCTCTTTCGGTGTCGCGATACGCTTTTGCCAGACCGGTTCCAGTGCTTCATTAAAAACGGCAAGCTCAATTTTTGTCCCGCCCATATCAAAACCGTAATACATGATGATTCCGCCCTGTTCTGATCACTGTTGTGTTATCCCCAGCATAAAGCACCGGTGGCCGGATGAGAACCCGTCGTCTGATATAAGTCCCGCTTCTGAACAGCGGGGGATCATCAATAAATTCACTTGCACCGTTATTCATATTTTGTCAGGTTAAGAGTATTGCAAACGCAGTTCAGATGAGAATAAAAGGAAACATCACGATGAAAAATGTGGGATTTGTCGGCTGGCGCGGGATGGTGGGGTCTGTGCTGATGCAGCGCATGACAGAAGAGCGGGATTTTGACGGGATCCGTCCGGTATTTTTCTCAACCTCGCAGAGCGGCGGGGAAGCGCCGTCATTCGGCGGGCACCGCAGCACGTTACAGGATGCATTTGATATTGATGCACTGCGCGCGCTCGACATTATTATCAGCTGCCAGGGCGGCGATTACACCAATGATGTCTATCCGAAGCTGCGTCAGAGCGGCTGGGACGGTTACTGGATTGATGCGGCATCAGCACTGCGGATGAATGATGACGCCATTATTATTCTCGACCCGGTGAACGGTAAGCATATAGAAGAAGGACTGAACCGCGGCATTAAAACATTTGTCGGCGGTAACTGTACGGTCAGCCTGATGCTGATGTCACTGGGCGGCCTGTTTGAGGCGGATCTGGTGGAGTGGGCCTCTGTGGCAACTTACCAGGCGGCATCCGGTGCCGGTGCGCGTCATATGCGTGAACTGCTGGTGCAGATGGGGGCACTGAACGCCCATGTGGTGAAAGAGTTGCAGGATCCGGCCTCCGCGATTCTGGATATTGAACGCAAAGTCACTGAATTTACCCGCAGCGGCGCATTACCGGCGGAACAGTTCGGTGTGCCGCTGGCAGGGAGTCTGATCCCGTGGATTGATAAGCAGCTGGATAACGGCCAGAGCCGTGAAGAGTGGAAAGGGCAGGCGGAAACCAACAAAATCCTGTCACGTGGCCAGAATATTATTCCGGTGGATGGTCTGTGTGTCCGTATCGGCGCTCTGCGCTGCCACAGTCAGGCATTTACCCTGAAACTGAAGAAAGATCTGCCGGTTGCGGAGATTGAGTCTCTGCTGGCTGCTCATAATGAGTGGGTTCGCGTGGTACCGAATGATCGCGATATTACCGTGCGTGAGCTGACCCCGGCGGCGGTTACCGGCACACTGAAAACGCCGGTCGGGCGCATCCGTAAACTGAATATGGGGCCGGATTATATCTCTGCGTTTACTGTAGGTGACCAGCTTCTGTGGGGTGCCGCAGAGCCGTTACGCAGAATGCTGAATATTTTACTGAAATAACGACAATAATCTGAATACAGATAATAAAACAGGCCCATGTGTTGATTTTTTCATATGGGTCATTTTTTTTGTTTGTGTTTTGCTTTTTTTGCAGAATCTGCATCTTCTCACTGACTGAACCGGTTAAACAACAGGATGTGTGTGTTTTCTGCAGCTGAAAAATGCCTGTCAGGTCTATATTACCGGAATTATTGATACACTCCGTTTATTGTTTGTTATTTGCACAAAATGCGACGGTAACATTTCATTCCTGTTCCGTTTTTATTTTATTGTTAAAACTGTACATATAATGTGTTGTATATTCCCGGATGCTGTTTTATAGCAAATATTTAATCTTTCTGAGAATTAAAATCCGCGTCAGCAGCCGGAGAGACTGACTTAATGTTTATATTTAGTTGTATGTTTTAAATCACCCGCTGTATCTGTCCCTTTCCTGTTTTTTTGTCTGCTGTTCCCGGCGCTGTAAAAATGGCTTGATTCGGGTAATAAAAAAAGGCGCTGATTTCTGATCCTTCGTACCCCCCGCTTTTTCCTGTCATTCATTCTTCTTTCGTTAATTTTAGTCTGTGAGTTTCTTATATAAATACACTCCCGTCTCACAAAACCGTAACAAAATAAATAAATGTTTCTTTTGTGTTGATCCGGTTTTTTATTAACGGAATTTATTTATTATCGCAGTGATTAAATCAAATCACATAAGAAAACGTAATTATTAATCTGTTTTACGGATTTGAAAATTGCGCATTTCGTAAGCTAATATACGTATGTTGCTTCACTGAATGCACGTTTTTCAGCAGGTATACCCTGTTTTTCCGTAATTTCTCGTGTTCAGAGTGAAAGCAGTGTTAATTAATTTTAACTATCAATAAGTGATCTGAGAAGGAGGTTTTATGTCTCTTCATGCAGTGAAAGGTAAAAATAGTTCAGAATTTATTGATATTTACGCATCAACGGACTCGGATGCAAAACTCCCGAAATACAAAATGCCGGACGACAGCAGTGACCCGCGAATTATTTACAGTGTGGTCCGTGACGAATTACTGCTGGATGGTAACTCCCGTCAGAACCTGGCGACATTTTGTACAACCTGGGTTGAGGATGAAGTCAAACAACTGATGACCGACAGTGTCGATAAAAACATGATCGACAAAGACGAATATCCGCAAACCGCAGAAATTGAAAGCCGCTGTGTGCATATTATTGCCGACTTGTGGAATTCCCCGCAGGCACAGGAAACTATCGGCTGCTCTACCACCGGCTCCAGTGAGGCGGCGATGCTCGGCGGGCTGGCAATGAAATGGCGCTGGCGTAAAAACCGTGAAAAACAGGGGAAAGAGACCGGTAAGCCAAACCTGGTAACCGGCCCGGTACAGGTGTGCTGGGAAAAATTTGCCCGCTATTTTGATGTGGAACTCCGGCAGATCCCGCTGGAAGGTGATGCCCTCGGTATGCAGCCGTCTGATCTGCGCAAATATTGCGATGAAAACACCATCGGCGTGGTGGCGACACTGGGGGTAACGTTTACCGGAATTTATGAACCGGTGGCGGAACTGGCAAAAGAACTGGATGCAATACAACGGGATACCGGCCTTGATATTCCTCTGCATGTTGATGGTGCCAGCGGCGGGTTTATCGCGCCGTTTATCCAGCCGGAACTGGTGTGGGATTTCCGGATTGAGCGGGTGAAATCCATTAACAGCTCCGGACACAAATACGGCCTGTCACCGCTGGGTGTTGGCTGGGTGGTCTGGCGCAGCAAAGAAGACCTGCCGGAAGAGCTGGTTTTCAATGTTGATTATCTCGGCGGCAATATGCCGACATTTGCACTGAACTTTTCCCGTCCCGGCGGGCAAATCATTGCACAGTATTATAATTTCCTGCGTCTGGGGCGCGCCGGTTATACCAAAATTCAGCAGGCGTGTGCAGATACTGCGCAATGGCTTGCGGATGAACTGAACAAGCTGGGGATTTTCGACCTGGTGTATGACGGCCGCGGCGCACTGCCGGCGGTGGCTTACAAGCTGAAACCGGGCGTGACGCAGTTCAATCTGTATGACCTTTCCGACCGCATCCGCACACGCGGCTGGCTGATAGCCTCTTATCCGCTCCCGGCGGACAGAGAGAAAACCGTTGTTCAGCGCATTATGATCCGTCACGGCGTCAGCCGCGACCTGGCCGCGTTGCTGCTGGATGATATTAAGCGGGCTATCGAACACTTCAGGCAAAATCCGGTGGTGAACTCCACTGCCAAAGCCACCTTCCATCACGGTTAATTTTCATACAATGACCTCCGGCCGGTATCAGCGGCCGGAGGATCTCACTCATTATCCTCCGGGGTGCTTTTATGACTGATACTTCAACCAAAAAACCGTCTTCCGGTGCAGCAAAACTGACTGTCGGCACACTTATCGTCATGAATATTGTGGCGGTGGTGAGCCTGCGCGGTTTGCCTGCCGAAGCGGAATACGGTCTCAGTGCGATTTTCTATTATCTGTTTGCGGCAGTGTTTTTCCTGATCCCGGTATCACTGGTTGCTGCTGAACTGGCCACCGGCTGGTCAGAGAAAGGCGGGGTGTTCCGCTGGGTCGGCGAGGCGTTCGGGCCGCGTCTGGCGTTTCTGGCCATGGCGATGCTGTGGATTGAGGTGACGGTCTGGTTCCCGACCGGGCTGACATTCGGGGCGGTATCTCTCGCCTTTATCGATCCGCATCAGACATTTGATGAAGCACTGGCGGCAAATAAATTCTTTGTGCTCGGTATTGTTCTGTTTATCTACTGGCTGGCGACTTTTATTGCCTTTAAAGGCGTGGGCGCGTTTGCCCGGGTATCAAAATGGGGCGGGATTATCGGGACGATTGTTCCGGCGATCATTCTGATTGTGCTTGGGTTCTCCTACCTGTTCAGCGGCCAGACGCCGCAGATTGACCTGGCGTGGGATCAGGTTCTGCCGGATTTCTCAAACTTCGATAACATTGTGCTGGCGGCCAGTATTTTCCTGTTCTATGCCGGTATGGAAATGAACGCCATTCACGTAAAAGACATTGATAATCCGACCAAAAACTACCCGAAAGCCATCATTCTGGCGGCGGCGGGTACGGTGGCTATCTTTGTGCTGGGCACACTGGCGATAGCCTTTATCATTCCTCAGTCCGATATCAGCCTGACCCAGAGTTTGCTGGTGGCTTACGATGACATGTTCAAATGGGCACATATTCCGTGGATGGGGCCGATTGTCGCCGTCATGCTGGCTATCGGTGTGCTGGCGAGTGTGGTGACCTGGGTTGCCGGGCCGTCTTCCGGTCTTCTGGAAGTGGCGAAAGCGGGCTATCTGCCGCACTGGTTCCAGCATACCAACAAGAACGGGATGGCAACACATATCCTGCTGGTACAGGCTGTGCTGGTCTCTCTGCTGGCGGTACTGTTTGTGGTGCTGCCGTCCGTGCAGGCGGCCTATCAGATCCTCAGTCAGCTGACGGTTATTCTCTATCTGATTATGTATATGCTGATGTTCAGCGCCGCGATTTACCTGCGCTTCAGTCAGCCGCAGCGTGCCCGTCCGTACCGGATCCCCGGTGGTAATGCGGGGATGATTATCCTCGGCGGTATGGGGCTGCTCGGTTCATTAACCGCGTTTCTGTTCAGCTTTATCCCGCCGGCTCAGATTGCGGTCGGCAGCCCGGAAGTGTATGTGGGGGCGCTGATCGGACTGACCGTTCTGTTCGTTCTTCTTCCGTTTGTTGTTTATCAGATCCGTAAACCCGGCTGGCGTGATCCGGACAGTGATTTCGCACCGTTTACATGGGAAAACAAAGGAAAAGCATCATGACAGATTTAACAGCAATCAAACAGGCAGTGACCAATGCCTGGCAGCAGTTTCATCAGGCTCCCGGCGGCGCGAATGCGGATTATATTCCGTTCCTGGCTAATATCCCGTCCGACCTGGCGGCTGTCGCAGTGGTAACAGTGCAGGGCGATGTTATCAGCAGCGGTGATGCCGATTACCGGTTTGCTATCGAGTCGATTTCCAAAGTCTGCACACTGGCGCTGGCGCTGGAGGATATCGGTCCGGAGGCGGTGCAGAACCAGATCGGTGCTGATCCGACCGGGCTGCCGTTTAACTCGGTGATGGCGCTGGAGCTGCATAATGATAAACCGTTGTCGCCGCTGGTGAACGCCGGTGCAATCGCGACCGTCAGTGCGGTAACCGCAAAATCGGCCGAAGAACGCTGGCAGCGGATACTGACGATGCAGCGCCGCCTCGGATCAGATGCGATTGCATTGTCGGATGAGCTAAATCAGTCGGAGCAGACCACTAATTTCCATAACCGTGGTATATCCTGGCTGCTTTACGCGGCACAAAATCTCTATTGTGACCCGATGGAGGCGTGTGATGTGTATACCCGCCAGTGCTCTACGCTGCTGACCACCAAAGAGCTGGCCACAATGGGGGCGACACTGGCCGGACACGGCAAAAACCCGGTGACCGGTGAGCAGGTACTGAACCCGGCTCATACGCCGTTTATCCTGGCAGAAATGACGATGGAAGGGCTGTACGGCCGCTCCGGTGACTGGGCATACACGGTCGGGTTACCGGGTAAAAGCGGGGTCGGCGGGGGGATCCTCGCAGTGGTACCGGGTGTGATGGGTATCGCAGCATTTTCACCGCCGCTGGATGATGACGGAAACAGTGTCAGAGGCCAGAAAATGGTGGCTTCAGTTGCCGCCGCACTGGGATATAACCTTTACCGGTGATCCCGCTGATAACGATAACGCCCGGGCTTCCGGGCGTTATCAGATATAAATAAACACCAGCGGCAGCACATGTTTTATTTCAGGAGCGGGTCATGAAGCCAGTGTCATCAGAAAGGCCGTTAACGTTGTTACAGGTTATTGCGCTGGGGATCGGCGCGATGGTCGGTGCCGGGATTTTTGCCCTGCTGGGGCAGACCGCGCTGATTATGCAGTCTGCAACATGGATTGCCTTTGCCTGCGGCGGTCTGGTTGCGTTATTTGCCGGTTATGCCTATGCCCGGTTATCCGCCTGCTATCCCTCGCCGGGCGGTATTATTGATTTTTTCCGGTTGTCATTTCCCGCCGTGCTGACGATCGCCTTATCCTTTTTGTATCTTGTCACGCTGATCCTGACGGTTGCGATGGTAGCAAGGGCGTTCGGGGCTTACGCCGTTCAGCTTTTTCATCAGGGAAATGAATCGGCCTTATTACCGGAAGTGTATACCGCGTTTATTATTATCGCGGTCGGTCTGATGAATATCACCGGCAGCCATGCTGTCGGTAAAGTGGAAGTCCTTCTGGTGGGCACCAAACTGGTGATTATTATCGCCCTGGTGGCGACGGGCGTATTTACCGTGGATACAACACTGCTGAATATCAGCACGTTTTCCGGTGATACCCTTTTTTCCGCCGTCGGGCTGACGTTTTTCGCCTATGCCGGGTTCGGTATGATGGCAAATGCCTCAGATAAAGTGGCAGACCCCGGCCGGGTGATGCCGAGGGCATTTATGATCGCCATTTTATTCACGATTGTGCTGTATATCAGCCTGGCGCTGGTATTGCTCGGCAATCTCTCGCCGTCTCAACTGGTCCGTTATGCGGATACCGCCGTGGCTCAGGTGGCTTATCCCGTATGGGGAAAAACCGGTTTTGTGATTGTGGCCGCCGCCGCGCTGCTGGCGACAACATCCGCCATTAATGCCACCCTGTTTTCCGCCTTCAATATCACCGACAGAATGTGCAGCACCGGTATTCTGCCGGATTCCTGGGGCAAAACGGTATTCCGGCAGGGAACAACAGTGAATATTTTGCTTATTCTGCTGACACTGCTGCTGGCGCTGTTCCTGAATCTCAGTGATCTGGCGAATGTCGCCAGTTTTACGTTTCTCCTGTGCTATCTGATGGTGCTGGTGGTGGCGTGGCGTCAGAGCGCGGTTATCCGGGCATCAAAACTCATTACCGGGACAGGGATTATCCTTGTCACTGCGGTATTAGCCGGGTTTGTGGTGACGTTGCTGAGCGGAGGATTTATTTCTGTCAGTGTGATTACCGGGGCGCTTATTCTTTGTCTGGTTGCCGGTTATCTGCGGAAACGGAGCCGGAAAGATGAATGAATGGCTCGATAATATTCTTCTTAATTATGTGACTTTTGTGTCGCTGTTCAGCCCTCCGGCAACCATCACCGCCGCCACGATTATCCTCGGCCGGATTGACCGGAACATATTGTGGCAAATTGCCTGGAAAATTGCGGCGGGATATACACTGGTCATGCTGGTGGTTATCTGGCTGGGAAACTGGCTGCTGACGGCTCTCGGGCTGAGTGCGGATGCCCTGACTGTTACCGGCGGTATTGCTTTACTGGCGCAGGGATGGCCGATGCTTATCCGCGGGGTCAAAGAGGAGCACAGCGATATTCCGGTCAGTGTGACGCCGCCGAAAGATATCATGCGGCTGGCAATGGTACCGCTGCTTTTTCCGCTGTCGATGGGCGGCGGCACGATAGCGGTCGGAATTTCACTGGCCGGACACAGTGATTCTCTGTCCGGGATGATACAGCTTTCTGTTGTGATCCTGCTGATGTTACCTACTATTGCCCTGACTTTTCTGGCAACCGGGCCGCTGCACGGGCGTTTATCTCCCGGGGTGATGGACACCCTGGCGCGGATCTCCGGCATTATTCTGGTCACACTGGCGATTCAGTTACTGGTCTCGGGAATGGTCGGTCTTATCACCACGAATCTGAAGCATCTTGCGGGGTGATAAAAAAATAAAGCCCGGAAAACCGGGCTTTATGGGGTCTCAGAGAGAGGAAAAAATTATACGTCGATGTTTGCCGCTTTCAGGGCGTTCTCTTCGATAAAGGCACGGCGCGGTTCAACATCATCACCCATCAGTGTGGTGAATAACTGATCCGTTGCAATCGCATCTTTTACCGTGACCTGCAACATACGGCGGGTTTCCGGGTTCATGGTGGTTTCCCACAGCTGTTCCGGGTTCATTTCACCCAGCCCTTTATAGCGCTGTACAGCCAGACCACGGCGTGATTCTTTCATCAGCCAGTCCAGTGCCTGCTCAAAGTTGCTGACGTTCTGACGGCGCTCACCACGGACAACATAAGCACCTTCTTCAATCAGACCACGGATAAGCTCACCCAGTTTGGAGATACGGGCATATTCACTGCCGTGAACAAAATCGAAATCCAGATTGTAGTCAGTATCCACACCGTGGGTACGGATAGTCAGTACCGGCTCAAACAGCTGGCGCTCTTTGTTTTCCGCAATGCGGTAGCTGTAGGTGCTGCCGTGCTCTTCATGACGGGTCAGGCGTTCTGTCAGGCTCTGTGCCCAGGCTTCCACCTCGGTTTTGTTCAGCAGCGCGGATTCTTCCAGTTTCGGCTGGTAGACCAGGCTGTTTAACAGTGCCAGCGGATAGAGACGCTCTAAGCGGCGGATAATTTTGTGTGCGCCGTTGTATTCGTGCAGCAGTTTTTCCAGATGTTCGCCCTGAATCGGTGCTGCATTTTCGTTCACATACAGTGCCGCGCCATCCAGCGCGATAGAGACCTGATACTGCTCCATCGCTTCGTCATCTTTAATATACTGTTCCTGCTTGCCTTTTTTCACTTTATACAGCGGCGGCTGTGCGATATACACATAACCGCGCTCAATGATTTCCGGCATCTGACGGTAGAAGAAGGTCAGTAACAGGGTACGGATGTGTGAACCATCGACGTCGGCATCGGTCATGATGATGATGCTGTGATAGCGCAGTTTGTCCGGATTGTATTCGTCGCGGCCGATACCGCAGCCGAGTGCGGTGATCAGGGTGGCAACTTCCTGAGAAGCCAGCATTTTATCAAAACGCGCCTTCTCAACGTTCAGGATTTTACCTTTCAGCGGTAAGATTGCCTGGTTCTTACGGTTACGCCCCTGTTTTGCAGAGCCGCCCGCAGAGTCCCCTTCCACTAAGTACAGTTCGGAGAATGCAGGGTCGCGTTCCTGGCAGTCCGCCAGTTTACCCGGCAGACCGGCTAAATCCAGCGCGCCTTTACGGCGGGTCATTTCACGGGCGCGGCGTGCCGCTTCACGGGCGCGTGCGGCATCAATAATTTTGCCGACAATGATTTTGGTGTCGTTCGGGTTCTCATCCAGATATTCAGACAGCTTTTCGTTCATCAGGGTTTCAACCGCAGTTTTCACTTCGGAAGAGACCAGCTTGTCTTTGGTCTGAGAGGAGAATTTCGGATCCGGCACTTTGACGGAAATTACCGCCACCAGCCCTTCACGGGCATCATCCCCGGTGGTGCTGACTTTGGATTTTTTATTCAGCCCTTCTTTCTCAATATAGCTGTTGAGGGTACGGGTCATGGCGGCGCGGAAACCGGCGAGGTGAGCACCACCGTCGCGCTGCGGAATGTTGTTGGTGAAGCAGTATACGTTTTCCTGGAAGGAGTCATTCCACTGCATGGAGATTTCCACGCCGATATCGTCTTTCTCCGTGGAGAAATAGAAAACGTTGTTATGAATCGAAGTTTTGGCGCGGCTTAAATATTCCACGAACGCTTTGATACCGCCTTCGTAGTGGAAGTGATCTTCTTTGCCGTCGCGTTTATCGATCAGACGGATCGATACACCGGAGTTCAGGAAGGAGAGTTCGCGCAGGCGTTTTGCCAGAATGTCGTACTGGAATTCAGTCTCGCCTTTGAAGGTGTCCATGCTCGGCCAGAAACGCACGCGTGTCCCGGTTTTGTCAGTTTCGCCGACAACAGTCAGGCGATCCTGCGGTTCACCGTGGCGGTAGATCTGCTCGTGAACTTTGCCGTCACGGCGGATAACCAGTTCCAGTTTTTCAGACAGGGCGTTAACAACAGAGACCCCGACGCCGTGCAGGCCGCCTGAGACTTTATAGGAGTTATCATCGAACTTCCCGCCGGCGTGCAGAACAGTCATGATAACTTCTGCGGCGGAGACGCCTTCTTCTTCATGGATCCCGGTCGGGATACCGCGGCCGTCATCCTGTACGGAGACTGAATTATCATTGTGAATGGTCACAATGATGTCTTTACAGTAACCGGCGAGGGCTTCGTCGATAGCGTTGTCAACAACCTCGAAGACCATGTGGTGTAAACCGGTTCCGTCATCGGTATCACCAATGTACATTCCCGGGCGTTTACGCACCGCGTCCAGCCCTTTTAATACTTTGATACTTGAGGAGTCATAGGTATTCGACATCAACGTTTCCCGCTCATCTAATCCTGATTATTGAACCTGTATTTTACCTTTTTCCACGACAAAGAGGCGACTGTTTTCATCCGCCATATCACTGACCTGTTCAGGGGTGATGGCACTGACAAAAACCTGTGCCTGTGTGGCTTTCAGCCGGTGAGCCAGTAAAAGACGGCGCCCGGCATCCAGTTCGGAGGCAAAATCATCAAGCAGATACAGGCATTGCTGCCCGCTCTGACGGGTGAAATATTCACCCTGTGCTAACCGCAGCGCGCACATCAGCAGTTTTAACTGACCACGTGAAAGTAAATCTTCCACCGGCACCCCGTCCGCCCTGATCCGTAAATCCGCTTTATGCGGGCCGGAGGCGGTGTAGGTCAGTGCGCGGTCCCGTTCAAACTGGCGCTGCAGAAGCTCTGAATAATCGGTCTCTTTATCCCATCCGCGCTGGAAAGAGACACTCAGCGAAAATTCAGGTAAAAACTGCTGACAGGTTTGCTCAATATCCTGAGCAATCGCTGTCACATAATTCTCCCGCCACTGACTGACCTGCTCAGCAACCGGAATCAGCTGCTGATCCCAGTGGCGGATCTGACCGTAATTCGATACCTGGCGGAGGGCGGCATTGCGCTGTCTCACCAGACGTTTTAAATCACTCCACAGCGCAAAAAATTGCGGTTCATTGTGGAAACAGCCCCAGTCAATATAAGCCCGGCGGAATTTCGGCCCGCCGTTGAGCAGGGTAAAGCCTTCCGGGGTGATAAGCTGCATCGGCAGTAATTTTGCCAGCTCGGCAATTTTATGGCCGTCAGTGCCGTCAATGCGGACCTTGCTGTCACCCTGGCGGTTTTTACTCAGGCCGACGCTGGTGGCCCGGTCTGTCTGTTCCTGCCCGAGTTTGCCGTGCAGGATAAATTCGTCGTTATCATGGCGGATAACACGCCCCGCCTGTACTGAGCGGAATGCCCGGCCGTGGCCGAGTGTGTAAATGGCTTCCAGAACACTGGTTTTACCGCTGCCGTTCGGGCCGACCAGAAAGTTAAACCCGGTGGCCAGCGGTAAATCCGCATTTTCGATATTGCGAAAATCACGGATAAGTAAACGCGAGAGGATCATCGTGTTACAGGCGCATCGGCATCACAACGTAAGCGGCTGCATCACTGGCGTCATCTTCAATCTGCACGCTGGAGGTGGCATCGGTCAGTTTCACCGAGACATCTTCGCATTTCAGTGTGTTAAGAACATCAAGGACATAGCTGACGTTGAACCCGATTTCCATGTCCGTTCCGTCATAGGTGACATCCACGATTTCTTCGGCTTCTTCCTGCTCCGGGTTATTGGCGGTAATTCTGAGCTGATTGTTGCTCAGGTAAATCCGCACGCCGCGGAATTTCTCGTTCGATAAAATCGCTGCACGGGAAAAAGCCTGCTTCAGCATATCACAATTTGCCGTCAGCGTTTTGTCCGGGTTCTTCGGCAGGACACGGCGGTAGTCCGGGAAGCGGCCATCCACCAGTTTGGAGGTAAAAATAAACCCGCCGACATGAGCGCGGATATTGTTGCTGCCGATTTCCAGTTTCAGCAGGGCATCGCCGCCGTCGAGCAGGCGCATCAGTTCGATGACCCCTTTACGCGGCACGATCACCGAATGGTCCGGCAGCTCCTGTCCGATATCCAGCGAGCAGACCGCCAGGCGGTGCCCGTCTGTGGCGACAGTACGCAGCACAGAGCCGCTGGTTTCAAACAGCATGCCGTTTAAGTAATAGCGGACATCCTGATGTGCCATGGAGAACTGGGTGGATTCAATCAGGCGTTTTAAGGTTGCCTGCGGCAGGGAGAAAGTGACATCACTCTGCCAGTCATCCAGGTTCGGGAAATCTGAGGCCGGTAAAGTGGACAGCGAGAAGCGGCTGCGCCCGGAGCGGACCAGAAGACGGTCACCGTCAAGCTCAACACTGATTTGTGCGCCGTCCGGCAGACCCCGCCAGATATCCAGGAACTTCCGGGCCGGTACCGTGGTTTCGCCGTTTTCATGCGGCTGATCCAGCGGAACGGCGGCCATCATTTCCATCTCAAGGTCTGTCCCTGTGAGATGCAGTACGCCATCAGAGACTTTCAGCAGTAAGTTACCCAGAATCGGTAGGGTCGGGCGACCGCCCAACGGACTGCTGACCTGTTGTAAGGGTTTTAACAATTGCTCACGTTCAATGATAAATTTCATAGCGCTATGATGATAATGTCCGGATTAAGTTAGAAAAATCTTCTTTGATGTCGTGGCTTTCCTCACGCAGCTGCTCGATCTTACGGCAGGCGTGCAGAACGGTCGTGTGGTCACGGCCGCCAAAAGCATCCCCGATTTCTGGCAAACTGTGGTTTGTCAGCTCTTTTGCCAGTGCCATCGCCATCTGGCGCGGCCGGGCGACAGAGCGCGAACGGCGTTTGGAGAGCAGATCAGCCACTTTAATTTTATAATACTCAGCAACAGTTTTCTGAATATTATCGATGGTGACCAGTTTCTCCTGCAGCGCTAACAGATCCCGCAGTGCTTCACGCACAAAATCGATGGTAATCGCCCGCCCGGTAAAGTTGGCGTTGGCAATCACCCGGTTCAGTGCACCTTCCAGTTCACGGACATTGGAGCGCAGACGTTTCGCAATAAAGAAAGCCACTTCATCCGGCAGGCGGATGTTGTTTTCATCGGCTTTTTTCATCAGGATGGCGACCCGCGTTTCCAGTTCCGGCGGTTCAATGGCAACGGTTAATCCCCAGCCGAACCGCGATTTCAGGCGATCTTCCACCCCGTTAATTTCTTTCGGGTAGCGGTCGGAGGTCAGGATTATCTGCTGATTACCTTCGAGTAAGGCATTGAAGGTATGAAAAAATTCTTCCTGAGAACGCTCTTTGTTAGCAAAGAACTGAATATCATCTATCAGTAAGGCATCGACAGAACGGTAATAGCGTTTGAACTCTTCAATCGCGTTGTTCTGTAAGGCTTTGACCATATCCTGCACAAAACGTTCTGAGTGCATATAGACCACTTTGGCGTTGGCTTTGCTTTCCATAATACTGTTGCCGACGGCATGTAATAAGTGGGTCTTACCCAGACCGGTTCCGCCGTATAAAAACAGCGGGTTGTATGCGCCACCCGGGTTATCTGCCACCTGACGGGCGGCTGCGCGCGCCAGCTGGTTCGATTTACCTTCCACAAAGCTGTCAAAGGTGTGCTTCGGGTTAACGTTGGAACGGTAAGCCACATCCGGCTCCGCGCTGTTATCATGCCAGCTCGGGCGCAGTGCGGGGGCTTTTTCCCGCGAAGGCGGCTGTTTCATCGTCCGTGACGGGGGAATACTTCTTTCCGGTGTGCTGACAGCGCCGGCCGGCTTATTACCGACCTCAAAGCGCAGTTGCGGAATTTCGTTGCCGCAGAAATCGGACAGGAGCGCATTAATGTTATTAATGTACTTCTCCCGTACCCAGTCGAGCACAAACCGGTTTGGGGCATAGAGCGCCAGAGTGTCATCACTCAGCTCAGCCTGAAGGGGGCGTATCCACATACTGAATTCTGTGGCAGGTAATTCATCCTGCAAACGGGCAAGACATTGCTGCCAAAGCGAAAGAGACACGGTGAACTCCCCTAAACAAGACCAGTCAAAGAAACAGAATAAGATTTTTCACGCAGACACAGCACATACAGACGAATTGTCCTCTGCATGTTTCAACGGACACTTCAGTGTACAAAAGTGGGGCTGTGTTATGGACGATCATTCCCTGCACCGGCGATCACCGCACGGGTGAAAATGATCGTGACGACGGATCATATCGCAAAAGCGGGACAAGATCCTCATCCTTTTACACAGTTTTCCGGGTTTTTATCCACAGGGGCTGTCAGCCCGTCCGGAGCGGGATTCAGGCCGGAGTATAACGAATCCGGGCGGGAGAATACAGCGGGAAAATCCCGTTTGGGGATAAGTTTTGGTGAATTATCCTCAGGCTGAAAAACCGTATTCAGGATCCGGCGCGTGATCGAATATTCACGGATCGCGGATCGATCCTTGCGCTTTGCCGGGGAGTCCGTATAATCTTGCACCCTGTGCGCGTTATCTGTGTCTTGATGCGGTGATGTGTGCAGGCAGGTTATGGGTAAATGCAATTATGTGCAGAAATCTGTGTTATCGCGCCATCTTTGATTGACGGACAGGCCCGGATTTTATTACAATCTCGCATCTTTCCATATTGATGTTGCGATAAGGCACAGAGGTCAGCCACTTTTCGTGATGGCCCTTTCAGCAGAAAGATGAGAATCCGCCGCTGAATTTACTGTTTGCCGATGCGTTTACTGAATCAGTAATAATTTAAAGTTTAGGTAGAAACCGCTATGAAACGCACTTTTCAACCGTCCGTACTGAAGCGTAACCGTTCCCATGGTTTCCGCGCTCGTATGGCCACTAAAAATGGTCGTCAGGTTCTGGCTCGCCGTCGTGCTAAAGGCCGCGCTCGTCTGACCGTTTCTAAGTAATAAAGCTAACCATACGTGGTTAAGCTCGCTTTTCCGAGGGAGTTACGTTTGTTAACTCCCGAGCATTTCAACTTTGTCTTCCGGCAACCACAACGGGCAAGTACTCCTGAAATAACACTTCTGGGACGCCGTAATGAGCTGGAACATCCCCGCATTGGTCTTACCGTCGCTAAAAAAAACGTTAAACGGGCTCATGAGCGCAATCGTATCAAACGGTTAGCGCGTGAATACTTTCGTCTGCACCAACATGAGTTGCCCGATATGGATTTCGTGCTTCTGGTAAGAAAAGGGGTATCGGAGTTGAGTAATCGCGAGATTACGGAAGCATTGGGTAAGTTATGGCGTCGTCACAGTCGCTTGGCGCACGCTTCCTGATCCTGTTAATCAGAGGTTACCAGCTGGTGATAAGTCCGCTGCTGGGACCACGTTGCCGCTTCACACCAACATGCTCGCAATACGGAATTGAGGCATTGCGCAGGTTTGGTATGATAAAAGGCGGTTGGTTAACGGTGAAACGCGTATTAAAATGCCACCCTTTACACGAAGGTGGTGATGATCCTGTCCCACCTAAAAATGATGATAACAGAGAACATTAACGATGGATTCGCAACGTAATCTTCTATTCATCGCTTTGCTACTCGTATCCTTCTTTGCATGGCAGACGTGGGAAAGTGATAAGACACAAGCACTTAACGCGGCTACTCAGGCAACGCAGCAGACGACAACGCCAAGTGGTGAAAGCAGCGGGCAGAACAAATATATTACGGTCAAAACAGATGTGCTGTCACTGAACATCAATCTGCGCGGCGGTGATATTGATGAAGCTGACCTTTTGGCTTACCCGGCAACCTTAAAATCCGCAGATCCGTTCCGTTTACTGGAAACAACACCTGAATTTGCCTACCAGGCAATCAGTGGTTTAACCGGTGTGAATGGTCCGGATAACCCGAATAATTACAAAGATCGCCCGCTGTATACCACTGAAAGCGATACATTTGTGCTGGCGGAAGGCCAGGATGAACTGCGTGTTCCTCTGACTTTCGTTCTGGATGGTGTCACGTATGTGAAAACCTATACCCTGAAGCGCAAAGACTATGCCATCAGTGTTGATTACACCATCAAAAACGACACCTCAGCTCCGCTGGAAATGGCGTTTTTCGGTCAGTTAAAACAATCTGTGAATTTACCGGAACGTCTTAACAACGGCAGCAGCAACTTTGCGCTGCATACCTACCGTGGTGCGGCGTACTCGTCTGAAGACACTAACTACAAAAAATACAGCTTCAGTGATATCGAAGATAAGCCACTGAACATCAACACCAATGTTGGCTGGGTGGCGATGTTACAGCAGTATTTTGCGACAGCGTGGGTTCCTGAGAAAGGCACCACCAATAACTTCTATACGCTGTACAGTGCCAAAACCGGCGATGCATTCATCGGTTATAAGAGTGATGCAATCCGTATCGGGGCAAACAGCGAAGCGAAATATAACGCAACACTGTGGGTTGGACCGGAACTGCAGAACGAAATGGAAGCTGTGGCACCGCATCTGGACTTAACCGTTGATTACGGCTGGTTATGGTTCATTTCTCAGCCGCTGTTCAAGTTACTGAAGTTTATCCACAGCTTCATCGGTAACTGGGGCTTCTCCATCATCGTTATCACCTTTATCGTCCGCGGTATCATGTATCCGCTGACCCGTGCGCAATACACCTCTATGGCGAAAATGCGTATGCTTCAGCCGAAGCTGAAAGCAATGCGTGAGCGCATCGGTGATGACAAACAGCGCATGAGTCAGGAAATGATGGCGCTGTACAAAGAAGAGAAAGTGAACCCGCTGGGTGGCTGCTTACCGCTGATCATCCAGATGCCTATCTTCCTGGCACTGTATTACATGCTGATGGGCTCAGTGGAACTGCGTCACGCGCCGTTTATCGGCTGGATCCATGACTTATCCGCACAGGATCCGTACTACATCCTGCCGATTCTGATGGGTGCAACGATGTTCGTGATCCAGAAACTGTCTCCGACAGCGGTCACCGACCCGTTACAGCAGAAGATTTTCACCTTTATGCCGGTGATCTTCACAGTCTTCTTCCTGTGGTTCCCGTCAGGTCTGGTTCTGTACTATATCGTCAGTAACCTGGTGACTATCCTCCAGCAGCAGATTATCTATCGCGGTCTGGAAAAACGCGGTCTTCACAGCCGCGACAAAAAATAAGCCCGTGACCGGCGGGGAATCTCTGCCGGTCTTATAGTATTATTTAAAGGCGGTCATATTGACCGCCTTTATTGTTTATCACACGGTGAGAAAGAGAGACATGGTCATGAATAACGCTGAAATTCAGAGCACCGATACCATTGTGGCACAGGCAACCCCGCCGGGACGCGGCGGAGTCGGTATTTTGCGTGTGTCCGGCCCGCAGGCGGCACAGGTGGCTCAGATTGTACTGGGGAAACTCCCGAAAGCGCGTTATGCCGATTATCTGCCTTTCCGTGATGAAACCGGCAAAGTGCTGGATCAGGGGATTGCAATTTTCTTCCCCGGCCCGAACTCCTTTACCGGTGAGGATGTGCTGGAACTCCAGGGACACGGCGGACCGGTTATCCTCGATTTATTGTTAAAACGTATTCTGCTTATCGATAATATCCGCATCGCCAATCCCGGTGAGTTCTCTGAGCGTGCATTCCTCAATGACAAACTGGATCTGGCGCAGGCGGAAGCCATTGCTGACCTGATTGATGCCAGTTCGGAACAGGCGGCCCGTTCTGCGATGAATTCATTACAGGGCGCTTTCTCCGGGGAAGTGCATCAGATGGTGGAAGCGCTCACTAACCTGCGGATTTATGTGGAAGCCGCAATCGACTTCCCGGATGAGGAAATTGATTTTCTCTCGGATGGTGTGATTGAAGCCAAACTCGATACCGTTATTGCTGACCTGGAACGGGTTCGCTCTCAGGCACGTCAGGGCAGCCTGCTGCGTGAAGGGATGAAAGTGGTGATTGCCGGTCGCCCGAATGCCGGAAAATCCAGCCTGCTGAATGCGCTGGCCGGACGCGAAGCCGCGATTGTCACCGATATTGCCGGGACCACCCGTGATGTGCTGCGTGAACATATTCATATCGACGGTATGCCGCTGCATATCATTGATACCGCCGGGCTGCGCGAAGCCGGGGATGAAGTAGAGCGGATCGGTATTGAACGCGCCTGGCAGGAAATTGCACAGGCAGACCGCGTCCTGTTTATGGTGGACGGTACCACGGTGGATGAACAGACCCCTGAACAAATCTGGCCGGAATTTATGTCCCGCTTACCGGCCGGTATTCCGGTCACCATTATCCGCAATAAAACTGATATCACCGGGGAAACCACCGGTATCACAGAGCGGAACGGCGATACACTGATCAAACTCTCAGCCCGCGAAGGCCACGGTATTGATTTGCTGCGCGATCACCTGAAAACCACCATGGGATTTGAAGGTAACACCGAAGGCGGATTCCTCGCCCGCCGCCGTCACTTACAGGCGCTGAACACTGCCGCAGAGCATCTGATCGCCGGCCACGAGCAGTTAGTGGTTGCCCGCTCCGGCGAATTACTGGCAGAAGAACTGCGCCTCGCCCAGCAGGCACTGAGCGAAATCACCGGTGAATTCACCTCTGACGATCTGCTGGGGCGTATTTTCTCGAGTTTTTGTATCGGGAAGTAAGCTGACAAACCCTAACACTGATTCGGTTTAACGACAGCCACATTCACTGCCTGTGCCTTACGCCGTGCAGGCAGTGTAATACAGACCAGACAGGTGAAAATCAGTGCGACTCCGGCCCAGCCGGCGGTGGTGAGTTGTTCGCCGACAATAATGGCGGCGAGTGCGGCGGCAACAACCGGTTCCAGCAGCGTGATAGTGGTGGCGGTGCTGGCTGGGATACGCGCCAGTGCGTAACCGAAACATACATAGCCGAGAAACATCGGTACACAAGCCATGTAAATGCCGACTGCGGCGTTCTGCCACGAATCCAGGAATGGCGCGCCGTAAAGTACTAACACCGGCATCAGCAGTAATCCCCCGATCCCGAAAATACCGCCCATAGCTGCCCGTGACGGAATGTTGCGCTGCATCAGGCGGCGTGCGGCCCAGGAATAAAGCGCATAAGTAAAGGCGGCGAGTAATCCCAGTATGACACCGGTCAGTGTGGCGGATGCATCCGCTGCGGCAATCTGTTCCGTGCCGCCGGAAAGGGAAAGAAGCGCAATACCTGTCAGGCCGAGTACGGCACCGCTCAGCCAGCGCAGTGTCATGCGGGCACCGTCCATGATAATTTCAATAATTGCTGATAAAACCGGGGCCGTACCGATAGATACCACGGTGCCGATAGTTACTCCGGCCAGTCGCATTGAGCCGTAAAAGGCGAGCGGATATACGGCAACAGCAACGGCACCCAATAACAGCAAAGGCCATTGCTGCCGGAAAGCGCCGAGGCTGCGGCGGATAGGCGTGATGGCAATCGCGGCCTGGAGTAACCCGCCGAAACCCATGGCGGCAGCACCGATAGCAACAGGACTGACATCCGGTGCGAAAGTGGCAGAAACCCCGGTGGTTCCCCATAAGAAGGAGGCCAGGATAATGACGGCAATTCCGGCAAAATGGCCTTTGGGTGTCTGAATCACAGCGCCTCCAGCATGGTTTTTGCCATGGCGGCAGCCTGCAATACCCGTGCACCGTGCTCTTCCAGCCCGGCGAGTACAATCGCACCTTCCAGTAAGAACGTCAGGTGTGCGGTCAGCTGCTCTGCTTTCGCGGTGTCTTCCGGCAGCAACTGATAAAGATTTTTGCGGATAATATCAGCTACTTCAGATTTGTGAGTACACACTTCGCGGCGTTCCTCACTGCCGGCCGGAAACTCAGCGGCTGCGTTCAGCAGGCCGCATCCCCGGAATCCCCGTTCATAGGCAAACTCAGCATGGTCGTGATAAGCATCAAATACCGCGAGGATCCGCTGTGCCGGGGTTGTTGCCTGTTGCAGACGGACATCATATAACGCCAGCCATTCTTCATGCCTCAGCCGGATGTAAGTGGTCACCAACTCAGCTTTGGAGCTGAAATTGTTATACAGACTTTTTTTGGCGACACCGGCCTTTTTGGTGATCGTATCAATACCGGTTGCCGCAATGCCCTCGTTGTAAAACAAGATACCTGCGGCTTCCAGTAAACGGTCTCTGGCACTGAGCCGGGTCTGTGTTGTATCGGTGTCCTTCATCCGGAAAATCTCTTGCGACTAAATAGTAGGTAGACCAGTATACCTATTAATCCTGTATGCACAAGAAACAATCACTGTTGTTAATACACGCAGCTGCTAAAACCCCTTATTCAGCTGAAAACGTAATGAGAATGTCACCCTCCGCTTTGCGCCCGGCGGCGGTGTACCGACAGCAGCAACCCTGATGACGGCATCCATTGCGGCGTTATCCAGTAATTCATAACCGGAAGAGCGGGTAACGACCGGTGCAAAAGGTTTGCCGTTATCGTCGAGTGAAAATGAGATGGTACTGGTACCCCGCTGCCCGGCGCTGCGGGCCCGGCGGGGGTAATGTTTTTGCTCCTCAATTTTCTGCCGCAGCAGATTAAAGTAATCCTCCTGTGCTTTCCGGTTATCGGCTCCTGCGGTGGCAGAATTTGTCGGGGATACCGCCTGTCCGCCGGACTGCTGCTGTGTGGTTTTATCCTCTCCGGTATCCGCGGTGGTTTTTGTGGTGATCGGTTCTGATTTCTCCGTTTTTTTGTTCACAGCGTTTACTGCCGGTTTTGCTGATGGCGGTTTGATTGTTTTCTCCGGTGTTTTCCGGCGGGCGGTTGCCAGTTCTGCCTGAGACGGTGATTCCTGTGGTGGTGGTAATTGTTCCTCCTCCGGCTCTGTCTCCTGATATGCCGGTGCTGCACTCATCTGAATAGCAACGGAAGCCGCTGGGGTTTTTCCCCGGTTATCAATCTGATGCTGTTGCGGGGCGGTCACCGGGGGGCTGCCCGTGATGAGCAGCCCGGCGACGGAGAAACACACACCGATCGCAGCAGCAGAAACCATCTGCTGCCACGTTCCGGTTCTTTCCCGGGAAAACAGGAAAGGCGGATGCGGTAATGCTATTGCGCCGTACATAAATCAGAACCTCGCGGAGACATTGAATTTTACGGCCCGGCCCGGTGCAGGCATCATCGACCGGGTGAGCGGGTCGAGGTAATATTCATTGGTCAGGTTGGTGGCCGTCAGTTCGAGGGCAACATCCGGTGTGACTTTATATTTGGCGTAGGCATCTACAGTCAGTACCGAATTCCAGCGCATCGGGTAATTATTAAAATTGCTGTATCGTTCCGGGATAATCGTCATCAGGCGTTTCTCCTGGCTGTTTTCCACCGCACTGTGGTAGAGCCAGCGGCTGCCGATTTCTAATGATTCCTGCAATAAACGCCCGCCGAGGTTAAAGGTTACAGAATAATGCGGCTGAATTTGGGTACGCAGGAACCCGCCCGGATAACCCCCGTCAATGCATGACGGGATACCTTTCAGACCTGTCGGATCCATAAAGGCATGGGATGTTTCATCACAGACTTTATTGGCGAGGTTATAGGTCACACCCAGATCACTGAAGATCCAGCCATGATCATAGCGGGCCTGGATTTCAATCCCTTTCAGGATCTGCTTATCCATCTGTGTAAAACGGAAATAATTATCACGATCAAAGACATTATGGATATCCGTATGGAAGTAATTCAGCCGGATATCCGCATGACGGTCGGCACGGAGCAGTGATTTTCCGTTAAAAACAACACCGTATTCCCGGGTTACAGCGCGTTCCGGTTTATAACGGTAACCGATATGCGGGGTAGAGGAACCGGAAAAGCCGACAGTATCCTCAAACAGGCTCGGCATACGTACGGTTTCCGCATAGCGGCCATACAGACGCAGATCATCGGTCAGATGAACTGAGGCAGACAGCATCGGTGTCCAGGCGCTGGCCTGGCGGCGGGGTTTTTCTTTCCAGGTATGGGTAACGGGTTGCACTTCTCTGTCACCGTGCTGAATAGGATGGGGGCCGTATTCATAGAGATAAGTTTCCTGCCCGGTATAGGGATCAATACCCCGTAATGCGGTATCAATATCCGGCCGGTCTTTCTGTTTCAGGCGTCCGTCACTGGTATCCACCGGCCAGAATTTTTTTTCGCGGACCATCATGCGACCTGCTTTATGGGTCGGGTTATCTCTGTAACGTACTGACCAGATCGTTTTTCCCCGTATTGTTTCCCTTTCTTCCGGAGTCAGTTCGAGCCACAGGCCCTGTTGCCGCTTTTTATAAATCTGTGATTCTGCTTCGGTCATATTCCGGTAATAATTCAGGTAATAACCGGTAACTTCATAGTCTTGTTTACAGTAAGGGTCTTTACGGGCGGCGCACTCATTGGAAAGATCATCGACACTCCAGTATACGGTTTGTCTGCCGCCGGCACTGAGTGACAACCAGGAGACCGGCTGCCAGTCCAGGCTGACGGATTGCTGATATTCAAAGCGGCGGCCTTTACGGGCGGGAACAGCGAACATAAAGAGTTTATAGTTTTCCAGGCTGGTATTACTGTCCAGATGCTCAAACTGCATATTAGCGGCCAGGGTTACTGACAGTTCCGGGGTAAAAGCAAACTTATTGCTGAAATCCAGCCCGTAGCGCTGATTCTGTACATTCAGGGCAGCGGTGTTAATCAGTGTGCCGTCGATTGCCGGGTTGATGGTGCTGATATCCCCCTGTTTATAGCCGTAGTCCATATTTTTAGGGTAGCGCGGCCAGCCGCCGCCGGAGTTGGTATTGCTGGTGGTCAGAGTGGTCCACAGGCGGATATCTGCATCAATATAGGTAAGATGCGCCGGTTGGGATTTCAGGTGAAGATAACCGGCCTGTGCATGCAGGTCAGCCAGCGGCCACTGCGGAATAATATTATCTTCAGCACGGATCCAGCCCAGCCGTGAAGGCATAATATCGCCGAAATCCGAGCGGGTATCGCGCCAGCTGAGTTGCAGTGCGTGGTCATCATTCAGATACCAGGTATTTTTTATCAGCCAGGATTCCGTTTTTGCTGATGTATTGGGAACTTCATTGCCTTTACGGTAAATACGGGACACAAACGGCATATACGGGTCATAGGTTTTGTTGGATGTTTGCAGAATAGCGATATCATCGTCAGACATTTCATCATTATAGTTTTCGCTGTGGCGTTTACCGGCAAAATAGTTTCCCCGGTCACGGTAAGCATAAGCCAGTAACAGATCCATATTTTCCTGACGGGTACCCACTGCCAGACGCCAGGCATAATCACTGTTATTCAGTGCGGGGGCATTATCACGATTTTCCGGGGTTAAATGGGTGCCGGGGTCGTCAATAATAAGCCAATCGAACTGCATATTATCCACAAGGCGGTAATCTTCCCCGATTCCCAGATTGGGTATCCGGGCTTTGGTGGTGTTACTGCTGTTTTCCAGCATCAGTGCAGCACAAAACTGGTCACCGTTTTTCACCACGTCATTGATGGTGAGTGTTTTCATCGCAACACCGCCGCCTACCGACGTTTTCAGGAGCGGGTTAAGTGACGGGCCTTTTTCAATCTCAATTTCACTGATCAGCATCGGGTCGAGGTAGTTACGGTTATTGGCACCGTTATAACCCCGGTACACTGTCACGGCCTGTTCGGTGCCGTCGATGGTGACCGGTACACGGCCCGGCCCCTGTATTCCGCGGATATTGACATCCAGCGCATTACCGTTGCGGGCATCACCGCTGAATACCCCGTTGGCGCCTTTAAGAATATCGGCGGCGGAGGCGCCTTTATAGCGCTCTATTTCTTCTTTGGTGAGGATCAGGGTGGAGACATTTTTGTCATAGATTTTATCTTTGGCGCTGTCAGCAGCGGCCTGTTCATTACGGAGCGTAATGTCGCCCAGGTGCTGATTTTTTTCCTCTGTCGCCAGTCCCGGCAGCGGGATAAATAACACGGGCAGAAGCAGTGTGATTGTTTTATATGGGTGACCAGATAATGGTGAATACGAAGACATAACGATTCCCGGATGATAAAAAAAGAAATAATCAGAAAGGGTTAAAACAGCCGTTCAAAACGCAGCATGATTTCAGTCTGCCGGTAGCTATAAAGCCACGGGACAGAACTGCGGTTACGGGTGTGGATCAGTGAAAGCTGAGGCGAAATCTGCGCGAATGACGGCGGGTAGAGTGCGAGTGTTGTGCTGTACTGTCGGGTGTGATCCTCCCTGGCCTGGCGGTGTAACGGATGTGTATGGTGATAACGTTTACGGGTGTAAACGGCATGAACAGACTGGGACACAAAAGGGTGCCACAGATAGGTCAGGCCGGTATGCAGGGCGGCCGTCCGGTAATGTTTATAGGGATCATTTTTTTTGTGGACGGTGGTTTCTGCCTGTAAATACAGCGTGGCTGCCGGATGCGGACGCCAGGTTATCTGTGGCATCAGCTGATATTCGGTACCGTTATGTGAGTTCAGACCGGGCTGATAACGGTGCTGTCGCAGTGCTGCCAGTCCGCCCAGAGACCACTCCGGGCTGAGTTGCTGATTCAGATATGTTTGTAAGCCGTAAGCGGAGGAAAAACGGCGTCCGGCGGAAAAATGCTGCTCCAGCAGCGGAGTCAGTTGCCATAAAGTATGGCGATCCTGATAGTGATAACCCGTTTTAGCAGTCAGCGTTATGGTATTAGCTACCTGATTCGCGGCATCATACCGCGTGGATACCCGGTAGTGCTGTGTCAGAAAATGAGAGCCGGACAGCGGTGTCAGCCTGCGTAGATCCCAGTCGCTGCGCCATTGTAAAACGGCATGGGGGATCTGCAGAATAAGGCTGGCATAACAGGAACCATCAGGGCTGTAGTGCAGGCAGTGTGCTTTCGGCAGCGGGGTCTGATAATAGTTATCCGTGTAATGGCTGCCGGCGCTGAGCAGTAATGACCAACTGAGTGCCCGGGTGAGTTCGGTAATGGTGCGGGTAATCTCCGGATAGTGGGGAGAGGTCACCGGCAGGCGCTGGCTCAGTTCCCGGAACAAAAGCAAGGCGTTCCCGATCTGGCGATCGGCCCGGTAGCTGCGGGCCAGTTCCAGTTGTGCGGCAAAGAAATGGGGTTTCTGTTGCAGAATGGTGTTATATAACACGATAGCAACCCCGGGGCGCTGGTTTAAATAGGCCAGTTTTGCCTGGCTGAAGATAATCAGTAATGGATCAGTCTGGTGTTCATGCTGATAAATGGATAAGTAATGATAAATCGCTTTGAGGTTATTTTTCTTTAGTGAAAGGTATAAATTACGTGCGGTATTATTATCTTCTGAATGATTGTTTTTTTGTATAGTTGCAGATGCTGGTAATGAAAAAACAAGTAATAATAAAAAAAGAATAAATCCGTAAATTAACTTTATCTGCGACGACATATTTATATCCGGTAAACACCAGGAACAGAGAATCTGTTCCTGATGAAATGTATCAATAATAAATTAAGATTTGGTTCCGCCGAACGCGATATTCTTCGCTTTATCGCTGCTGAACTCAGCATAACCGGCAACCTGTTGTGCATTGTCACCAAAGAAATGCCCGTTGGTTATCCCGCTGACGGTTGTGGTATCGGTACCGGTGGTGCTGACAGATGCAGTACCATCAAAGGCTGAACCACTGACAGTGCCGCTCAGGCTGTAGCTGAGGCCGGTTGAGCTGAGAGAGCCGGTAAAGGTATTAGCATCAAAATCGGTGCTGAATGTACCGCTGATCTGTTCACCGCTGCTGTAGCCGCTGAGTCCTTTAATGCTGTACTGTGCAGTGCCTTCGGATGGCATAGCAGCGGTGATATCTTTCCCTGCGTAATACGCCATATGAGAATCATCGCTGAAATCAGTACCGGAAACCCATTCACCGTAATAAATATCGGCATCGGCTATTTTGGCAAAATTAAAAGAGCCCATATTGCGATGTGACTGCGGAACAGAGGTGATAACAGAAACTCCGTTATCGTTTGGTACTGCACGGTTTGGCCCCTGTAAGCTGGTGAAGCTGATTTTCATTCCGTCACGCATGCCGGAATAACCGATTCCCGGTTCTCCGCCCGGTGACGGATGGCCCTGACGCTCTGATGCAGCGGTTACGCCGACAGATATATAGTTACTTAAGCCTTCGGCAGATGATGATCCATAGCCCGCATCAGCCTGAGCCTGTACAGCGGAGAACGCAGCACACAGGGTGACCAGTGTTGCCAGCGGGGTTTTCATATTGAATGTCTTCATAAACTAAATTCCTTGTAATTTAATGAATGACCGGATGAGTGAAATGCCTTTTTCCGGTGTGATTGCCGGAAGCAAATAAACGATAAAGGAGAATGAATTTTCTGTAAATGAGAATTATTATCATTTGTTTGCAATGCGAATAATTTGATTAGAATGCTAATTAAATAACGAATTAAAAAATCACCATTTTTTATTTTTTGTGACAGATTTATTTCAAATATAAGAATGAAAATATGTGATGCACATTCAGAGTTTTTCTGTGCGGTAAACCGGGTTATTAATTCATAAATATCATTAAAAGTGATGATTGTTTTTTTATTTTATTGATGGAGCGATTTTAAACGCAATAATAATGCGTTTAATTAACGGCTGTTATCGCATTTGATTTGGTATTTATGTTTCATACTGTCAGGTGTTTTAAGCTGAACGGATAATCTGATAATGAAACAAACGCTGATGTTTTTGTTGTTAACGGTGCTGACCTGCGGATCCGCATCGGCTACATGGCCGCAAACCGGGAGAAGTGATTTTTCTGAGCGTTATGAGGTGATTACCCTGACACCGGCTATGCCGGTGCCCGGTGCGGTTAATAATGACCCGGCAACAAAAGGTCTGCGGCTGATCGGTCTGCGGCGTGACGGTAACGGACAGTACACCGAGGTTACCCGCCAGTTTTCCCCCGGAGCGACAAAACACATCCGCTATAAAGGGCGGCAGTACCGGGTGGCCGGGGATGTTTACCGCGCGGATAATCTGTCAGATACCGGACGCTGGGATAAAGGGCAGTCCGTGGTGACGGAAGAGTATTATGAGATTCTGGATAAAGACGGAAAACGGACAGGAAAGGGATTTTATTTTTCGTCGCGTGACCGCTGATGTAAGTATAAATAAGGTATCAGCAATAAAGGTTGTATTAAGTTTTCTGCCCGGAAAACCGGTAACATACCGGAATCACCCTGATTAGCGGAGAAGTACATGTCATCAGTCCGGATCCTCAGTGTTGCACAGTGTCATGAATCGTTGCTGAACAGCGCGGAAGCACTGATTGCGGAACAATGGCCGTTGTTTATGTTAGCCAGTCCGGTTTCTGACCAGTACTGGGATACACTTTATCGTGAGGAAAATTTGCCTTTTCAGCAGGTTGCGGTTGCAACCATTGCCGGAGAGGAACAGGTCATCGGGCTTCTGAGTGCAATTCCGTTTTATTTTCCGGAAGATGCACCGCTGACTGATCTGCCGGATGAGGGCTGGGATGCGGTGCTGACACAGGGAGCAACGGATACCCGGAAACCGACATTGGTATCCGCACTGTCAGTGACCGTCGACCCGGATTTTCGCGGACGCGGTATCCCTGCACAGCTTATCACCGCGCTGAAAGCGGCCGTTGCACAAGCCGGGCTGAAGGGCGTGGTGGTTCCGGTGCGCCCTACGCTTAAGGCACAGTATCCGTTACAGGATTTCGCGGAATATTGTCAGTGGCAGACCCCGCAGGGTGAGCCGTTTGATCCGTGGATCCGCACACATGTCCGGCTGGGCGGGCAGATTATCAAACCGGCTATGCGTTCGATGGATATTACATCCTCCGCTGATAACTGGTCTGAATGGACCGGCATGGCCTTTCCGCACGCCGGTCAGTATATTGTGCCGGGTGCTCTGGTGCCGGTTCAGGCCGATCCTGAAACGGATCGGGTCATTTACCATGAGCCGAATCTGTGGATATATCATCCGCTGGCTGAATAGTCAGGGGATCAGCCGTTCAGGGTGGGTATAGATTGTGGCCCGCCCTTTTTTACAGAAACCAGCCAGTGTCAGGCGGCAGCGTTTGGCAGTTTCAATCGCCAGCGTGGTCGGGGCGGAAACCGCAAACAGAATTTCCGCGCCGCACTGCGCACTTTTCTGCACCATTTCATAGCTGGCGCGGCTGGATACCAGCACCGCGCCATCAGTCCACTGTGCTTTTGCCCGCATACCCAGCAGTTTATCCAGCGCCACATGACGGCCGACATCCTCACAACCGCCCAGTAATTTACCCTGCGGGGAAATCCAGCCTGCGGCATGGGTGCAGCCGGTCAGTTTTCCGATTTCCTGCACCTGCGGCAGCAGGCTGAGTGCCTCATCGAGGTGGCTGAGAGAAAAGGTCTGTGTGAAATCCAGCGGTGTGATCGGGCGGAAAATCTCGCTGATCTGCTCAGTGCCGCAGATGCCGCAGCCGGTGCGTCCGGCCATATTGCGGCGGCGCTCTTTCAGCCCGGCAAAACGGCGTGCGGATAATTCAACGTGGACTTCAAATCCGCCGTGGCAGGCATCCGTAATATCAATCCCGCGGATTTCATCAGCGGATTCAATAATACCTTCGGAAAGGGAAAAACCGACCGCAAAATCATCGAGGTTTTTCGGGCTGGCCATCATCACCACATGTGAAATGCCGTTGTACACCAGAGCAACTGGTGTCTCTTCCGCGACCCAGTCATTTTCATTATGCCCGGGTTTACTTTTTTGTTGCACACTTGTGAGATGCGCACCGCGAATTAGACAATTATGTAACGATTCTATGGAATAAATGTCATCCATCAGATGAATTCCTGCGCTTAATAATACATAATAATAGTATGGGTAAAAGTTTACACCATTCCACCAGGCAATGAACCTGATCGCACGCACCACTGTGCGGATAAAAAGAAAGTTCGCTGTGGCTTATTTTGCAGCGGCATAAGAGCAATGTAATAAGGAGATCTCCATGCAAGTCAGCAGAAGGCAGTTCTTTAAGATCTGCGCTGGCGGTATGGCGGGTACAACGGCAGCGGCTCTGGGCTTTGCCCCGGCGGTCGCTATTGCCGGTTCACGTCAGTATAAGCTTTTACGCGCACGTGAAACCCGTAATACCTGCACGTACTGTTCCGTCGGCTGCGGGCTGTTAATGTACAGTCTGGGTGACGGGGCAAAAAACGCCAAAGAATCCATTTTTCACATTGAAGGGGACCCGGATCATCCGGTAAACCGCGGCGCACTGTGCCCGAAAGGCGCAGGTCTGATCGATTTTATCCACAGCGAAAGTCGTCTTAAGTATCCTGAAGTCCGTGAACCGGGCACCAACGAGTGGAAACGTATCTCGTGGAATGAGGCGTTTGATCGTATCGCCCGCCTGATCAAAGATGACCGCGATACTAACTTTATTGAAAAGAACAGCGATGGCGTCACCGTCAACCGCTGGTTAACCACCGGGATGTTATGCGCGTCAGCCGCCAGTAACGAAACCGGATTTGTCACCCAGAAATTCTCCCGCGCCCTCGGCATGCTTGCCGTGGATAACCAGGCGCGTGTCTGACACGGACCTACGGTAGCAAGTCTTGCTCCGACATTTGGTCGCGGTGCCATGACCAACCACTGGGTTGATATTAAAAATGCCAACCTTGTTGTTGTGATGGGCGGAAACGCTGCGGAAGCTCACCCTGTCGGGTTCCGCTGGGCGATGGAAGCCAAAATTCATAACAATGCCAAACTGATCGTGATTGATCCGCGCTTTACCCGTACTGCGGCTGTGGCGGATTTCTACACGCCTATCCGTTCCGGTACTGATATTGCGTTCCTGTCAGGTGTCATTAAGTACCTGATGGAAAATGAAAAAATTAACCGTGAATATGTTGAGGCGTACACCAACGCCAGCCTGATCGTCCGTGAAGATTACGATTTTAAAAACGGGCTGTTCACCGGTTATGATCCTGAAACACGCCAGTACGATAAAACCACCTGGAATTACGAACTGGATGAAAACGGCTTTGCGAAACGTGATACCACACTGCAGCATCCGCGTTGTGTGTGGAACAAGCTGAAAGAGCACGTCAGCCGTTATACCCCGGATGTGGTGACCAATATCTGCGGGACGCCGAAAGAAGATTTCCTGAAAGTCTGTGAATATATCGGCGAAACCAGCGCGAAAGATAAAACTGCCTCATTCCTGTATGCACTGGGCTGGACACAGCACACTGTCGGTGCGCAGAACATCCGTACCATGGCCATGATCCAGCTGCTGCTGGGTAACATGGGGATGCTGGGCGGCGGCGTGAACGCACTGCGCGGTCACTCCAATATCCAGGGCTTAACCGACCTGGGTCTGCTGTCGCAGAGCCTGCCGGGTTACCTGACACTGCCGTCTGACAAACAGACGTCACTGGAAAGTTATCTGGCTGCCAACACGCCGAAACCAACGGTACAGGGCCAGGTTAACTACTGGGGCAACTATCCGAAGTTCTTTGTCAGCCTGATGAAAACCTTCTACGGCGACAAAGCGCAGAAAGAGAATAACTGGGGCTTTGACTGGCTGCCGAAGTGGGATAAAGGCTACGACGTTCTGCGTTATTTCGACATGATGGATAAAGGGGAAGTGAATGGCTATATCTGCCAGGGCTTTAACCCGTTAGCCTCATTCCCGAACAAAAACAAAGTGGTTAAGGCGCTTTCAAAACTGAAGTTCCTGATCACCGTTGACCCGCTGAATACCGAAACATCGAACTTCTGGCAGAACCACGGCGAGATGAACGATGTGGATCCGGCTCAGATTCAGACCACGGTGTTCCGCCTGCCGTCCTGCTGTTTCGCGGAAGAGAACGGCTCTATCGTTAACTCCGCCCGCTGGTTACAGTGGCACTGGAAAGGCGCGGATGCCCCGGGCGAAGCTATCAGCGACGGCGAAATCCTCTCCGGGATTTTCCACCGCGTCCGCAAGCTGTATGAAGCGGAAGGCGGTAAGGTGCCTGAGCAGGTGCTGAACATGACCTGGAACTACTTCGACCGCGATAATCCGACACCGGAAGAAGTCGCGCAGGAGAGTAACGGTCTGGCGCTGGTCGATCTGAAAGATGCTGACGGCAATGTGATTGTGAAGAAAGGCGAGCAGCTCACCTCCTTCGCACAGCTGCGTGACGACGGTACCACGGCAAGCGGATGCTGGATTTTCGCCGGCAGCTGGACACCGCAGGGTAACCAGATGGCACGCCGTGATAACGCTGACCCGACCGGGCTGGGTAATACCCTCGGCTGGGCGTGGGCATGGCCGCTGAACCGACGCGTCATTTATAACCGCGCATCTGCGGACCCGGCGGGTAAACCGTGGGATCCGAAACGTCAGATTCTGGAATGGAACGGCAGCAAGTGGATCGGTATGGATGTGCCGGACTACAGCAACGCCGCGCCGGATTCGGATGTCGGGCCGTTTATCATGCAGCCGGAAGGAATGGGCCGCCTGTTTGCTATCGACAAGATGGCGGAAGGGCCGTTCCCTGAGCACTACGAGCCGATTGAAACCCCGCTCGGTACTAACCCGCTGCACCCGGATGTGGTCTCCAACCCGGCAGCCCGTGTCTTCAAAGATGACTGGGCGCAGATGGGTAAAGCAGCGGAATTCCCGTATGTCGGTACAACTTACCGTCTGACGGAGCACTTCCACTACTGGACCAAGCATTCACGGTTAAATGCTATCACTCAGCCGCAGCAGTTTATCGAAATCGGTGAGCGTCTCGCGAATGAGAAAGGTATTTCCCACGGCGATACGGTAAGAGTCAGCTCCAAACGCGGTTATATCAAGGCGAAAGCAGTGGTCACCAAACGCATCCGTACCCTGGATGTGAATGGTCAGAAAGTGGATACCATCGGTATTCCGATTCACTGGGGCTTTGAGGGTGTGGCGGTGAAAGGCTTTATTACCAACACACTGACACCGTTTGTCGGGGATGCGAACACCCAGACGCCTGAATTTAAAGCCTTCCTGGTTAATGTGGAAAAGGTGTAAGGAGATAAATTATGTCAATGCAATCACAGGACATTATTCGTCGCTCTGCCACCAATTCCCTGACCCCCGCACCTCAGGTGCGGGATTTTAAGGAAGAAGTGGCGAAGCTTATCGACGTGACCACCTGTATCGGCTGTAAAGCCTGTCAGGTGGCCTGTTCGGAGTGGAACGACATCCGTGACAAAATCGGTACGAACGTGGGGGTGTATGACAACCCGCAGGATCTGTCCGCCAAGTCATGGACTGTCATGCGTTTCTCCGAAGTGGAAGAGAACGGCAAATTTGAGTGGCTGATCCGTAAAGATGGTTGTATGCACTGCGCGGACCCGGGCTGTCTGAAAGCCTGTCCGGCAGAAGGCGCTATCATTCAGTATGCCAACGGGATTGTCGACTTCCAGTCAGAGCACTGTATCGGCTGCGGTTACTGTATCGCGGGCTGTCCGTTTAATGTGCCGCGTATCAACGAAGAAGATAACCGCGCTTATAAATGCACACTGTGTGTTGACCGCGTGGATGTGGGTCAGGAACCGGCGTGTGTGAAAACCTGTCCGACAGGCGCGATTCATTTCGGCTCGAAAGAGGATATGAAAGCGCTGGCCGGTGATCGTGTGACTGAGCTGCAAAGCCGTGGTTACGCCAAAGCCGGTCTGTATGATCCGCAGGGTGTCGGCGGTACGCATGTGATGTATGTGCTGCACCACGCTGATAAGCCGCAGTTATATCACGGCCTGCCGGAGAACCCGGAAATCAGTGCCGCGGTGAAATTCTGGAAAGGCGCGTGGAAACCACTGGCAGCAGTCGGTTTTGCGGCAACCTTTGCGGCGGCAATCTTCCATTATGTGGGTATCGGCCCGAACCGGGTATCAAAACGCGAGGAAGAAGAGGCCCTGAAAGATATTCAGGATGTTCCGGCAAAGACTGAGCAATCAGCAGGTCAGGAGGAGCAGAAATAATGCAACAGGATGATCGCGAAAAAATTATCCGCCACAAACCCATTGCGCGCGTGAATCACTGGGCTGTGGTCATTTGTTTTCTGTTCACGGCCATCAGCGGGCTCGGGTTTTTCTTCCCGTCGCTTAACTGGTTTATGAACATTCTGGGTACCCCGCAGTTATCACGTCTGCTGCATCCGTTTACCGGTGTGGTGATGTTCTTACTGTTTGTGTTTATGTTTTTCCGTTATTTTAAACACAACTTTATCAACCGTGATGATATCGAGTGGGCGAAGCAGATCGGCAAAATCATGAAAAATGAGGAAGCCGGTGATGTCGGTCAGTATAACCTCGGTCAGAAAGGGGTGTACTGGGCAGCCAGTATCTGCCTGTTCCTGCTGTTGCTGAGCGGTATCGTTATCTGGCGTCCTTACTTTGCGGAGTATTTCTCCATTCCGGTGATCCGTATCGCGCTGCTGGTACACTCCATTTCCGCTATCGGGCTGATTATCACTATTATTGTTCACGCGTATGCGGCAATCTGGGTGAAAGGGTCAGTGCGTGCGATGACGGAAGGCTGGGTAACGCGCGGCTGGGCGAAGAAACATCACCCGCGCTGGTATCGTCAGATTGTGGCAAAAGAGCGCGAAGAGGATAAAAAAGGTCAGTGACCGTTTTTCATCTTCTCGTGTGACCATTCAGAAGGCAGGGATCTCCCTGCCTTTTCGACATTTTAAGGCAGCCGGTTCATAATAGGGTTTTACTTGCCGGACCGGCTTATCCTCTCCATATCAGAAGAAGAGCAATATCATGAGTATCCGAATTGTATCCAAAGAAGAGCTGGGACAGGCTCAGAAAAATGAAAAAGGGATTGGCTTTATCCCGGCAGTACTGTTTCCTAATCTGAAGAATCTGTATCAGCGCCGCGCTGAGCGTTTTGATGAACTGGCCAAAGATAACCCGTTTGCGGATTACCTGGAATTTGCGGCTGAAATCACCCGCGCCCAGCAGAAAGCCCTGTATGACAATCCGCTTGAAATGGATATGGATGCCCTGATGGCCGCCAATATGCCGGGCAAAGCCCTGCTCGACTGCCGCACCTTTCAGCGCACTGAACACTGGCGCAAACTGCTGAAAAGCATTATCGCCGAACTGCTGCCGGTCGCACCGGATCATGCCCGTCCGACCCTGGAAAACCTGGACAAAGCCTCTGAAAATGAGCTGGAAGATATGGCAACCGCCTTGTTTAATCAGGAATTTTCCGCTGTATCACCGGATAAGTCCGTGTTTATCTGGGCAGCATTATCCCTGTACTGGGCGCAGATGGCGTCGATGATCCCGGGCAAAGGCCGCGAAGAGCACGGCGAACACCGTCAGTTCTGCCCGGTCTGTGCGGCAATGCCGGTCTCCGGCGTGATCCAGATCGGCACCACGCAGGGGCTGCGTTATCTGCACTGCGGATTATGTGAAACCGAATGGCATGTGGTCCGTATTAAGTGCACCAACTGCGAGCAGACCCGTGATCTGAATTACTGGTCGCTGGAAAGTGAACAGGCAGCGGTGAAAGCAGAAAGCTGTGGTGATTGCGGCAGTTACCTGAAAATCCTGTCACAGGAAAAAGACGCGAAAGTGGATACCGTGGCGGATGACCTGGCAACCCTGATCCTGGATGCCCGGATGGAAGAAGAAGGTTTTGCCCGCAGCAGTATCAACCCGTTCCTGTTCCCGAACGAATAAGTCAGTGAAGTGAGTCCGCTATGAACGAACGTGCATTATACAGTCAGATACCTGCCATTGACGGGTTATTACATGAAACACCGGTTGCCGTGCTGACAGAACAGTACGGACAGACCTGTATTGTCGGTGTGCTGCGGGAGATGCAGGATGATGTACGTGACGCGATCCGTGAACGGCAGCAACTGCCGGACTGGCACGATTGCTGGGCGGATGAACTGTCCCGCCGTCTGGACAGCGAGCGGGAGGCACTGCGGCCGGTCATTAACCTGACCGGTACCGTGCTGCACACCAATCTCGGCCGGGCATTACAGGCGGAAGCGGCTATTGAGGCGGTGACTAATGCCATGCGCTGGCCGGTCACACTCGAATATTCCCTTGATGATGCCGGGCGCGGTCACCGTGACAGCATTGTCGCGGAGCGTCTGTGTCAGCTGACCGGCGCGGAAGCGGCCTGTATCGTCAATAATAATGCGGCGGCGGTATTGCTGGTGCTGGCAACGATGGCTGCCGGGCGGGAAGTGATTGTTTCCCGCGGTGAGCTGGTCGAAATCGGCGGTGCCTTTCGTGTGCCGGAAGTGATGAGCCAGGCGGGCTGTCGTCTGGTCGAGGTCGGCACCACAAACCGGACCCACCTGCATGATTATAAAAATGCCGTCAGTGAGCAGACTGCGCTGCTGATGAAAGTCCACACCAGTAATTATCATATTGAAGGTTTTACGGCAGAGGTCTCCGGGCAGGAACTGGCGGAACTCGGCCGGGAATATACTATCCCGTCAGTGATTGATCTCGGCAGCGGTGCTCTGATTGATATGACACAGTGGGGATTGCCGGAAGAGCCGATGCCGCAGCGCTATCTGGCGCAGGGCATTGATATTGTGACCTTCTCCGGCGATAAATTGCTCGGCGGGCCGCAGGCGGGGATTATTCTCGGCAGAAAAGCGTGGATTGAGGCGATACAGCGTCATCCGCTCAAACGCGCCCTGCGGGCAGATAAAATGACTCTGGCGGCGCTGGATGCCACGCTGCGTCTGTACCGCCGTCCGGAAAAACTGGCGCAGACACTGCCGTCACTGCGTCTGCTGACCCGGTCTGCTGACGATATTTATGATATGGCACAACGGCTTGTGCCGAAAATTCAGGCATATTACGGTGATGAATGGGTGATCCGCGCAGAGCCCTGCTCCTCGCAGATTGGCAGCGGATCCCTGCCGGTGGAACGCCTGCCCGGCTGGGCAGTGACGTTTACCCCGCAAAACGGAAAAGGCAGCGCCTTAGCCACCCTGACGCAGTCTCACCGTCAGCTGACCATTCCGGTGATCGGGCGGGTGAGTGACGGGCGTCTGTGGTGGGATCTGCGTTGCCTTGAAGATGAAAACCGACTTTTACAGGCACTGTTACCATGATTTTTGCTACAGCCGGCCATGTTGACCACGGAAAAACGGCTCTTATTCAGGCGGTAACCGGCGTGGATACCACCCATCTGCCGGAAGAGAAAAAACGCGGAATGACCATCGACCTCGGCTATGCCTACTGGCCGCAGGATGATGATACCGTTATCGGCTTTGTGGATGTGCCGGGCCATGAAAAGTTTCTCGGCAATATGCTGGCGGGTATCGGCGGGATCCGCCATATCCTGCTGATTATTGCCTGCGACGACGGGGTGATGGCACAGACCCGCGAGCATCTGGCGATTCTGCGCCTGGCAGGCCGTCCGCAAATCTCCGTGGTGCTGACCAAAGCGGATCGCGTCCCGGCGGAGCGGGTTGAGGAAGTCCGGCAGCAAATCACAGAGCTGCTGTTATCTGACGGCTGGCCGGAAAGCCCGGTCTTTGTCACCTCATCCCATACCGGCGAAGGGCTGGATGCACTGCGGGCGCATCTGCGTCTGCATCATCAGCAGCAATCTTCAGACAGCCGGACGGAAAAACGTTTCCGGATGGCGATTGACCGTGTTTTCAGTGTCAAAGGGGCGGGGCTGGTGGTGACGGGTACCGCGCTGGCCGGGCGTGTCAGCACCGGTGACACATTATGGGTGACCGGCAGTGATAAATCTGTCCGTGTGCGCGGTATTCATGCCCAGAACCGTCAGCAGGAACAGGCTCAGGCCGGTGACCGCGTGGCGATCAACCTGAGCGGGGATGTCAGCAAAGAGACGGTTTCCCGCGGCGACTGGCTGCTGAGCGAAAAACCGGTGCAGTCTGCACACCGCATCCTGGCGGAAATTGAAACAGATGAAGGTCTGAAAAGCTGGCAGCCGGTGCATATTCACCACGGCGCCAGCCATATCACCGGGCGGGTCTCCCTCCTGAGTGACGATAACACCCGTCCGCTGCTGGCGGAAATCACCCTTGATACCCCGCTCTGGCTGGCGGAGGAAGACCGGCTGATCCTGCGTGACATCAGTGCGCAGCGCACACTGGCGGGTGCCCGGGTACTGAATTTATCCTCTCCGCGACGCGGAAAACGCCGCCCGGAATTTCTGGCGTGGTTATCAGAGCGGGCAGTGGCACAGGATGACCGGGCGGTTTTATGCTGTGAATTACCGCGTGGTGAAGTTTCCCTGCCGGTATTTGCCTGGGCGCGGCAGCTGACAGCGGAAAAACTAGCGGAATGTACTGCCGGGCTGAATCTGCTGATCAACGACGGTTATGCCCTTTCGGCACAGCGGGTTGAAACGGCAAAAGCCATTCTGCTGGCTACTCTGGCGGATTATCATCAGTCACACAGTGACCAGATGGGCGTCGGCCGTGACCGGCTGAAACGGATGGCATTACCGGTGCTTTCTGATTCCATCGTGTTTCCGGTTATTGCACAATTACTGGATGAAAAACAGATTGTCAGAACCCGTGGCTGGCTCCATCTGCCGGGATTCGGTCTGGCTTTCGATCCGGCACAGGACGCGCTCTGGCACAGTGCGGAACCGCTGTTTCAGCAGGAGCCGTGGTGGGTTCGTGATCTGGCCGTTAAGCTCGGCATTGATGAAACCGCTGCCCGTCAGTTTCTGAAAAAAGCAGCACAACTGGGTCATATCATGGCGATTGTGCCTGACCGCTATTATCACCGGTCACAAATCACGGAATTCGCGCAGGTTATCCGTGAATATAATCAGACACATGAAGAAGGTATCGGCGCGGCACAATTCAGGGATAAATACGGTATGGGACGTAAGCTGGCCGTACAGATTCTGGAGTTTTTTGACAGGACCGGTTTTACCCGCCGCAGAGGGGACAAACATATTTTGCGGGATGAGGGTCTGTTCTGATTTTCTTCAAAAAAGGATTTAAGGCATGAAGATCGATTTGGAAAATTTTGTCAGTGAATTCAATAAAGAGAAATTCCCGAGCTATTATGTCAGAAATGCAAAAATGTATGGTTGGGAATTAGCTTATATCGAAATTGAAACGGGGGCATTTAACGTTGCGCTCGATATTGATTTCAGAGGAAATGTCTGGCTGGTATTCAGGGATTATGAATCACTGACTCTTTTTCAGAAGAGCCTTAAACGTGATTTTGATTTTAAGACACTGATTTATGACGGCCGGAATAAGAAATATAAATTCAGCCGGATCCCGCTGGATGAAACAGATACCGTCTCGATAGCCCGCGGAATTACCAATGAGATTATCGGTTTTTATAATGATATCGCTGACGATTTTTATGCCCGCAAACAGACGGAGCTGACCTGTGCGATTGAATCTCATCAGTACCGTGATCTGCTGAATAAAACGCTGGATGACATGTGTCATTTCTTTAAAGGAAAGCGTTTATCCGCGCTGGAAACGGTACAGCGGATAAAAGAGCAGCAGTGCGGATTTACCCGCTATGATAATGACGAAATTATGCTGATGCAGGAAAAAGGCGTTTATTATCAGAAAGCAAATAAAATGCTGATGCATGAATTACGGAATATCAGCACCGGTAATTACAATACACTGGTGTGTTTTCCGGGTATGCAGACTGAGAGCGATTCATGGCTTAAATTCTGGTCTCAGTACTGGTTTCTGACAAAATGTTATCTTGATCAACCGGTTTACGGTGATACCCGCGCCACGACTCCGGACGGTTTTTATCAGTCCGGTAAAAAACTGGCGGATGCCTGGATGGATATCTGGGCAGGTAAAAATATCTGCATTGTGGCGGTGGAAAATGTGGTGCCGGATCCTGATCATTTCCTGTTTTCAAATACAGGGAATAAAGAGGTAATCCGGGTAAAAGACACCGATGCTTATAACGATATTGATCCGCTGACCGAACAGTGTCTGATGAAAAAAGATATTGATCTCTTTCTGATTGCGGCGGGCCCGGCAGGTACGGTGCTGTCTGCAAGGCTGGCAGATAACGGCAGAACAGCGCTGGATATCGGTAATCTGGTCAGCAGTTATAATACGGTTTTCCCTGAACAGCTTCAGGCGGGGTAATGACCGGCAGAGGTTGTAAAAATAAACCGGGAAAATCAAACAGGCCGCAAATGCGGCCTGTTTTGCACGGTATGCCGGAATCAGGCTTTAGTGGCTAAAATGACGCTGGAGGCTTTTATCAGTGCGACAATTTCATTACCTTCATGTAATTCCATTTCGTCGCGGCTTTCATTGGTAATAACCGCTGTCAGCGGCAGCCCTTTTTCGGTTCTCAGATGAATAGTGCTGTTGACTGCGCCATTCACCATTTTGCTGATTTTGCCGCGGAACTGGTTACGGGCGGAAAAACGCAGGCCGCAATCCGGATTCGCCAGTACCACCCACGGTGCTTTAATAATCGCGACCGCTTCTTTTCCTTCGCGGATCCCTAATACGTCACAGCTCTCTTTGGTGATGACAGTTGTCAGAACTTCACCATGCTCAAGTGTTAATTCCACTTCATTATTAACAGCGCCGGCAACAACGCGGGAGACTTTACCGGTGAGCTGGTTACGTGCGGAAATTTTCATTGTGTGACCTCTTCCCTTTTAGTGATTAACTGAAATGGTTAATCTTCCTGTTGTATCACACGATATACGCAGCGGCGAGAATCCGTGAGTAAATATTCGACCCGTTCCACACTTGCATTTAAAACTGTCTGAAAGAGTTCCAGCTCGGCGCGGCAGAATCCCTGACACATGCGGGCGGCGGAGCAGATAGGACAGTGATTTTCAATAATCAGCCAGCTTCCTTCCGGTTCTTTTTCCCATTGCGCCATATAGCCTTCCTCTGTGCGGATGGCTACGAGGCGGATAATACGTTCTTCCAGGGTTTCTGCGCCCTGAAGTTTATCAAAATAGTCGCGGCGGGCTTCGTTTTCACGGGCGGTAATAATTTTGCCGATAGCATCCTCGCCGAGTTCGCGGCGGATGGTGGTCAGGATTTTGACCGTCAGCTCCGCGTGACAATCAGGAAAGCGTTTATTGCCCAGTGCGGTCAGGTGCCAGCGCTGCACCGGACGGCCGACACCCCGGCATTCAGAATGAGCCTCAACCATGCCGTCCCGGGCCAGTTTGGTAAACTGCTGACGGGCAGCTTCCCCGGTGGTGCCCAGGTGCTCCCCGGCCTCGGATGCCTGCATCGGGCCATGCTTTTTCAGGAGAATAAGCAATTTTTCTCCGACAGATTGTGCGGAACTGAGGTTGCTTTCCAGGTTAGTTCTTGACATATTCTCGTGCCCGGTATTTATTTATCCAAGTTAATTCTTGTTTAATTTATCGTATTCAGCAAAGTATCACAAGACTAAAGGATGGTTTCTATGTTGCCCGATGACAGCCGCTGGCGTGATCTCTTCTCAGGGAAAAACGCTGCGATTTCAATCGCTCTCTCGTTCGGTGTTGTTATTCACGCCGTTAATATCTTAATGGCGACCACCATTTTGCCATCCGTTGTTGCTGATATCGGCGGCCTGAATCTGTATGCCTGGAATACCACACTGTTTGTGGCGGCATCCATTATCGGTTCTGTACTCTCCGCCCGGCTGCTTGCCGTATACGGTGCCCGTATCGCTTACCTTATCTCGGTAGTTGCCTTTTTCGCCGGCAGCCTGGCCTGCGCACTGGCACCCCGGATGGAGATTATGCTGCTGGGGCGCACCATTCAGGGCTTCGGCGGCGGTGTTATGTTCGCACTGTCTTATGCCATGATCAATTTAGTTTATGTTCCGGCGCTGTGGCCGAGAGCCATGGCACTGATTTCCGGGATGTGGGGTGTTGCCACATTGGTCGGTCCGGCAGTCGGGGGTATTTTTGCCCAGTTAAACGCCTGGCGTTTTGCTTTTGGTGTGATGTTGCCGCTGATGGTTATCTATGGGCTCTTTTTGCTTACGATTATGCCGAAAAAGCAGAAAGATGACGGCACCCGGCCGCGTCTTCCCCTGATCCAGCTGACATTACTGACTGCCGCTGTGCTGGTGGTCTCTGCCGGGAGTCTCAGTCCGGATGTGTTCCTGAATGTGGGCGGCGTGGTGGTTTCGCTGCTGTTACTGATTGTGCTCGCACTGATTGAGCAGCGCAGCCGCATCCGGTTACTGCCGGAAAACACCTTCCGGCGCGGCAGCCATCATGCCGCGCTGTATATCACCATTTCTCTGCTGGCTATCGGGATGACCTGTGAAGTGTTCGTGCCGTACTTCCTGCAGCGCCTGCACGGTCAGTCGCCGCTGGCATCCGGTTATATGAGTGCGCTGATGGCGCTGGGCTGGACTGTCAGTGAGATCATCAGTGCCGGATGGAAAGGGGCGAAAATGCGCGCCAGTATTCTTCTCGGGCCGGTTTTTGTGCTGGCGGGGCTGGTTCTGCTGGCACTGACGCTCTCTGTGCCGTCTGCCGGTACATGGGGTATTATGTCGCCTATCCTGCTGGGGTTATCGCTGGTCGGGTTCGGGATCGGATTCGGCTGGCCGCATCTGCTGACCCGGATTTTACAGGTTGCCGCGCCTGCGGATAAAGAGATCGCCGCCGCTTCCATCACCACCGTGCAGCTTTTTGCCACAGCTCTGGGTGCGGCGCTGGCGGGAATGATTGTTAACGTCAATGGTTTCAATGATGGTACATTGACGGGCGTGATGTCTTCAGCCTACTGGCTGATGATGTTACTGGCCATTGCCCCGCTGATTGCGATTTTCACCGCCCGCCGTTGTGCGGCCATTTCTTACGGCTGATTATCCCGTTTCTGATAACAGTGTATGCCGGAATGAGGGCTGTATCCCGTTCCGGCGTTTTTTTACACTGACCGGATGTTTTCTGTCAGGGTAATGTCCGCTATGTCTCAGTATCATCTCGAATTTGAAAAACCAATCATTGAGCTGGAAGAAAAAATCGCCGCATTGCTGTCATTTAAAGAGCGCAGCAGCGATTTGGGGTTTGATCCGGATGATGAAATTGCCTGCCTGCGGAAAAAATGCGAAAAACTGACCCAATCGATTTATGCGGATCTCGGCGCATGGGAGATTGTCCGGCTGGCACGTCATCCGCTGCGGCCCTATACCCTGGATTATATCCGTCTTATTTTTACGGATTTTCAGGCGCTTGCCGGTGATCGCGCCTTTGCGGATGATAAGGCGATTGTCGGCGGGCTGGCACGCCTTGAAGGCCGTCCGGTGATGGTTATCGGTCACCAGAAAGGGCGGGATACCAAAGAAAAGTTACTGCGCAATTTCGGCATGCCGTCACCTGAAGGTTACCGCAAGGCGCTGCGTCTGATGAAAATGGCTGAACGTTTTCATATGCCGGTGCTGATGTTTATCGATTCCGCCGGTGCCTATCCCGGCGTGGGCGCGGAAGAGCGCGGGCAGGCAGAGGCGATTGCCCGTAACCTGCTGGAGCTGTCGCGGCTGAAAACCCCGGTTATCTGCTCTATCACCGGCGAAGGCTGCTCCGGCGGGGCGCTGGGGATTGGTGTCGGCGATCGCATCAATATGCTGCAATACAGTACCTATGCGGCGATTTCGCCGGAAGGGTGCGCCTCTATTCTGTGGAAAAGCGCGGATAAAGCGCCGCAGGCTGCTGAAACCATGGGGATGACCGCCCCGCGCCTGAAGGCGCTCGGCATTATCGATACCATTATTCCCGAGCCGGCAGGTGGCGCTCACCGCAACTATCAGCAGGCGGCGGATAACCTGCGTGAGCAGCTGTTGTGGGATCTGGCGGCGTTATCCGCCTTACCGGAAGACGAATTACTGGCACAGCGCTATCAGAAATTAATGTCTTTCGGCTATTGCTGAGGACAGATTAACCTGTTTGTGATAACAATAGGGGTGAATATCTCTCACAACGGGGGGACGCTGTCATGGCGATCGATCTGAATTTACTGCCGGTTTTTCTTGCGGTGGCGGAGCAGGGCAGTTTTACCGGTGCGGCCACCCGGCTGGGTATGCCGTCATCCAATGTCAGCAGGGCCATCAGACAGCTGGAAACCCAGACCGGCTGCCGCCTGATCGAGCGGACAACCCGGCGTATGCGCCTGACAGTGCCCGGAGAAGGCTGCGGGGAAATGCTGGCACCGGTGCTGGCCCGTTTTGCCGCACTGCATCCGGATTTGCAGATCCGGTGTGATACAAAGCTGACCCCGGCGGATATTATCAGTGATGATATCGATCTGCTGCTGACTTATCAGCGCGGGGAGATGGCAGACAGCAGTTATCACAGCCGTCTGATTCAGTCATGGTCGTGTGTGGTGGTGGCAGCTCCGTCATTACTGGCGCGGACCGGTATCCCGGTTTCTGCCGCTGAACTGGTCCGGTTGCCCTGTATTTCCAGTCTGAGTGCCCTGAACGGTCAGCCGTGGATTTTCCGTAAACCGGACGGCGGATGGCTGACTGTGCGCATTAACAGCCGCTATCAGGTTAACGGTGCGGCACTGGCAGCGGCGGCGGCTGTTGAAGGGCTGGGTTTTGCGATTCTGACCACACATTTGTGTCAGCAGGCTTTCCGTGACGGTACATTGCAGGCTGTCCGGCTGAATGAAGAACCGGCTCCCATCGAATTGAGAGCCGTTTATGCCAGCCGCCGTGAGGTGTCACCGGTTGTCGGCAAATTCCTGCATTTTCTTGAAAGTTCGCTGCGGGATCAGGATAAAAATCAGTAGCTGCGGAATACCGTTTGTTTTCCGTCCGCATCATAGGCGATCACATCATACGGCTCTTTCATATCCTTGTATTCCATACCCAGGCTGCCGACCGGCATCCCCGGGACAGAAATTCCTTTGGCACTTTCCGGCAGTGTATTGATGGCATCCAGGCTGTCCGCCGGGACGTGGCCAATCACATATTTGCCGTTCAGCGTGGCGAGGTGACAGCTCATCAGGTTCGCGGTGGCACCGGAATCAAGCATCATTTTTTCCAGTTGCGCCTGCGGAATAATATTGGTTTCCACATCATAACCGGCTTTTTCCACCCCTTCCGCCCACTGCCCGCAGCAGCCGCAGGTCGGGGATTTATACACAGTGACGGTTCCTTTCGCTGCCATGGCACCGGCAGATAGTGTGGTTAATAATAAAGATAACGCCCAGACGGATTTTTTCATCGGTATTCCCTGTAATGAGTCGGATAATAATGATGAGATTAATGGTTTACCTTAGGGGAAGGTCAATACAGGGGAACGTATAGTTATGCGGAGAAGTGTAAAGGTTTAAACGGAGGTCATAATGGTAACGCACCTGACATTACAGATAACAGCAACAGAAACCCGGATTTTTTCTGCGGAGGCTGATGTGCGGCTTCCGCTCGGCGACAGTGTGATTGACGGGTTTGTTTTTCAGCACTCGCCGGTGACAGCTTATGAAGCGGAAGTGGCAATTGAGCATATTGAAAACCGGATTATCCCGGCGCGGTCGGCATTACCGGCGGGAGACCTGATTTTGCATTGCCCGGATCCGCGGCTAAACTATTTACTGACCGGTGATGACGCGGGCTTCTTATCCACTGAGGAAATAGAACGCGCGTTTAATGAGATCGTGAATGTTATCAGCGGCAGCCCGGTATCATCAACATCACTCCCGTCAGACAAACAATTCACGGCATTTTTACTGATTATCCGTGAGATCACCCATCACTGGGGACTGACAGGGCTGATACCGGGAACCGCCGGAAAAAATGATGTGATTTAACATGTATACAGAATGACTCTTATCAAAATAAATTATAAAATTTGTATTATTATTTAGTCCCCGGGGCTGCCGCTCCGGCGATTGTATGATGACAGAGCAGAACAGATATGAGCATTACACTGATAAATAAGATTAAATCCGTTTCTTCCCGGTTTTCGGCCGGGTATTTCGGCATGGTCCTGGGGCTGATCGGCACCGGGATGGCATGGCGTTACGCAGCAGCTGAGCAGGGGTATCCGGCAATCATCGGTGAGGTGATTATTGGTGCCGGTTGTGCGGTCTGGCTGGTGCTGATCTCTCTGTTTATTATCCGCAGTCTCTGTTTTCCGGAAAAAATGACCGACGAGTTCCGTCATCCGGTCGCCAGCGGGTTCTCCAGCCTGCTACCGGCGACCACTGTACTGGTGGCGATGGGACTGACACCTTACTTCCCGCTGTTTTCTACCGGATTATTTGCCCTTGGTGCAGTAGCGCAACTGTCTTACGCCGCGTGGCTGGTCGGCTCCCAGTGGAAAGGGGAGTACCCGAAAGCGGCGACCACCCCGGTGCTCTATCTGCCGACTGTCGCCAATAATTTTATCTGCGCCATGGCGTGCGGCGCACTCGGTTTTACCGACCTTGGTATTCTCTTTTTCGGCGCGGGGGTTTTCTCCTGGCTGAGCCTGGAACCGGCGATTCTGAAACGGATCCGCAGTGACGGGCTGATGGATGAAAAATCGCGTCTCTCTTTCGGTATTCAACTGGCTCCGGCACTGGTAGCATGCAGCGCCTATCTGGCGGTAAACCAGAATCACATTGATTTCTTTGCCAAAATGCTGCTCGGCTACGGGTTACTGCAACTGGTGTTTATGATCCGGCTCATCCCCTGGTTTACACAGCAGGCATTTACCCTGTCATTCTGGAGTTTTTCATTCGGTGTGTCGGCGCTGGCAAAATCCTCTCTGAATATCAGTATGTCTTCAGATAATGAATTTATTCACCTGCTGGCATTCACCCTGTTTATTTTTTCCAATGCTTTTATTCTGTTGCTGGTGGTGAATTCACTGCGTCTTCTGGTCAGAAAACAAATCACCCGCGCCCGTATCCGCGAAGAGAATTAATGTTCAGCCGCCGGTTACCGGTGGTTATCAATTTGATTATTTATTAATCATTATTCTCATAATGATATCCGCGCTGAAAAACCCCGCAGTCGTGAGATGTTCAGTATGAATAGTGAACAATTTCACAAAGTGATCAAAAACTCCGTTATTAATCACATTTTATAACCCTTTTCCCCGCTAATCCTCCCTTCTGGTGTGGTTATTGCTTTATCTGTTGATACAGATTGCATGACAGCCGTCTGTTCTCCACAAGAGTCCTAAATAAAACAGATAGTTATTAACAGAGTCAGATAGTCAAATTCACGTACAGGAGAGAAGAGATGTCTGATCAACAAAACACAGCATCTGATCTTATTTACCAGCTCGAAGATAAACCCCCGTTTTTACAGGCGATTATTGGTGCCGTGACCCATCTGCTGGCCATTTTCGTTCCGATGGTCACACCGGCGCTGATTGTCGGCACGGCCTTACAGCTATCGCCTGAAACCAATGCGTATCTTGTTTCCATGGCCATGATTGCCTCCGGTGTCGGCACCTGGCTGCAGGTAAACCGTTACGGCATGGTCGGCTCGGGGTTATTATCGATTCAGTCCGTTAACTTTTCATTTGTGACAGTGATGATTGCCATCGGAACCAGCATGCGGGCTGATGGTGTTGATGAGGAACTGTTACTGTCCACTATCTTCGGTATCTCGTTTGCCGGTGCGTTCTTAGTTGTGGGATCGTCTTTTATCCTGCCCTATCTGCGCCGGGTGATTACGCCGACAGTCAGCGGTATTGTGGTTCTGATGATCGGGCTGAGCCTGATAAAAGTCGGGATTATCGATTTCGGCGGCGGCTTCTCCGCCAAGTCTTCCGGCACCTTCGGTGATTATCAGAATATTGGTGTCGGGTTACTGGTTCTGCTGGTTGTTATCGGGTTTAACTGCTGTAAAAGCCCGCTGCTGCGCATGGGCGGGATCGCGATAGGGCTGATTGTCGGTTATATCTGCGCCCTGTTCCTGGGGATGGTGGATTTCAGTCAGATGAGCAAAGCCGCGTTTATTACGATTCCGGTGCCGTTTAAATATGGTTTCTCGTTTAACTTCGCTCACTTCCTGGTGGTCGCCATTATTTATCTGCTCAGTGTGCTGGAGGCGGTCGGTGACCTGACGGCAACCGCGCTGGTGTCCGGGCAGAAAATTCAGGGGCCGGAATTCCAGTCCCGTCTGAAAGGCGGTGTGATGGCGGATGGTCTGGTGTCTGTGGCGGCTTCCGCGATGAGTTCTCTGCCACTGACTACGTTTGCCCAGAACAACGGAGTTATTCAGATGACCGGGGTAGCTTCCCGCCATGTCGGGAAAATCATTGCGGTCATCCTGGTGATCCTGGGGCTGTTTCCGGGGATCGGCTGGTTCTTTACGACGATTCCGGCACCGGTGCTGGGTGGAGCGATGACACTGATGTTCTCCATGATTGCCATTGCCGGGATCCGTATCATTCTGTCCAACGGTCTGCGCCGCCGCGAAACCCTGATTGTGGCGACCTCACTGGGCCTGGGGCTGGGTGTTTCTTATGACCCGGCGGTTTTCCATGTCCTGCCGACATCCCTTTACGCGCTGGCAGAAAACCCGATCTGTATGGGCGGTGTGACCGCTATTATTCTGAATTTAATTATTCCGATCAGTAAGGAAAAAGAACCGGATGATATTGAAGAATCTGTGAGGGAAGAGGAAGTTTAATAAAAATCCGGCGGATATTATGTATCTGCCGGGCTACTAAATAGCTATATATTGCAGCTTAAGATTCAATCTAACCATAATGTATAAAAGGTATTTTTATTTCACAGAATTAATTAATTTTATTGATATTTTATTGTTTTTAATCTATACGTATAAGTTATAAATATAGCTATTGTGGTAAAATATAAAGGAATTACTATGTCTTTAGATATTGCTTACTCTTTAGAAATAGAAGATTTTATTGATGCTGATAGAGCTTATGATTTTTATTGGTCCGGTTTGATTACAAATAAAAAAGCGTTTGTTTGTCCGGGTGAAAATTGTCATGCTCAGGTAACATGTGCCAATATTGATGAAGACACTCAAAAAATGAAGGTTGTTCCACATTTTAGAGTTTACGGTGAACATGATAAAAGCTGCGAGATTTTTAATAAAGTTCCTTTGAAGATAATTGATATAATTTCAGATGAAAATAAAACTGAGAAAAAGTCAGTTGACCTTTCTGTCACCGACTCTTTTTTCAGGGAAAGACCGCTCTCATATTATGATATTAATAAAAAAAATGACACAGTACCCAAAGAATTTAAGAAAAATACACAATATAAGAATAAAAATATCTCGTATAATCTTAAACAAATAGGCCATTTTAGTAACATTTACTCTGTAAGAACAATCGTTAGCAGATTTCTAAGGTATTCATCCGATAATACTATTAAACATAGGTTTATAAATATAGATGGTATGAATGTTTCTTATTCTTCATTTCTGAAATTAATTTGGGAGCAAAGTCTGAAGGATTTACCAGATTATGGTCTGGTTTATTATGGCTGGGCTTATGTTGACAGATATAAGGAAGGATACAGAATTAAGTTTAAAAAAGGTTTTAAAAATCAATCAGACAATGTGCTGCCTGTTTCTGTCTATATAGGTGATAAACTGATTGAAAAATATCCTATAAAAAAATTGATAGTCAAAAGATTATCATCAATTTCAGCTGAAGCTAAACCAACAGCATTTGTTTTTATTTATGGAAAACCAAGAGTATATAGATCAGATAAGACATTAAAAGAGTATGTTAATTTTGATTTATATAATCTTGATATGATTGATCTTAATAAAGAAACACCGTTACCTAAAAAAAGATAATATTATTAAGTATGTCACCAATAAAGATAATAAAACCTGCAATTACAGGTTTTATTATCACTATGATGCTATATATTACAGTGAGGTATTACTCAATATTCTGAATCTGCTCACGCATCTGCTCGATCAGCACTTTCAGTTCAATCGCGGAACTGGTGATATCGGCATTGATGGATTTTGAGGCGAGGGTGTTCGATTCGCGGTTGAACTCCTGCATCATAAAGTCCAGACGGCGGCCGACGGCCTCTTTTTTCTTCAGGATATTATGGGTTTCTTTCACATGGGCATCGAGGCGATCTAACTCTTCCGCCACGTCAATGCGCTGTGCCAGCAGGATCAGTTCCTGCTCCAGACGGTTCGGATCGACCTGAATCTGTGCGTCATCCAGTTTGCTCTGCAGGCGCTCACGCTGCCATAACAGGATATCCGGCATCTGTGCACGGACTTTGCGGACTTCTTCGGACACACCGTCGAGACGCTGTTCGATTAAGGTCTTCAGTGCCGCACCTTCACGTTCACGGGCATCGATAAAGGCGGTGATGGTATCATCGAGAGCGGCCAGCAGTTCTTCACTGATGGTGTCCAGATCCTGTTCCTGTGCGGACATCACGCCCGGCCAGCGCAGAATTTCCAGCGGGTTGATTTCCCCTTCGTGACTGTAGTTTTTAACCCAGTTTGCGGCAGCAACCAGCTGTTTCGCCAGGTCTTCATTCATACTCAGCCCGCTTTGTGCATTGCTGCTCAGGTCAAAACGGAGGTTACACTCCACTTTGCCGCGGGTCAGGCGCTGACGCAGGCGCTCACGGATCACCGGCTCCAGGCTGCGGAGCTGTTCCGGCAGGCGGATGTAGGTTTCAAGGTAGCGCTGGTTAACAGAGCGGAGTTCCCATGAGGCGGTGCCCCACGGGCGTTTGACTTCCTGACGGGCAAACGCGGTCATACTACGGATCATGATATCTGTCCTGTGATGGATTTATTGCTCTGATTATAGCGCTGTTATGGTGTTAAGGCATAGGCATTCACCGGTTTAAGCCGTATAATGCGCCCCCAACAGTTAACTGAACCGGAGAATCACTATGAGTCAGTCATCACGTCCCGCTGGCCGGGGAACAGACCAGGTGCGTCCTATTACTATCACCCGTCATTATACCAAACATGCCGAAGGCTCTGTGCTGGTCGAGTTCGGTGACACTAAAGTGTTATGTAATGCCTCCGTTGAAGAAGGTGTACCGCGTTTCCTGAAAGGTCAGGGACAGGGCTGGATCACAGCCGAATACGGCATGCTGCCGCGCGCAACCAATTCCCGTAATGCCCGTGAAGCCGCCCGCGGCAAACAGACCGGCCGCACAATGGAAATCCAGCGCCTGATCGCGCGTTCACTGCGTGCTGCGGTTGATCTGACCAAACTGGGCGAGTTCACCATCACCCTCGACTGTGATGTTATCCAGGCTGACGGCGGTACCCGTACCGCTGCGATCAGTGGTGCCTGTGTGGCACTGGCTGATGCCCTGAATCAGATGGTCGCGAAAGGTCAGCTGAAAGCCAGCCCGCTGAAATCCATGGTTGCTGCTGTTTCTGTCGGTATCGTGGACGGTGAGCCGCGTTGTGACCTGGAATATGTCGAGGATTCTGCGGCAGAAACCGATATGAATGTGGTCATGATTGATGACGGACGGATGATTGAAGTCCAGGGCACGGCAGAAGGTGCGCCGTTCAGTCATGATGAGTTGTTGTCGTTACTGGCCCTCGCAAGAGGCGGGCTGGAAACCATTTTCTCCGCTCAGAAGGCGGCATTAGAAAATTAATCAGAAGGCGACGTGATAGTCGCCTTTTTTATGCCTGTGATTCAGGCACGTTATCCGTCAATCAGAATCAGGAGATCCCGATGAAAGCTTATCAGCGCGAATTTATTGAACTTGCGATGAAAAAACAGGTACTGAAATTTGGTGAATTTACGCTGAAATCCGGCCGGAAAAGCCCGTATTTCTTCAATGCCGGGTTATTCAATACCGGGCGGGATTTGGCGTTGCTCGGACGCTTTTATGCGGCAGCATTATGCGACAGCGGCGTGCAGTACGATGTCCTGTTCGGGCCTGCCTACAAAGGTATTCCGATTGCAACGACGACAGCCGTTGCACTGGCAGAGCATCATGACCTTGATATGCCGTACTGTTTTAACCGTAAGGAAGCCAAAGATCACGGGGAAGGCGGAACATTGGTCGGCAGCCCGCTGAGCGGACGGATTGTGGTGGTGGACGATGTGATCACTGCCGGAACGGCGATCCGTGAGTCGATGGAAATCATCAGACAAAACAATGCTTCGCTTGCCGGTGTGATGCTGAGTCTTGATCGTCAGGAAAAAGGCAAAGGTGAGTTATCCGCCGTCCAGGAAGTGGAGCGCGATTACGGTTGCCAGGTATTTTCCATTATCACACTGAATGATTTAATCAGTTATCTGGCGGAAGATCCACAGATGGACAGCCATTTACAGGCTGTACGGGCTTACCGTGAGCAGTACGGGATTGAAATCTGAGCCGGACAGCAGGCAAAAAAAAGCCCTCGCCCAATAAAACGGGCGGGGTGAGTAGTTTAACTAAAAACGGTATTACTGAAGTTGTGCAAGGATCAGCGGCCAGCGGGCTTCAAATTCCTGTGTCGGCCGGTACTTAAATTCTGAGCGTACAAAACGGGACAGCATGCCTTCGCAAAAGGCGAGCAACTGAGATGCTAACAGGCTTTCGTCATAAGTAAAACCGCTGCCGTCACGGATCCGCTTTTCTTTTAAGACCTGACGCAACTGAGCTTCGATTCGTTCATACAACTGATTAATTCTGCTCTGTAATTTATCCTGCTCAAACATCAGAGCGTGACCGGTCATGATACGGGTCAGGCCGGGGTTCTTTTCCGAGAATCCCAGAATCAGCATCAGAATCAGTTTTATCCGCGAGATAGTCTCTTTTTCATCCTGGAGGATGAGGTTTATCCGCGAAATCAGTGAGTCCTCAATAAATACGATCAGGCTGTCGAACATTTTTGTTTTGCTGGAAAAATGACGATAGAGCGCTGCTTCTGAAACACCCACACTGGCGGCAAGTTTGGCGGTTGTTATACGCTGACTGCCATCACTGGACTCAAGCATCAGCGCAAGCGCCTGCAGGATCTCCTCGCGCCTGTTCTTCTTTTTTGTACTTTCTGCCATGTCAGATAAAACCCCTGCGTTAACGCAAAAACAAATCTGCCGACTGACAGCCGTACACCAGCACTGCTGTCAGAAAAGCGACGGAAATAACGGCGTTATTAGTATTATTGACGGCCTGAATGGCCAAATCCGCCGGCTCCGCGCTCACTTTCGGTAAATTCTTCAACAATATTGAATTCAGCCTGAACAACAGGAACGATAATCATCTGTGCGATACGCTCGCCCGGTTCAATTGTGAAGGTGGTGTCGCCACGGTTCCAGACGGATACCATCAGCTGTCCCTGGTAGTCAGAGTCGATTAAGCCCACCAGGTTGCCGAGAACCACACCATGTTTGTGGCCGAGACCGGAACGCGGCAGTACCATTGCTGCCAGGGACGGGTCTGCAATATGGACAGCAAGGCCGGTCGGCAGTAACAGTGTCTGGCCCGGCTTCAGTTCAGTGGCTTCATCCAGGCAGGCACGTAAGTCCAGACCCGCAGAGCCCGGCGTGGCGTAGGCCGGTAACGGAAATTCCCCGCCGATGCGCGGATCAAGAATCTTAATGTCGATTTTTTTGGTCATAGTGTTTCAGTATTTCGTCCAGTAAATGGTGGCTGAGCTCGGATTTGCTCATGTTCGGTAAGCTGATATCGCCGGTATGCCAGTACAGATGCAGGGCATTGTTATCACTGTTAAATCCTTGGTTTTCAACAGAAACATCATTGGCGCAAATCATATCGAGCTGCTTTTTCACCAACTTGCCGCGCGCGTATTCTTCCACATTTTGGGTTTCAGCTGCAAATCCAATCACAAATGGCCGGTTTTTTTCCAGTGCGCCGACACCGGCGATCACATCCGGATTTTTCACCATCGTGAAGGTGATTTCGTCGCCCTGCTTTTTAATTTTCTCAGGCGCAACCGCTTTTGCGCGGTAATCCGCGACAGCGGCACAGCCGATAAAAATATCCTGCTGCGGAGCTGTTTTCTGTGCGGCATCATTCATTTCGCAGGCACTGCTGACATCAATACGTTTAACACCCGCTGGTGTCGGTAGTGTGACAGGCCCGGCAATCAGCGTGACATCCGCGCCGCGTGCTGCGGCAGCGGCTGCAATGGCAAAACCCATTTTGCCGGAGCTGTGATTGCTGATAAAACGCACCGGGTCGAGTGCTTCACGCGTCGGCCCGGCGGTAATGGCCAGACGGATGCCGGACATATCCTGTTTTTTACGGAAGTGCTGTTCTGCCCGTGAGACTATCTCTGACGGATCCAGCATGCGTCCCGGACCAACATCACCGCAGGCCTGGCTGCCGCTGTCCGGCCCCCAGACGACAAAACCGAGCTGTTCCAGGTGCGCGAGATTCTCCTGAGTGGTTTGTGCGCGGTACATTTGCTGGTTCATGGCCGGTGAAACGGCAATGGTGGCATCAGAGGCCAGGCAGATAGTGGTGACCAGGTCATTTGCCATGCCGGCGCTCAGGCGGGCAATCAGGTCAGCCGTGGCGGGCGCGAGAATAATAAGATCTGCCCATTTCCCCAGCTCAATATGACCCATTGCGGCCTCTGCGGCCGGGTCAAGAACGCTTTCGGCCACCGGGAAGCCGGAAACGGCCTGGAGTGTCAGCGGGGTGATAAATGCGGTTGCCGCAGGTGTCATGGCGACACGGACAATTGCCCCCCGGTCACGCAGACGGCGGACAATCTCAGGGGCTTTATAGGCTGCGATACCACCACTGATACCCAGAACTATCTGTTTTCCTGTCAGTTCGGACATTGTGTTTTATCCAGTTATTTTTCGGAGATACGCGATTTTACCACAACACCGCCGTATAGGTAGGGTGCTGTGTATTTATCCAGCTAAATAATGTTTTTTCTTCGGCGCGCCTCGCAAAAATGGCGTGTTTTATGCGGAAAAACCGCCGGTACTGACATACTTTTTCCGGTAAAGCAGGAAAAACGGCGGGGGAAAAATGGATAACATAACCGGAAATACGGCGCTGATGCCGAGAGAGAAACTGATTGCTTACGGGGCATCCGTTCTGAGTGATTCAGAATTGCTGGCTATTTTTTTGCGTACCGGCACCCGTGAGCGGCCGGTGCGGCAGTTTGCGGAGTATCTGCTGGAGGTCTTCGGGTCACTGCACCGGTTGCTGACAGCCGAATATGAGGAATTTAAACCTCTGCCCGGGATAGGGGACAGTAAGTTTTGCCAGATGCAGGCGATTATCGAGTTGTCCAGGCGCTACTTCAGCAGTCAGTTTCAGGAAACACAATTTCTCAGCAGTGCCTGTACTGTAAAGGCGTATCTTAACCAGAGGATGGTCGGGCAGGAGCGGGAAGTCTTTGCAGTGCTTTTTCTCAATAATCAGAACCAGCTTATCCGTTATGAGGAGATGTTTTCCGGGACGGTAAACTGTGTGGAAGTACATCCCAGAGAGATTTTGCGCCTGGCGCTCAAAGTGAATGCAGTTTCTGTGATTCTGGCGCATAATCACCCCTCCGGTAACGAAAACCCCAGCCGGGCTGACCGTCTGCTGACAAAAAAAATTGTTCAGGCATGTGAGCTGGTGGGGATTAACGTGTTGGATCACCTGATTATCGGGAAATTCAATATGTTTTCGTTTGCAGAACACGACCTGATCTGAGCAGTTTTTTTCGCAGAAACACGCGATCTTTACTGTTCGGGTCTTGAGCGTTTGCGCCGGAAAGCGTATACTACGCCACCTTTGAGGATCTTGGGTTTGGCGAGAAGAGCCTATCTCAGCATATTTTTGCTGGTTGACAGAGCAATTTCCCGGCGAGTCAAAAGTAAGCTGAGATGGGCTCCTAAGCCTGACGAGGCAGCCTCACCCAATACAAAGCTCGAGCTGATTAGATTTTTGGAGAATAGACATGTCCCGAGTCTGCCAAGTTACTGGCAAGCGTCCGATGAGCGGTAACAACCGTTCTCACGCATTAAATGCGACCAAACGTCGTTTTCTGCCGAACCTGCACTCTCACCGTTTCTGGGTTGAGTCTGAAAAACGTTTCGTGACTCTGCGTGTATCTGCTAAAGGTATGCGTATCATTGATAAAAAGGGTATCGAAGCTGTTTTAGCTGATTTACGTACCCGCGGTGAGAAGTACTAAGGAGCTGAAAAATGGCTAAAGGTATTCGCGAAAAGATCAAACTGGTTTCTTCTGAAGGTACAGGTCACTTCTATACCACTACGAAGAACAAACGTACTATGCCTGAAAAACTGGAAATGAAAAAATTCGATCCGGTTGTTCGTAAGCATGTAATGTACAAAGAAGCAAAAATTAAGTAATTTCGGCTTCCTGATTGAAAAAACCCGGCTTCGGCCGGGTTTTTTATTGTCTGTTTACAGGGAAAGGCAGACTGACAGAGGGTAATATTGTCATCTGTCTTCACTCTCTGAGTTGGTTGATATAATATATTACTCTTTTATAAATTGTTGGTGTTTTTATATAAAACGATATCTTTTCAAACGTTAATTGGAAATAAAATGGCAGATAAATCTGATACTTATCTTAAATACCAATTGTAAGAGTATTAAAATATTCAGATTGTTGTATCATTTACGAGTACTATTGTTTTATCAGAACATACAACTATAACGGCTGATTTATTTATTATTTTTATATAGTTTTTATATGATTACTGAGTTGGCGTGCCAGTGACAGCCAGAATCTGAATCAGTTTACTTCGCAGATAAAAACGAATGTTGGAATATGATATGAGTAACCCGGTTATTTCGGTCATGATTGCAGTACATAATGCGGAGTCATCAATCCTGGCCGCGTTAGAGAGCCTGGATAATGCCCTGAATGAGAATAGTTCTCCGGAGCAGGTTGAAGCGATCATTATTAATGATGGCTCCACCGATAAATCGCTGGATCTTATCAACCATTATCAGCCACGAAACTTTATTAAAGTCATTGAAACAGTTAACTTTTCCAATATCGGGAAAGTCCGCCATTATGCGTATTCATTATCCCGCGGCGAATATATCACAGTGTTAGACAGTGATGATGTGCTGAAAAACGGTGCACTGATCCGGGTTATGGACATTATGCGGGAGCATCCGTTTGATCTGCTGATAACCCGTCTGGATGAACATCATGATCGTAATCCGGTATTAGAAATTGAGGATAAACCTGTAGTATCCATCACTCAGGACAGGTTAAAAGAACTCTATCTGGAACATAAGACGGTAAAAGGCCATTTACTCGGCCGGTTTATTCGCAGGGATATCCTGGCAGATGATATGTTCCCTGAAATTTATTGCTATGAAGATGTAGTTATTACAGCAAATGTTATTTGTGCTGCTCAGAATATCCTGATCACAGATACTCAGATTTATTGCTACTATAAACATCGCGGCAGCTTATCCACAGAGAAAAGTATGAATAAAACCGTTCTTTTCCTGCAAATTGTTTTATCAATGGAAAGCTTCTTTGTAAAAAACAAAAATGAGAAAGTGATGTTTGAAGGATTATTCGTTAAAGTATGTTCTGATTATTTATCAAGAAATAATAAACGTAAGCTTCCTCGTTTTGTTATGGACCGGTTTAATGATATCAAAATCTTCCGCTTCCTGTTCAGCTCTAAAGTAAGATTAAGCAGAAAAATTATGTTTTTAAAAATAAAATCAGCAGGAGTTTTTTAAATGTTCGTAAACAGAACAGTACCAATTTTCATTGGTATGCTGATGACATTCTCGATGGTTATTGCTTCTTTCATTGATACCTTGTCACGGGACTCTTATTTTATACTGAGCTATTTATCTGTTATCGTGACATTCTGGCTGGTTTTTTTTAGAAAAATGTCACTTTTCCGTGATCGCGCGGTGTTGCTTGTTGCAGTATCATTCCTGCTGTTTGGTATTTCCCGGGTTGCCTGGTCATTTCTGATGAATGATGACGGGTTGAGTATTTATAAAAACTACTCTCCCACAGCATCGAGAATCATACTCGGAGCATTTATTTTTTGTGTTTGTATTTTATTAAAAAATGAGTTGAAGTGTTTTTTCAGTAACAAATATATTTCATCTGTCATTAAGGTATTACCACTCTATATTTTATTGTATGCGCTTTATGATATCTTTGTTTTGCATAAAGACAGAGTTGAGCTGGATACAAACAGGGCAACAGTCACAGCATATTTTATCAGTGCAATATTTTTCGTCAGTCTTCATTTTTGTTCGCAGGTGAAAAATAAACTGAATATCTCATTATTTTTTACTAATCTGATTGTTTCAAATGCGATTATTATTCTGACACAAACCCGTGCCGCAATAGCTATTTATCTTCTGCTTTCAATTTTTTATACTGCCATTGTTTTCCGGGAGAGCCTGAATATAAAAAAGGTAAGCATGGTTGTGGTACTTCTGCTGATTTTTGCCGGTACATCATATGAATTTTTATATAAGTCCCGTATTAATGAGGCAATCACTGAAACTCAGGGCTATGATGTGACAAAACCGGGGGGATCACTGGGTGACCGTTATACCATGTGGTATGCGGGGCTGTCTGCGTTTAAGCATGCCCCGATGGGAGAGTCTTTTCAGGCCCGTAATGATTTTATTTCAGAAAAAATAGCTGCCGGTGCAATCAGTGATTCAATCACTGTCTACCTGACGGTACATCTGCACAGTGAGCTGATTGAAGTGCTGTCATTGCAGGGGATTATCGGTGGTGTGCTGCTGGTGCTGATTTATCTCTCTCTGTTGTATGCCGGTATTCGTAATAAGAACGTATTACTGATAATGATTACCTTGTGCCTGGCCGGTTATGGTCTGACAGATGTCTTGTTCTTCAGTCGTGAGAGTATTACTGTTTATCTCCTGTGTATTGCAGTGGCCCTGGTGACCGGCGGTAAAGAAGATACCGCAGAACAGCCGCTGCTGATTGATCGCTGAGGAGGTATCTGTGCCTGAATTACCCGAAGTCGAAACCAGCCGGCGTGGCATTGAGCCGCATCTGGTCGGTAATACAGTGCGTTATGTTGAAGTCCGGAACCGGCGGCTGCGCTGGCCGGTGTCAGAGCAGATTGAGCGCCTGAGTGACCGGCCGGTGCTCAGTGTGCAGCGCCGTGCAAAATATCTGCTGATTGAGTTGCCGGAAGGGTGGATTATCATCCATCTGGGAATGTCCGGCAGTTTGCGTATTCTTTTGGAAGAAACGCCGGAAGAGAAACACGACCATGTGGATATGGTGCTCGGTGACGGAAAAATTCTGCGCTATACCGACCCGCGCCGTTTTGGGGCCTGGCTGTGGGCGGATGATCTGGCAACCTGTCCGGTACTGGCGAATCTGGGGCCGGAGCCGCTGAATGATGATTTTGATGCCGCGTATCTGTTCGCCAAATCCCGCAAACGAAACACACCAGTCAAAAGCTGGCTGATGGACAATAAAATTGTGGTGGGGGTGGGGAATATTTATGCCAATGAATCCCTCTTTTTATCCCGCATTCATCCGCTGCGTCCTGCCAAAGATCTGACTGAAGATGAGGTTGCCCGTCTGGTTACCACCATAAAACAGGTACTGACGGAATCCATCAAACAGGGCGGCACCACGCTGAAAGATTTTTTACAATCGGACGGCAAACCCGGTTATTTTGCTCAGGAACTGTTTGTGTACGGAAAACAGGGAGAGTGCTGCGCGAACTGCGGGCAGAAGATTGAAGTGGTGAAAGTCGGTCAGCGGAGCACGTTTTTCTGCCCCGCCTGTCAGCACTGATTATACTTTACCGAGTTTTTGCATCATCGCCTGTGCGACGGACTCCGGCAGAAATGCAGAGACATCACCGTCGTGCAGGGCCACGTCTTTAATCAGGGATGAAGAAACAAAAGAGAGATTCTGCGACGGCAGGAGGAAAACACTCTCGAGATCCTGCGCAAAATGGCGGTTCATATTCGCCAGCTGCCATTCATATTCAAAATCAGCAACAGACCGGACACCCCGGATCAGCACATTGGCATTTTGCTTTTTGGCAAAATTTGCCATCAGCTCAGAAAACCCCAGCACTTCCACATTCGGGATGTGAGAACACACGTCTTTGGCCAGCGCAACCCGCTCATCGAGGGTAAACATCGGATTTTTACGGCTGCTGTTGGCGATTGCCAGCAGAATGTGATCAAACATTTTTGAGGCGCGCTCAAGAATATCGATATGTCCGCAGGTAATCGGGTCAAAAGTGCCGGGATAGATTGCGCGTGTTTTCATGATGCTGACTCATCGTTGTTACTGACGGACCACAAAGTGGCGTATTTATTAAAGGTATATTGTGCGTTCACAAATGCAAGGATAAGCCCCTGTCTGCCGTCCAGGAATCCGGCTCTCAGCAGCCAGGTTTTACAGAACGCACCGGCGGTGTGAGTCAGAACAGAGAGGAAAGAGCAGCGTTTACCGGCCAGATGACGGGCTTTTGCCCAGTCAGCAGCATAGCGCAGTTGCTTTTGCTGAAACTCCGGTAAATCGCGGCAGGTCAGGTGTAAGACATCCCCTTTCAGTGTGATGACATTGGCTCCCTGTGTTTCCAGAGATTCATGAACTGCATTGCTGTTGTACTGATATTGCTCACGCGGATATAACCGCAGAACATGATCCGGATACCAGCCGCTGTGCTTCATAAAACGCCCGAGAAACAGATTCCGGCGGGCAAAACGATACACGGTATTTTTCTGCGGCGCGGCAAGTACCTGTTCAACGGATTGTTTCAGCTCCGGCGTAACCCGCTCGTCGGTATCGAGCATCAGGATATAATCCCCGGTGGCATACTGCTGGGCAATCTGCCGCTGACGGCCGAAGCCCGGCCACTCCCGGTTTTCATATACCTGAGCTCCGGCATGGCGGGCGATGGTCAGTGTGTCGTCCTGACTGCCGGAATCGAGCACAATGATTTCATCCGCCAGTCCCTGAACGGAGGTCAGGCAATCACCGATAACATCGGCATTGTTTTTACTGATCATCACAACGGAGAGACGTTTTTTATCTGTCATCAGTGGCTCCGCGGTGGCAGATACGGCCCGAGCAACTGCATCAGACGGTGCAGTGCGCCCTGATTTTCATGAAGTACCTCAGCGGCATGCCGTCCGCAGTACAGCCGGTAATCCTCATCATTGAGCAGATTACTGACGGCGTCACTCAGACTCTGTTCATCGGTGACAGTCAGCAGGGCATCGGCCTGCTGTAATTTGCCGCAGATATTTTTGAAGTTGAAGGTGTGCGGTCCCATCAGTACCGGCAGGGCGTGCGCGGCAGCTTCCAGCGGGTTATGTCCGCCGCGTTCAACCAGGCTGCCGCCGACAAACGCGATATCTGCCAGTCCGTACAGCAGCATCAGTTCACCCATGGTATCCCCGACCACCACCTGTGTTTCCGGTGACGGAATGGTGTTGCTGCTGCGCATGACATAGGTCAGACCGGCTTTTTCGGTCAGTTCCCGTGCTTTGGCAAACCGCTCCGGATGGCGCGGTACCAGGATCAGCAGCAGGTTCGGAAAGTGGTTCAGCAGCGTTTTATGGGCATTGAGGATAATTTCCTCCTCGCCTTCATGGGTGCTGGTTGCGATCCAGACCGGACGGCGGGCAGCCCACTGACGGCGCAGTGTGACGGCTTTGGCGGCCAGTTCCGGTGTGACAGAAATATCGAATTTCAGGCTGCCGGTCACATGCAGTTGCTGGCGGCGCAGGCCGAGATCAATAAAGCGTTCCCCGTCTTCCTGATTCTGCGCGGCCACCAGGGTGATCCGGTTCAGGATGGTTTTTACGAAACTGCCTGCTTTCTTATAACCGGCGGCCGAGCGCGCTGACAGGCGGGCATTGGCGATCACCAGCGGAATTTTCCGGCGGTGCAGTTCGGTTATCATGTTCGGCCACAGTTCGGTTTCCATCACGATCACCAGTTTCGGCTGAACAGTATTGAAAAACCGTTTCATTGACCCCGGCAAGTCGTAAGGCAGATAGACGTGGTAAACATCATCACCTAATGCTGATAAAACCCGCTCTGAGCCGGTCGGTGTCATGGTGGTGACAGTGATGGGTAACGTCGGATAATGGTGGCGCAATGCACGGACCAGCGGCACTGCAGCGAGTGTTTCGCCCACAGAAACCGAGTGCAGGATGATACCGCCGGTGCCGGTTTTTCCTTTACAGAAACCATAACGTTCGCCCCAGCGTCTGCGGTAGGCCGGGGAGCGGCGGCTGCGCCATAACAGACGTAACCAGATAAGAGGTTGGATCAGGTAAAGCAGAACCTGGTATACACGCAGTAACATTTTATCAGTTTCGCAGATAAGATTGCGGCAATAGTAGCATAAAACTAACACGAATAGCGCATTAAAAAGCATAAACCCGGCGTCGCTGACGGCAGGATCCCCGCTGTCCGGCACAACACACTGCGCTATCTGTTAATACTGCCGGGAACGATTTGTGGTAATCTGTGCCCCAGAGATTGATACACCTTATTCCCTGATTTCTGTCTGACCCTAAATGGAACTCTTATGCAAACAGCATCAGCGCCGGTACAGCGTATTTTAGTGATAAAACTCCGTCATCACGGCGATATGCTGCTGATAACGCCGGTGATTAATACTCTGAAAGCGAATTACCCGGATGCTGAGGTGGATGTCCTGCTGTATCAGGAAACCGCACCGATGCTCAGCCGCCATCCCGGCATCAGCCATATTTTTGCCATGGACAGAGCCTGGCGTAAAGAGGGAACCTGCAAACGTATCGGGTATGAGTGGCGTTTACTGAAATCACTGCGCCGGCGGCGTTATGACATGGTGGTGAATCTGGCTGATCAGTGGTACAGCGCGATTGTGACCCGTTTCACCGGTGCCCGTATCCGTATCGGGCTGGATCTGCGGAAACGGCAGAGTATTTTCTGGAAAAAATGTTACACCCTGCTGGCAGATACCTCACAGGAACTGACCATGCATACGGTGGAGCAGAATCTTAACGGATTAACCCCGCTGAATCTGCCGGTGACAGATAACCATGTCACCATGGCGTATTCAGAGGAAGACCGGCAGAAGACTGAGCAGCTTTTGCAGCGCAAACAGGTGACCGGTGACTATATTGTGGTGCAGCCGACATCCCGCTGGTTCTATAAATGCTGGGATGACGACAAAATGAGTGAGGTTATCCGTACACTGGCGGATGAAGGGCATCAGATTGTGCTCAGCAGCGGGCCGGATCCGCGCGAAAAAGCGATGATTGCATCTATTCTTGCGCCCTGTCAGCAGGCTGTTGCCGGCGGAAAAATTGTGTCCGTTGCCGGAGAACTCACGCTGCCGCAGCTCGCGGCACTGATTGATCGTGCAAAACTGTTTATCGGTGTGGACTCTGTACCGATGCATATGGCTGCCGCGATGAAAACGCCGATGGTGGCCCTGTTCGGCCCGACGAAACTGGTGTTCTGGTCGCCGTGGCAGGCAACCGGCGAAATCATTAAAGCATCGGATTACGGCGAACAGCCGGATCCGGATGATGTGAATACCGGGACGGATGAACGTTACCTGAGCCCGATCCCGGCAGAAGCAGTGATTGCGGCGGCACGGAGATATTTATGAAAAATATGCGTCTGGCGATTGTTCGTCAGAAATACCGCCCGGACGGCGGCGCGGAGCGTTTTGTATCCCGGGCCCTGGAAGCACTGGATAACCGGAATCTGGAGCTGAATGTGATCACCCGCTCCTGGCAGGGCGCTGCCGCTCCCGGCTGGCATATTCATGTGGTGAATCCGCCGAAGTGGGGACGGATCAGCCGTGAGCGGGGATTTGCCAACGCTGCCCGTGCCTGCTGGCAGAATGAAAAATTTGATATTGTTCAGAGCCATGAACGCATTGCCGGCTGTGATATTTTCCGGGCCGGGGACGGTGTGCACCGCCGCTGGCTGTTACAGAGGGCGCGGGTACTGCCCGCCTGGCGGGCAAAACTGTTGTTTGCCTCGCCGTACCACCGCTATGTGATGAAGGCGGAGCAGGAGATGTACCATGATCCGCACTTTAAGCAGGTGATTTGTAATTCGGAAATGGTAAAAAAAGAGGTGATGGAAGACTTTGGCTTGTCTGAGTCGCAAATAACCGTCATCTATAACGGAATTGATTCGGAAAAGTTTCATCCGCTGCCGGAATCAGAGCGTCTCGCGCTCCGGCAGGCTTATCAGATCCCGGCGGCGGCAAAATGTCTGGTGTATGTCGGTTCCGGGTTTGAACGCAAAGGACTGGCGGCGGCGATTATGGCGGTCAGCCGCAATGATGCGTATCTGCTGGTGGTCGGTCAGGATAAGGCAGAAAAAAAATATCGTCAGCTGGCAGCATCTCTGGGATGTGCTGATCGCATTCGTTTTGCGGGTATGCAGAAACAGACCCTGCCGTTTTATCAGATGAGTGACGGGCTGCTGCTGCCGACACTGTATGATCCGTTCCCGAATGTGGTACCTGAGGCGATGGCCTGCGCACTGCCGGTGATCACCAGTACCACCTGCGGCGGGGCAGAATTTATCTCGCAGGGTGAAGAAGGCTTTGTCTGTGATGCGCTGGATATTGACGGCCTGGCAGAGGCAGTCTCACAACTGCCCTGTGATCACCTGAGCAGCCGGATGTCTGAATGTGCACGGCAGCGGGTTTTACCTTATACACCGGCGGCGTTATCACAGCAGCTTATCGATCTCTACGGGCGGATCCTGGCATAATGAAACAGCATATTTTATTTATTATTGACGGTTTACCGGGCGGCGGCGCTGAACGGGTGGTGCTGAGCCTGAGCCACGGGCTGGTTCTGGCCGGTTATGATGTCACTCTGTTATCTCTCAGCAATACCCGCGATTATGATATCCCGGAAGGCGTGGATTATCAGGTCTCTGCGGATACTTACCGTGGCTTGTTCCACCGCCAGACTGAAATCCGGCGTCGCGCCGGAAAGATGGATGCTTTCTTGTCTGATCTGTTTGCCCGCAAAGGTAAACCGGTACTGGTGGTATCCAATCTGCATAAAACGGATCGTATTGTGGCGGTATCACAGGCACTGACCGGGCTGAATGTCTGGTTTTGCCTCCACGGCATGTTTTCAGCCAGCTATCTCGGCAATAAAACCGGCCTTCGCCGCCGCCTGAAACAGGAAAAAATCCGCCGGGTATATAACGGACGGAATATTATCGGCGTCTCCGGTGCGGTGTGCCGGGATCTGTGTGAAAACGTCGGCGTGACGCCGCAGCAGTGCGTGACCATTTATAACCCGTTTGATGTTGCGGATATTCAGTACCAGTCGCAGAAAGATAACCCGTATCAGGGGCAGGATTATATTATTCACCTCGGGCGTTTCCATGAGGTGAAACGGCAGGACCGGTTACTGACCGCGTTTGCGCTGGCTAATCTGCCGTGCAAACTGCTGCTGGCGGGACAGGGCAGCGAGTCTGCCACACAAACACTGAAAAACCAGGTGGCTGAACTTGGCCTGGAGGAGCGGGTGGAGTTTATCGGTTTTCAGTCAAAACCGATGCCGATCATTCGTGGCGCAAAAGCCGTGGTATTAAGCTCCGACAGTGAAGGGCTCTCTTCTGTTCTGATCGAATCATTGATCTGCGGTACACCGGTGGTCAGTACCCATTGCCCGGGAGGAATCGGCGAGATCATGACCGGTGAACTGGCAGCGTATCTTTCAGATATGACACCGGTAAGTCTGGCGGAAAAAATCCGTCTGGTTTATGAACATCCGCCGGTGATCACCCCTGAGATGTATCAGAAATTTGAGCAGCAGACGATTGTCAGCCAGTACTGCGATTTAATTCAGCCAGTCCCGTCAACACACGCGTGAGGAGCACAACTATGGCGAAACCCGCTTTTATCATTACCCTTGATACGGAAGGGGATAACCTCTGGGAATCTGGTCCGCTGATCACCACGCAGAATACCCGGTTTTTACCGCGCTTTCAGGCATTGTGCGAGAAATACAGTTTTAAGCCGGTCTGGCTGACCAACTACGAAATGGCAACGGATGATGCCTATATTGAATTTGCGCAGGATGTGATTGCCCGGCAGACAGGGGAGATCGGCATGCATCTGCACGCCTGGAACAGCCCGCCGCTGAAGGCACTGACGGCGGACGATGATCGCTTCCAGCCCTATCTGATTGAATACCCTGATGATGTGATGAAAGAAAAAATTAACGTCATGACATCGCTGCTGGAAGATAAATTACAGACCAAAATGGTCAGCCACCGCGCGGGCCGCTGGGCATTCAATGAAAAATATGCTCGTTTGCTGGCAGAATTTGGTTATCAGACCGATTGTTCTGTAACACCACGGGTGAACTGGGCATATACCCCGGGAGCACCGGCACCCATCGGTAACGGTGGCACCAATTACCTGAATTTTCCGTCTGAAGCGTATTTTATGGATCTGAATGACATCCGCCGTGCCGGGGATTCATTGTTGTTACAGGTGCCGATGAGTGTGCAGTTCCGCCATTCCCCGCTGATGAACGGACTGAAACAGTTTTATGATAAGCTACGCGGCAAAAAACGCTCGCCGTCCGTGAACTGGCTGCGGCCGAAAGGCGGGAATCTGGCGCAGATGCAGCAGGTGGTGGATGCCTGTCTGGCGGAGGGAAACTCTCACATTGAGTTTATGCTGCATTCATCCGAATTTATGCCGGGCGGCAGCCCGACATTCAGGGATGAGGCGGCGATTGATGCACTGTATGATGATCTGGAGCAGCTGTTTGCGTATATCGCCCAGCGGGCAGAAGGGATGACGCTGGCGGAATTTTATCAGCGCAAACTTGCACAGCGTCACGCATCATAATCTTAACGCGGCATGTGCTCTGCCATGGCGGCGAGCACATCATCCGCACTGACAGAGGATAAATCCCCGTCCTTTGATGTCAGGGCAAACTGCCCCTTACCGTAACCGCCGATAAGTCCCGGGTCTGTCGGGCCGTACAGGGTGATATTGGGTTTATCCAGCGCGGCCGTCAGGTGGCTCAGCCCGGTATCGACTGAAATTACCCCTTCCGCACCGGCAATTTCTGCCGCCACATCCGCCAGCGATAATTTCGGTAACACATGCACATGGGTGAATCCTTCCGCCAGACGCAGTGCCCGCTCCTGTTCATGCGGTGCGCCCCACGGCAGGCGGACATGCAGATCAGTGTCAGCCAGCTGTGCAAACAGCGCCCGCCAGTGTGACTCCGGCCAGTGTTTGGCATCACGGGTGGTGGCGTGGAGACAGACCAGATACGGAACGGCATCCGGCGATACCGGACGGTTATTCAGAAAATGGGCGGCAATCGCGTAATCCCCCTGTGTCTGCGGTTTTTCATAACCGAGACTCAGAGCAAAAAGCTGACGGATCCGCTCAACAGCATGCTGTGTTTTGCTGACAGCGTGTTTTTCATCATAGAAAAAGCTCGCCAGCGGCTCGCGGATACTGTGCCGGTCGTAGCCGTGTTTACGGCCGTGTGCCAGCCGCGTGACCAGCAGGGCACTTTTAATCAGCCCCTGCGCATCAATCACCGCATCATAGGTCTGTGACTGAACAGCGTCGCGGAACCGGCGGCGTTCATCACGGATATCGCGGCGGAACCAGTTTTTCCGCCAGCGGCGGATAGCGACCGGAATGACGCGATCAACAGCAGAGTGCCAGCCCGGGATCTGGGCAAAACCCTCTTCAACCACCCAGTCAAAGGTGAGATCCGGGAATACCTGCACGGCATCGGTCAGCGCGGGCAGGGTATGCAGCACATCCCCCATCGACGAGGTTTTGACGATTAACACACGGCGCATGGCGGGGAACTCTTCAGCAAATCATCCAGTTCTGACAAAACCTGCTCCGGCTGAATATCAATCAGGCTCTGATGATAGCCCTCATGGGCATCCCCTTTGCGGACTTTATGATAACCGGTGATCAGGCGGATAACGCGGGCTTTCTCTGACAGCGGCGGTGTGAAATCCGGGCTGCTCGGGCCGTATAATGCGACCAGCGGGCGATCCAGTGCGGCGGCCACATGCATCAGACCGGAATCGTTGGTGATAATGGCATGACAACCGGCGATCAGATTCACCGCCTGTTCCAGTGAGGTTTTTCCGGCCAGGTTCAGACAATTTTCGCGCTGCTCATCACTGAGCATGGCGAGGATTTCCTCACCGGCAGCGTGATCTTTTTCTGAGCCGAACAGGACTATCTGAAAATCACGCTCATCAATCAGTTTCTTCGCTAATTCACCGTAGTGATAATGCGGCCAGCGTTTGGCCGGGCCAAATTCGGCCCCCGGACAAAAACCGACGACCGGGCGGTGATCACTGATATTAAACGCAGCCATGCTCTCGGCAATATCCTCATCACGCACCACCAGCTTCGGCCACAGCAGGGGCTGCGGCAGAGCGGCGGCGGCAGGGACATCCGCTTTATCATACGCGAGGGCAACATAACGCTGCACCATCAGCGGAAAAGCGGCTTTGTCGAGCTTCCGGTGATCGTTGAGCAGGCCGTAACGCATCTCGCCCAGCCAGCCGGTGCGCACAGGGATTTTCGCAAAAAACGGCACCAGTGCCGATTTTAACGAGTTCGGCAGCACATAAGCACGATCATATTTATTATCACGCAGGGAATGACCGAGACGGCGGCGCTCACCGAGCGCCAGTGCACCGTGGCCGATCGGCATGGCGATAGCCTCGTCGACTTCCGGCATTTTTGCCAGCAGCGGACGGCACCACGCGGGTGCCATCACATCAATTGTTGCCTGCGGATAACGTGTTTTCAGGGTACGGTAAAGGCTTTGTGACATCATCATGTCACCGACCCACGACGGCCCGATCACCAGAATTTTCATGTGCGTTTAATTAATTCCCCTGATTTAACCAAGCCATATATTCGCGGACACCTTCGGCGACCGTTTTGAACTCACCCGGATAACCCGCTGCACGCAGATTAGTCAGGTCAGCCTGGGTATACGCCTGATAGCGGCCTTTCAGTTTTTCCGGGAACGGGATGTAATCGAGCGCGCACTGGCGTTCGCTGTGGAAACCGGTCACGGCATCGGCGACAGCCTGGAAAGATTCTGCGCGGCCGGTACCGCAGTTGAAAATACCGGATTTGGCATTTTTCCAGAACCACAGATTTACATCTGCCACATCACCCACATAGATGAAATCGCGCAGGAAGTTTTCACTGCCGGAGAATAATTTCGGGTTTTCGCCGTTTAAAATCTGATTATTCAGATGGAAAGCGACACTCGCCATGCTGCCTTTGTGGCCTTCACGCGGGCCGTAGACGTTGAAATAACGGAAACCGCAGATCTGGGACTCTGCTTCCGGCAGGATTTCACGGACATACTGATCAAACAGGAATTTGGAATAACCATACACATTTAATGGTTTTTCATACTGCCGATCTTCAATAAAGTTATCGCTGCGCCCGCCGTAGGTGGCGGCAGAAGAGGCATACAGGAACGGGATTTGACGATCCAGACAATAATGCAGCAGCTCTTTGGAGTACTGATAGTTATTATCCATCATGTACTTGCCGTCCCACTCGGTGGTGGATGAGCAGGCACCTTCATGGAATACCGCCTCTACATCCCCGAAATCATCCCCGGCTACAATACCGGCGATAAAATCTTCTTTATCCATGTAATCGGCGATATTCAGATCGACCAGATTGACAAATTTGGTGCCGTCTTTCAGGTTATCCACGACTAAAATATCAGTGTAACCGTCATCATTCAGTGCTTTTACAATATTGCTGCCGATAAATCCGGCACCGCCGGTGACAATAATCATCACGCATTCCTCTGTTCGGTTCATTCAAGAAAATGAAAAAATCACTGCTTTTATCATAGCATTGAAGGGTGGCAGACGTGGATGAAAAAATTGCGGCGGCAGGAAGATCTCCCGTGTTACCGGGTTGTTTTCCGCTGATGATCTGTTATACCGTGAACACTATTTATTATGTTATCTTATTATGTTATCCGGCCGGACAGTGTCTCCGGACTTTAAAGGAATATGCATGAACCCGACCACTGTTTTCCGGTTACCGCTGTTATTTGTATTGGCCTATGCACTTATTCTGAGTGGTTCGCTGATACTGGTTTCTTACCCGGATGTCAGTGTCCGCTATCCTGAATTATCATTAGCGGCCTATTTGTCAAAAGTATTTGCTTTTCAGCTGATTCAGCTGACCGGGCTTTTTACTCTGACATCATTATTTTTTTATCATTACCGGATCACTCAACTGAACCGTAAAACCGTTCTGGCCGTTATCGGACTGACGATATTTCTGTATACGGCAAATATGATCCTCGGCAGCCTTAAAGCGGAATGGCTCAGTCACCTGATGGCAAAAATGATTGCGGAGAAAGCGGAGTTTGCTGACGTTATTCTGCTGGTCAAAACCGCAGATATTGGTTTGTACCTGATCTCATTTGTATTACTGGGTATCGCGACCCGTCTGGTGGCGAAATATTATCTTAAAGTCAGCCATCCTGCGGTTATCCCGGACGGAAAAAACCCGGATATTTACGCACTGTTGTTCAGTTGCGGGATGGTGTATCTGATGTGGATGATCGCATTATTTCTGACGGCGGTGATAACACCGTACCTCCCCGGCGGCATACCGGCTCCGCTGTCTGATAATGCGTATACCACCGCAGCGGGCCTGCTGATTTCGTGCGGTATTATTTTTATTGTTGTCCGTCAGAAGTTCCCGGTGGCAGGCGGAATATTGCAGATCAGGCCGCTGGTAATTTCCGTTCTGCTCAGTACCGTGCTCAGTATTCTGGTTATGGCGGCGATCACCGCCGGAACGGTTTATATGGTGTTACTCACCAACAGTTTCCGGCACTTCGGGGAGACTGAGTTATGGATTATAACTGCGGTCTGTGCCGCACTGACACTATGGATAAGCCGTGCTGTCACCGGCGTGATGTTCCGCCGGTGATAATCTGATCATACTGTCGGTTGGACTGTTACTGAGTCTCTGCCGCCGGTTCAGCCGGTACTTTTTCCGCGGCCTTCAGGTCAGTGCTGACTGACTCTTTTGCCGCAGGCGGCACTGTATCCGGCTGCGGCAGAGCCATGCGGACGGATAACAGGACTTCCGCCACTTTGCCGTTCATCTGATCTCTCAGGAGCGCTTCCGTCAGCAGATTGATATAGTTGGTGTAGAACTCCCCGCCGATCTCTGCTTTACCCTCACACTGCTCAGTCATTGGTGTCAGCCACGGTTTTTCCTTCACCACCGGTTTGACCGGCACGACCGGTTTCTCCGGCTGCGGTTTCACGGCGGATGGTTTACCGGCATGCGTCAGCATATATCCCGGCGACACCAGCTGAATATCCGGTGGCAGCTGCGGGATGAGTTTATGCAGTGCGCGGACTGTCGACGGATGCGGGTGCCCGATAGCGATCACTGATCCCTGCTTGCGTGCCAGAGCAACGGCCCGGTTCAGCTGTTTGCGGGTCTCTTCCTCTGTCTGCACATTATCCAGAAAAACCTGGCGGCGCAGTACGCGGACCGGTGTTCCCTGTGCTGCCTGTGTCGCTTTGGTGCTGCCGATGGTTACACTGTCGAGGAAATAAAAACCGGAGCCGGAGAGAGAGGCCATCACATGCTGCATGGCGGTCAGATCAGAGGTCATCGCGCTGCCCATATGGTTATTCATCCCGGTGGCATACGGCACCCGGGCAATCGCGGCTTTAATCAGGGTATCAATTTCTGCGGCACTCATGGACGGGCGCAGAGTATCGCGCTCCAGCGGCTGTTTGCTGATCGGTGCCATCGGCATATGGATAAGAATTTCACGGCCCTGGCGGTGCGCTTTCTCCGCCATCTCTTTGCCGAACGGGGAATTCGGCAGGATAGCAATGGAGACCTGCGGCGGCAGTTCCAGGATGCGGTTATCATCCTGTTTGCGGTAACCGAAATCATCGATCACAATGGCGAGCTGCGCCGCAGCGGCAGAAAACGTTATCAGTGACGAAGTGATAAAAAGTAACGAAGTCAGTACGATATTTTTGGTTTTCTGCCGGTAAGTCACTGTGTGCTATCTCCCCAGCCAGGGCTGCGGGTTAACCGTCCGTCCCTGGCGCCGGATTTCAAAATAGAGGCCCGGTCTTTCCTGGCCCCCGCTGCTGCCCACCAGTGCAACCGGCTGACCGGCTTTCACCTGATCACCCACATTCACCAGTGCGCTCTGGTTATAACCGTAAAGGCTCATATCCCCTTTACCATGCTCGACCACCACAACCAGACCATAGCCCTGTAACCAGTCTGCCAGCAGGACCCGGCCATCCGCCACTGCTTTTACCTGTGTGCCTTCCGGTGCGCCGATTACCATGCCTTTCCAGCGCAGTTCGCCGGAGATACTGTCACCGAACCGGTGCAGCAGCGGACCACGAACCGGCCAGATAGCCTGACCGGCCGGGCGGCCCAGTCCCCCGGTGCGGGACATCAGCGAACGCTCGTCCTGAGTCGGGGTATAGGTGGATCCTTTTTTCTTCGCCTGCGCCTGTTTTTCGCGGATACGGGCGGCTTCACGGGCTTCGCGTTCCGCACGGGCTTTGGCCTCGCGTTCTGCTTTGGCTATCTTGTTGCGCAGCTGGCTTTCGTTTTCCCGCATCACCAGCAAATCTTTCTGATCGGCTTTCAGCGAGCGCTCCAGCTCAGTCAGGGTGGATTTCCGGGCAACCCGGGCACTGTCCAGCTTTTTCTTTTCTGTCTGCTGCTTACCGAGCAGATTTTTCTGCTCGGCACGTTTCTGCTGCTCAGTCTGACGGCGGGTGTGCAACTGCTGAGTGGTCTCTTCCAGCTCCGCGATGGTTTTTTCCCGCGCAGCGCCGATATAGGTGTAATAGGCAAGGATACGCTCATCGCGCTGGCCCTCCTCACCTTTGAAAATCAGTTCAACGCCCTGATGACGTCCCTGACGGAATGCGGCATCGAGTTGTTTTGACAGGAGTTCACGCTGGGCTTTCTGTTTCGCATCCAGCTGTTTGATTTCCGTGCTCAGCGTCGCGATTTCATTCTCGAGCTGTTTCAGGGTTTTCTGTGTGGAATAGAGTTCACGACCGGCAGCGGCGATATCCTTTTCCTGATTTTTCAGCTGGGTTAACAGATTTGCGCGTTTTCCCTGCTGCTCTTTGACGCTCTTTTCTTTCTCCGCGATATTCAGCTGGAGATTTTTCAGCTCATTCTTGCTGGCATCGGCGGTGGTTGTATTGGCGGCAGAAACAGCAAAAGAGACCGGCAACAGCAGAGCTGCCAGTAATGTGCGGACACCGGGGGACACCCGGCGGGAATGCGTGCGGAAAACGTGCTTATGCGCCAATTTATCTGACCCTGCCGTTACGCCAAAGAAACGATCGTATTTAACTATTCTAAACTGCAATTATTCCATGCCATTTAAAGCGTTACCAGTCCTGTTATCCGGGATTTACACTTCGGGACAATCCGGCGGCGGAGATTCACCGCGAATTTGTTGCGTTTGTTTTTTACCTTAGCCGTGAATCAATGGTAAATTAACCCCTCTGTCTGTCGGAAAAATGAATTTTCGCGGCATGCGCCGCAAAATTACGATGAAAACAGCCATAACCCGGGCAAGACCGGCTGTATTTGAACCGGCACACAGGTATACTTCTGCCCTTTGATCTTTGTTATTAACCAACGGGAGTTATTGTCCCCCATGCTGCAAGAAATTATGCCATTTGTCAGTAAGCACCCTATTATCAGCCTTGTATGGGTCGCGTTACTGATCTCAGTCATCGTACTGACTGTCAAAGGACTGTTTTCAAAAGTGAAAACAATTCCGCGTTCTACTGCTATCGCACTGATTAATAAAGAAGAAGCGATTGTCGTGGATACCCGTACCCGGGACGATTTCCGCCGTGGTCATATCATTGACGCGGTCAATCTGACGCCGTCAGAAATTAAAGACAACAACCTCGGTGAAGTGGAAAAACACAAGAACCGTCCTGTTATCCTGGTTTCCGCCAACGGTATGGAGCTGGTCAAACCGGCTGAAAGCCTGCTCAAAGCCGGTTTTGAACGTGTATTTGTGCTGAAAGACGGCCTCTCCGGCTGGACCGGTGATAACTTACCGCTTTCCCGCAGCAAAAAGTAATCCGGCAAAGGATGATTGGAACATCCCCTTTGTAACTCACACTCTTTATATGGATATCAAAAGGTAACACTATGTCAGAACAACAAAACACAGAAATGTCTTTCAACATTCAGCGCGTTTACACCAAAGATATTTCTTTTGAAGCGCCGAATGCACCTGCCGTTTTCCAGCAGGAGTGGCAGCCGGAAGTGAAGATGGATCTGGACACCGGTTCAACCAAACTGGCTGATGACGTTTATGAAATCGTTCTGCGCGTCACTGTGACCGCGACTATGGGCGAAGAAACCGCATTCCTGTGTGAAGTTCAGCAGGCCGGTATTTTCACCATCGGCGGTCTGGAAGGAACCCAGCTGGCACACTGCCTGGGTGCATACTGCCCGAATATCCTGTTCCCGTATGCCCGTGAGTGCATCGCAGGCCTGGTTGGCCGCGGCACATTCCCTCAGCTGAACCTGGCACCGGTTAACTTCGATGCACTGTTCATGAACTATCTGCAGCAGCAGGAACAACAGCAGGCTGCGCAGGAAGGTACACAGGAAGCATAATGACAGACGCTTCTATGACTGTACTCGGTGCCGGTTCATACGGCACCGCTTTAGCGATCACACTGGCCCGTAACGGGCACCGTGTGGTGCTGTGGGGACATGACCCGGAACATATCCGTCAGCTTGAAGCGGATCGCGCCAACCAGGCATTTCTGCCGGATGTGCCGTTCCCTGATACCCTGATCCCTGAAGCCTCCCTTGAGAAAGCCCTCGCGGCCAGCCGTAATATCCTGCTGGTGGTACCGAGCCATGTGTTCGGGGACGTGCTCAAACGCGTCAAACCGCTGCTGCGGCCTGATGCCCGGATTATCTGGGCGACCAAAGGTCTGGAAGCGGAAACCGGGCGCCTGCTGGGTGAAGTGGTGCGTGAAGTTCTCGGGGATAAAATTCCGCTGGCCATGATCTCCGGTCCCTCTTTTGCCAAAGAACTGGCTGCCGGCCTGCCGACGGCGATTGCTGTCGCAGCGACAGAACCTGCCTTTGCGGATGAGGTTCAGCAGCTTTTCCACTGCGGCAAAAGCTTCCGCGTCTATAAAAACCCGGATTTTATCGGGATCCAGCTCGGCGGTGCCGTGAAAAACGTCATTGCGATTGGTGCGGGGATCTCTGACGGAATGGGGTTTGGTGCCAATGCGCGAACCGCGCTTATCACCCGTGGCCTGGCAGAAATGACCCGCCTGGGAGTGGCATTAGGCGCAGATCCGTCTACCTTTATGGGTATGGCCGGCCTGGGCGACCTCGTGCTGACCTGTACTGACAACCAGTCCCGTAACCGCCGTTTCGGCATGATGATGGGGCAGGGCGTGAGTGTGGATGAAGCACAGGAGCGCATCGGTCAGGTGGTGGAAGGATACCGTAATACCAAAGAAGTTCGTGCGCTGGCAGAGCGTGCAGGCGTTGAAATGCCTATCACCGAGCAAATCTATCAAATACTCTACTGCAATAAAGATGTGCTCGAAGCTGCCCGTGCCCTGTTGGGGCGTGCCACCAAAGAAGAAGGTGAGCACTTTTAAGCCCGTTTTTTATCCGAAGTCTGTGAGGTAATTATGTCCTACGAAGAACTGGAAGAAGTCTGGAGCTATATAAAGCAGGAAGCACGGGACTTTGCTGATTGTGAGCCGATGCTGGCCAGTTTTTTCCATGCGACATTACTCAAGCATGAAAATCTGGGCAGCGCGCTCAGTTTTATGCTGGCCAACAAACTGGCAACCCCGACCATGCCGGCGATTTCTGTCCGTGAAGTGGTGGAAGAGGCGTATCACAATGATCCGCAGATGATTAAATCTGCCGCAATGGATATCAAAGCTGTCCGCCTGCGGGATCCGGCGGTGGATAAATACTCCACACCGCTGCTCTACCTGAAAGGTTTCCACGCCTTACAGGCTTACCGCATCGCCAACTGGCTGTGGAACCAGAACCGTCGCGCTCTGGCAACCTACCTTCAGAACCAGGTTTCCGTGACATTTGGTGTGGATATCCACCCGGCCGCAAAAATCGGCCACGGCATTATGTTTGACCACGCAACCGGCATTGTCATCGGCGAAACGGCGGTGGTGGAAAACGATGTTTCCATCCTGCAATCTGTCACCCTCGGCGGTACCGGCAAAACCGGCGGCGATCGCCACCCGAAAGTCCGCGAAGGCGTGATGATCGGTGCGGGTGCAAAAATCCTCGGCAATATCGAAATCGGACGCGGTGCCAAAATCGGCGCAGGCTCCGTGGTTCTGCACCCGGTCCCGGCACACACTACTGTCGCAGGCGTACCGGCAAAGATCGTCGGCAAACCGGGCTGCGATAAACCCTCCCTGGATATGGATCAGCACTTTAACGGGTGCGAGGGGATTTAGTTTCCTGATTCAGCAGCCAAAAGTAAAAAAGACAGCCAAGGCTGTCTTTTTTGTGACTGAAATACAGAACACATTAATCCCGCAATAACGCCCCTGCATAATCCAGTTGCCGCCAGGCTTCAAATACAATCACCGCAACGGTATTGGATAAATTCATACTGCGACTGTCCGGCAGCATCGGCACGCGGATTTTTTGCTCCACCGGCATATTATCCAACACATAAGGCGGTAGTCCACGAGTTTCCGGGCCGAACAACAGATAATCTCCGGCCTGATAGCTGACGTTACTGTGCCGTGGTGTACCCTTAGTGGTCAGTGCAAACACCCGGTTGCCGGTCGGAGACTGCGCATTATCAGAACTCAGCCCTTCACTTTCGAGAAAGGCATAATAATCATGATGATGTTTAATATCCGCAAACTCACTGTAATCCAGCCCAGCGCGGCGCAGCCGCTTATCATCCCAGGTAAACCCCAGCGGATGGATCAGATGCAGCCGAAAGCCGGTATTGGCACATAGGCGGATTATATTGCCGGTATTTGGTGGTATTTCAGGTTCGAACAGGACGATGTTGAGCATGGTTTTTACTGATAGTGAAAAGCGACCAGAGGCCGCTTCAGGAATAATGCCAACTATTTTCCCCGTATATCAATGGCGGGGTCAAGCTCTTCGGGGAAATTTTGAATTTTTTCCCGCAGCCCGTAGTCATCAGGATCATCCTGACAATCAAATAAACTGTAATCTGACTGAAGATGCGCATTTTTAATACCTAACCATCCTGCGATACCATCAGTAAAATTCAGTCCGGATTTCGATGATTTGCAGGCTTTATGCTCAGCCGCATCAGAGCTGGTCATAAACAGCGGGATTTCGTAATGCAGCTTACTCTGCCGATTATTATTAAAGTGAATGACACCATCTATCTCCCGGTGTGCTAAACCGTGATCCGAGAAATAGATCATAGAGAATGAGGCATGCTCAGATTTATATTCATTCTCCAGAAGAGTGTAAATCTCCTTAAGAAAATCATCGGTTTTATTAATTGATGAGATATAGCAATTAAGGTAACTGTATTTCTGATCCTGTACCGGAACGATAAGTTTATAATCATTTATCCGGTCACACGCCTGTGGGTGAGAACCGTATAAATGAACGACAATGAGTTTTTTCTTTCGGGGATGAGACTCAATAGCTTCCCGGATAGAGGGGAGTAATTGAAAATCACTGGTATTTTTGGATTTGTACTCATTGTACTTCAGGAATTTTTTATGAGTACTATTCTTGGCTATAGCAGTAATCGGAGTATCAAATTCACCAATATAGCCTTGATTTGATATCCAGTAGGTTTCTATACCGGCAGAATTGACTAAATCAATAAAGCTTTTCGTATAGTCCGGTTCCCAGTTTTTTTTATCGGGATGAGTGAGCATAAGACGCAGAGACGAAATGGTATTCGGGCCACCGGACGTTAAGCCATCAACCAGCAGACCTTTTTCGGTACTGATAAAAGGGGTGTTAATAACCGGATAACCGTATGCACTATGGTAGTCTTTTCTGGCACTCTCACCGATAACGAGAACATAGGTATCATACGTTGATTTATCTGTCAGAACAGATTCACCCCAGGTGCTTTCAGCTTTGGTATAGTTGAGATTCACCAATTCATCTTTTACTTTTTGAGCTGAATCTATGACTGCCTTAAAGTAAGAAAATGGAGACTGATCCAACAGCGCAAAGAAAACAAAAATACATAAAATAGTTTTATTCTTATAAAAATCTATTTTATATTTTACCGTTAAAAAACGAAACAGCAATAAACCAAAGATAATAATAAAAGGACATAAATAATTATAGAGTGGGAGTTGCGAGAAGAATTCCTTACTTTCCAGTAAATCAGTGGCAAATATTGACGCCACATACTGATAATTAGGTGAACCGAAAATCAGCCCGATAGGTGAATAAATAGCATAGAGAAGTGTGATCGGGAATATCACATACCAAAATGCTTTTTTTGATGAGTTAAATATGATAATCAGAATGCTCAACAAAAATGCACTGCCTTCGGATGAATGAGAGCCCACGCCTTTTAGCATTAGTTTAGAGGTATAAAAAATTACAATTAACGCCAGAAGGGAAAGGGTGATTTTTTTTATTATTGGTTTATTGGTGGTCATATGAATGTTTTTATTCTAAATCTAGAATATATTAAAATAGCAAAATAATATAGGGTGGTAATTTGAACTCTATGTGTTTCCTACATTAAAATTAATTTATTCTTAGTTAAAAGTCTTCAGGGTGGGATGTTATTAAACTTTATCAAAGCCCTATTGGTTAAATAAGGCTTTGATATTTATTTTTTATTTGAATTTAATGCTTAAGTCATGAAATAGTTTTTCATGATTTAGGTTGAAGCAATACTCATTAAAGTTTGTATCAAAAATAGTTTTTGATAACTGATTGATGTTATTTAACTCTTGATTTGATAGTTTTGCTAATTCAGTTAATATGGCATTCAAAGATCCATTTTGTAAATTAAAAATACGTACATCGCCCATGATTTTTGCTAACGTTTTATTTCCGCCGACATTGCTTAATATTACGGGGCGACTTAGTGAAAGGCATTCTAATGGTAGTAGATCAAAATATGTAAATCTATTTGGGACTACAATAAAATCACATGAAGTAATTAGAGTATCAATATCTTTACGCCAACCAAAATCAATATAATTATCAACCGTAGTAGATGATAGGGGGCCAACTCCAGCAGAAATAAATAATATATTCTTATCATTATTATTATCTATTTCAGAGCAAAGATAATCGTATCCTTTATGATGATTATATCTTCCAAAATAGCCAACAATAAATTTATCAGCAGGAAGGCCTAATGATTTTCGCGCACTTTCTTTGGTTTGGGTTGTTTCTAGCCCTGGTAATCCAGTTGTAACTTCAAATAATTTATCAAAATCAATAGTAATATTATTATATCCATCTATTCCATCTTTAGTCGCGACAGATATAAAGTCAACTTTCTTGAAAATGTTATTTTCTAATTTGTTTAATATTTTTTGATAAAACGAACGAAATAAAAATTTTCCATATTTATCTTCAAGGTCATCTAGAGACTCAATTGAATAACTTAAAGGGCCATGAGGCATAATTCCAATAATTGAAGCCTTATTTATTTTCAATATACGTGATGTTATTGGTGCTGTATGAGAAAGAATATATTTGTAATTAAGTATTTCATTTTCATTTTTTATTTTAAAAAAACCTAGAAGGTTAAATATATATTTAATACAAAGGAGATGTCTTAATAAAAAAACGGGGATTTTTCGTTTATTATAAACAGTGTTATCCCTTTCTTGTGACTGTTCTGGAGAAAAAACATTAAAGTTTGAATCTTTAGTTATAGTTTTTTTTAAGTTATAAAGATAACCAGCAGGACCACCTCCCGGTCTTATGTTACTATTAACATGTAATATCTTATTTATCATTTTTTCTTCTCAAAATAAAGTTATAAAATTTTCGTAACAAAGGTAATACTCTAATAATACCAAAAAGGTATTTTATATTATAAGTTCTTAAGAACTCAGTAAATAAAAAACCTGATATATCACAAAAATTATTTTTTGACTTATTTATATCAGTGATTTGTTGAGAGTGGCGCCTATAACTATAAAGTTTATAATTTAAGTTATGGAAGATAATATTTTTATCTCTGGATAACCGTATAAATAATTCGTGATCTTCAGACATATGACCATATTTATATCCACCAATATTAATAAGTATATTCCTAGGGCAGAGCATAGATGCATGAATTATTGGGTTTCTATATGGTAGAGCCTTTCTTATTTCTCTATTATTTTCGAGTAATTTAAATTTTCTATTTTCAATAACTTCATTTTTTTCGTTAATAAATTCACAGTCAGTTCCTAATATATGAACTTGATTATTATCAATAAAGTTATTTTGGATTAAAAGACGATTTTTGTCACATATATCATCTGCATCCATTCGTGCAATATATTCTCCTTTTGCTATATTTAGACCATAGTTAAGTGCAAAGCTGAAACCAGGCAATTCAGTCCTGTATAGTTTTATTCTATCATCTTGTTGTTGATAGTTTGACAGCTGCTCATATAGGCTATCAGTACAACCATTGGCTATGATGATAAATTCAAAGTCTGTAAAAGTTTGTGTCAATATACTGTTGACCGCATCATCTAAAAATGGGGTGGTTCGATTAATTGCGAGTAGTATAGATATTTTTGGTGTCATTATTATTCCTTTTATACCATATTAGGAAGAATGCAAATAACCAGTACACAGAGTACATAGGAACTGATAGCTTTATTAAAGCAACATTGACAAGTAAAAATTCTCTAATACTAAGAGTCCGTATTAAAAATGTAATTACTACTATATTGATAGCTGTTCCGACAAATAGGCCAAATATAGTTAAATTTGCTCCCCAGTATGTTAGGTCATATAGTCCTTGATAATATAGCGGAAATGATGCATGCGATCCGACTAAGCCAAAACCATAGTATATCTTATTTGTTGTAAATAATTCAAGTATGGTTTCTATTTTTGTGTTATTACTGCCATCACCACCTTGAATAAAACTATCGTATCGAGAAATTATATTTTCTTTAAATAAAAGAAGAAATGTTATTATTAATAGAAAGGACAAAAACCATGCTTTTTTATTTTTCATTGTTAATGCTAGTAACAATATACCTTGAGCAATCGCAATAAATGAAAAAGATAGGAATAGACTAAATATGGCTATATAACTTAAGAGAGAGAATTTTTTTTGTAGTAGATAATTGATAACAAGTAATGTTGTAATATGTAGTGAGTATACAGCTGGCTCGTCAAAAAAACCAGTGGCTCTAAATAATGATCCCCAATAAAATCGAGAGCCACTGCCACCAAGAATAGAATGATAATCTAAGGTATAATTGAAAAGATAATATAGAATAAACTGAGAATAAAAAGAAGTTATATGTATAACGAGTATTGCATTAATATATTTATATGATTTATCAATGTTGTCATTGGTTGCAAAATAAATAAAAGAAATAAATAACCCAGTAAATGAAAGATAAAAATTACTATTAAGCCTACTTGTGTACTCTCCTGTTATATAAGGATGAATATAATATAAGAAAATAAAAAACAATGATGTGAGGAAAAAACAAATATACCCACTGGGTATATTTGTTTTTTTCCTGTAAATAATTATAAGAGTTAGTATAGATATAGGCAATAGTATCCAGAATATAATTACACCAAATCTATTAGTAATCGAAAATCCAGTAAAGAAAAAATAGAGATAATCTAGCATAATTTTATTTTTTCAATTAAGTTAAATGCAGACCTAATAACTTGATGCATATCATAGTATTTATATTCAGCTAAGCGCCCACCAAAATAAATGTTGTTTTCATTTTTTGCTAGTAATCTGTACTTATGATAAATAGCCATGTTTTTATCATCATTTATCGGATAGTAAGGCTCATCACCAAGACTCCATTCTGCGGGATATTCTTTTGATATGACAGTTGTATCAGATTTATCATTATTAAAATGCTTATGCTCTATAATTCTAGTATATGGTATGTTTTTTTCTGTATAGTTTATTACAGCATTTCCTTGATAATTACTGGTTTTTATATGCTCATGTTTAAATTTTAATGTTCTATAATCTAAATGTCCATATATATATTTGTAATACTCATCTATAGGGCCTGTGTATATTATTTTTTTAGATATGCTATCAAAGTATTGTTTATTTGATAAATAGTCAGTATTTAATTCAACCCTAATTCCATCTAATAATCTCTCAAATAAATAAGTATATCCCTCTATTGGAATCCCTTGATATAAATCAGAAAAATAATTATTATCAAATGTAAATCTCACTGGTAACCTTGAAATAATAAAAGGAGGGAGATCTATTGCACTTCTTCCCCATTGTTTTTCGGTATACCCTTTAATTAAAATATCATATATATCTTTCCCAACAAGTGATATTGCCTTTTCCTCTAGATTTTTAGCATTATCAGGAGTGATTCCCATTTTTTGTGATTCAATTTTTTTAATCGCTTGCTCTGGTGTTAAAACTCCCCAAAGTTGATAGAACGTATTCATATTGAATGGGAGGTTATAGAGCTTTTCTTTGTAGTAAGCTAATGGAGAATTTGTAAACCTGTTAAATTTTGCAAAGGAATTTACATAGTTCCATATAATATCATCATTTGTATGGAATATATGCGCTCCATAGTTGTGAACATGTATATTATCAATTTTTTTAGTATAAGCATTGCCTCCTATGTGGTCCCGCTTCTCAATAACAAGAACATTATACCCCTGTTCTTTTAATTTTTGTGCACAAACAGAACCAAAAAAACCTGCACCTACAATTAGATAATCGTACATATATTGTACCTTTATTTCATTAGATTAAACTTTGTAACATAGATAATCATAGCGATAGAGATGAAAATTTCACTTAGTAAAATTGAAATGCTGGTTCCTATGGCTTGATATTGGCTTATAAGTGGTATTGAAATTAAAAAACCAAATATACCGCCAAGTAGTATTATTTTAGTAAATTGTTTTTTATAACCCTGAGTTAACATAGTTTGAATACCTAAAATATTACTAATGGAAACTACAAATGGAATAAATGAGAGGGTCTGTAATACCGAGATTGAACTATGATATTCTTTACCAAAGAAAATAGTAATAATATCATCAGATAAAAAATATAAAAAAGAGGAACCTAAGAATGTAATAGAGACAAAAAAAGTAAAGCATTTTTTTATTAGGGCTATTGCTTTTATTCTATCTTGTTGCATTAGAATGCTAATTCTCGGATAAATAGCTTGGGCAATAGGGTTCAGGAGGCCTTGTGCTGCACTTTTAACTGTATTTGCTGTATTAAAATATCCAACATAGATGGGTGAACTAAAATATCCAAGCATAACTATTAGACTATTAGAGTATAAACTAATAGCGGAATTTGACAGGAAAATATGCCAGCTGCTTTTTAGTTGATAACAAACATTCGGAGTGCTTATAACTAGTGAAGTTATAATTTTCTTTGATCTTATTATAAAAATTGCAAGTAAGCCTGAAATTATATTTGGTAGGCCATGCAGTAATGCGGCTATCAAAATATCGTTTTTAGTCTTAACAAGTAGGAAAATAAGTGGGAGGGTAAGTAGTTTTGCTAAAATACTACAAAGCGAAATCCATTTCATATCTTCTAGCCCCTGAAATAACCAAGTTGGGAATATTATATTTCCAATGATAAATGGGATTAGACAAAGTACTACGTACTTAATTTCACTTAACTCTTTAAAGGAGTTGACTGTAATATATAGAAGTGAGATTGAAATAAAAAATAATATTAGCTTACTTATAATGATAGAGCTAAAAATTAAATTTATGTTTTTTTGCTTATTTCTATTTATAGATATTTGCTGCGTGCCTGTCAGATTAAATCCATAATCTGTAACTAATACTATATATTGTATAATAGCAATACTAAGAGATAATAGCCCGAAATTATATGGACCTAGTGTAATTACTAGGTATGGAAACGCTATTAAAGGTAATAAATATTGTCCACCTTGGACTATAAATAAATAAAATATATTTCTTTTCATTGTCTATTTTTTTGGGGAAGACGTGAGATATATAAATACACTTCTTAAATGCCAATAAAAATGCTTGGAAAATATTTTTCTGTTATTTCTCTGTGCATCGTGAATGGCCTTTAAATTACTAAAATAATATAGGCTTCTTCCTGTTTTTTGTACTTTTCGGCATATATCTATATCTTCACAGTACATAAAATAATTTTCGTTAAAACCATTTACTTCTTTATAAAGCGATGATTTAAATATTAAAAATGAACCTGCAGCCCAATCTGCTTTTTGATAAATAGACGTTGTATCGATATGAACACTCTCATTTTTCATTTTCAAAAATGAGCGTATAAATGTGGATAGAGTTGGAAATTTTCGTATGGAATTATCTAGTTGAGTATATGAATTGTCAGTATACAAAGGTATTGTTGATAATTCTATATTATTTTCTGACATTAATTCTAATGTTGCAGTCAACGTTTCGGGAGATATGAGAATATCTGGATTTATTACGCAGAAATAGTCATCATTTTTTATATCTAATTGATCAATGCAATACTTGTAAATGAAATTATTATTCTCACCGAATCCTAAATTATATTTTTCATCTATAATTATTAAGTTTTTAATTTCACCAAACATATCATTAAGTTTAAATTTATTTTCTTTCTTATTATTTTTTATTATAACGGTGAATTGGCTCGCTAATGAATTTAACAGTCCACTATTTTTTAAAATTTGCTCATGACCATGAGATACTATAGATATGTAGGCTTTCATTTTTTTTGACCAATACTTAAAAGTGCCATATCTTTTTGTGATAAAATAATATTATTGTTATCAATAGGCCAATCTATTGAGATGTTTTTATCATTCCAAATAATGCCCCCCTCACTTTCTGGATGATAATAATTAGTTGCTTTATATAGAAATTCAGCAGTTTCACTAAGAACTAAGAAACCATGAGCAAAGCCTTCGGGAATCCACAATTGGCGTTTGTTTTCAGCAGATAAAATTATTCCTACCCATTGCCCATATGTATCTGAGTTTTCTCTGATATCTACTGCAACATCAAATACTTCACCAACAACACAACGAACTAATTTTCCTTGAGCGTAAGGTGCCTTTTGAAAGTGTAGTCCACGTAATACACCTTTTGTTGACTTTGAATGATTATCTTGTACAAAATTTACTTCTTTACCGACTGCTTGCTCAAACTTTTTATGATTATAACTTTCGTAAAAAAATCCACGTTCATCACCAAAAACTTTAGGCTCTATTATTAGTACATCTGGTATTTTTGTTTTTGAGATATTCATTTTAGTCTTTCTCAGCTAAATTTATTAAATATTTACCATATTCATTCTTAAATAATGGTTGCGCCAACTCGATTAATTTACTTTTGTCAATGAAACCCTTTCTGAATGCTATTTCTTCCGGGCAAGATACTTTAAGGCCTTGGCGCTCTTCTAATGTTTGTATAAAATTTCCTGCGTCAATCAGACTTTGGTGTGTCCCTGTATCTAACCAAGCATAACCTCGGCTCATGATTGAGATAGATAAACTTTTTTTCTCCAGGTAAATTTTATTGATATCTGTTATCTCTAATTCACCACGAGAAGATGGTTTTAAACTTTTAGCAATCTCTACGACATTATTATCATAGAAGTACAATCCGGTAACTGCAAAATTACTTTTTGGTAATACGGGTTTTTCTTCTAAAGAAATTACATTATAGTTTTTGTCAAATTCAACGACACCATATCTTTCTGGATCTTGTACATGATAAGCAAAAACAGTAGCGCCACTATTATGTTCTGCTGCTTGTTCTAATTGCTTAGGTAAATCATGGCCATAGAATATATTATCACCTAAAACAAGCGTGCACGAATCTGTACCAATAAATTCCTCACCTAGTATAAAGGCTTGAGCCAGACCATCAGGTGAAGGTTGTATTTTGTAGCTTAAATTTATTCCCCATTGACTTCCATCACCAAGAAGCTGCTCAAAACGAGGCGTATCTTGTGGTGTACTTATAATGAGTATATCTCGTATCCCTGCAAGCATTAGGGTAGATAAAGGGTAATAAATCATTGGCTTATCATAAATTGGTAACAATTGTTTACTTACAGCCATTGTTACCGGATACAATCTGGTACCTGAGCCACCAGCTAAAATGATACCTTTTCGCATAATTTATTATTTATTTTCCTGAGTTAATTCATTAATTAGCCTGATAACGCCATCTTCCCAGTTTGGAAGATTTAATTTAAAGGTATCTTCAAATTTTTGCGTATCTAACCTTGAGTTATAAGGGCGCTTAGCTGGTAGAGGATATTGTGCTGCCGGAATAGGATAAAGGTGTTCTATAGATAATGGGTAATTTAATTTTTTTGCTTCATTAAATATTAATTTTGCGTATTCATACCAATTTGTTTCTCCCTTAGGAACTAAGTGATATATTCCTGCAACATCGGGATTGAGTAATGCCTGCCGTATAGCATGACAAGTACAGTCTGCTAATAGCTCTGCACTGGTTGGTACTCCATATTGGTCATCAATAACTGATAACTCACTACGATTTTTGCCTAAGTTGAGCATTGTCTTTGCAAAATTATTACCTTTAGCTGCATATACCCAACTAGTTCTAAAGATAATATATTTATGACAATTTTCTATTATGGCATACTCCCCTTTCAATTTACTTAATCCGTAAATATTTAGTGGGGCTGGCTTGTCATTTTCTTTCCAATAGTTACTTCCATTTCCATTAAATATATAGTCTGTTGAGTAGTGAATTAGCCATATATCATATTTCTTAGCTATTTTTGCTAATATACATACACTATCGGAATTTATCGTATATGCATTTTCTTGATCTTTTTCCGCATTATCAACAGCAGTATATGCTGCTGCATTTACGATTATATCTGGTTGTATTTTTTCAATTGTTTCTGACAGTTTTTCTGGTTCCAGAAAATTTGCATGGAAGTCATTTGATTGAGAGTCTAATGCAATTATTTCTCCCAATGGAGCTAATGAGCGTTGTAGCTCCCAACCGACCTGACCATTTTTCCCAAATAGTAGTATTTTCATTATTTTCTGCACTTAACTAATATTAATGGCAAGTGTTATATACTGATTAGGCCATAGCTACCGCACTGGGTTACCGCTCCCAGAGTGCGCTATTGCGAGCTTATCTTACTGATTCTATTGAAGAATCGAGTCAGTAAGAGTTGTAGTGTGTTACGGAGAGCTGATTTTTTAATATGTTGGGAGGTGATTTATACCCAATCAATCAGCGCCGTTTATATTTGCTGCCAAAGGCTAGTCCGATTACCCGGACAGGTCAAGCATGATAACACTCGTGCGTCTTTCATTAAACGAACTTTATCCGGTTTAATCAGGGATTTTTTTTCTTTAAATCTGCTGTTTTTGTGTTAACAGCATAAAAAGTGTCACTTTAAGCCATAGCTATGGTTTATTACTTTTTCTAATCGATATATGCACAATCACAGCAGAAATATTTTATTGCATCATATTGATGATACTTGTTATTCCTGAGTAAGAAAGAATAGTTACCGGGGCGGGTTCCCCGGTAACTACAGAGCGTTTCAGCGCGGGTGCAGAGGCAGCCAGATTTCCAGCCTCAGTCCGCCGAGCGGGCTGTCATTGGCAGTAACTTTGCCGTTGTGCTGGCTGATAGCGGTGCTGACAATCGCAAGCCCCAGCCCGGTGCCGCCGGATTCGCGGTCGCGGGCTTCGTCAGTGCGGTAGAACGGCCGGAAGATATGTTCGCGATCTTCCGGGCTGACGCCAGGGCCGTCATCATCCACCACAATGCTGATGCCTTTGGTGTCGGCACTGAATGCCACCTGAATGTGCTGGTTTGAGTAACGCAGCGCGTTACGGACAATGTTCTCAAATGCACTGCCGAGTGCGGACGGGTTGCAGTAAATCGTCCACGGGCCCGGCGGTGAGGTGATTTCCAGCGTTTTGTGGCGCTGCTCTGCCTCAAACTTCGCGTTGTCGAGAATGTCATCCCACAGCTCATTGGCCTTGATGTTCTGGCGCAGCAGCTCGTTTTTGTGCTGGCTGCGGGAGAGCACGAGCAGGTCATTGATCATACCGTCGAGGCGGTGGGTCTCGGTTTCGATGCGTTCCAGCTCTTTACTCTCACCGTGGCGGCGGCGCAATAGTGCTGTAGCCAGCTGAAGCCGGGTGAGCGGGGTGCGCAGTTCGTGGGAGATATCGGATATCAGCCGCTGCTGTGCGTTCACCATGCGTTCAAGGGCGCTGATCATCTGGTTAAAACTGTTACCCGCCGCAAGGAATTCCTGCGGGCCGGCTTCCAGTTCCGGATGCTGGCGCAAGTTACCTTTGGCTACATCATCCGCCGCGTTTTTCAGTTTTCGTGCCGGTTTTGCCAGGCTCCAAGCCAGCCAGAGCAGCAGCGGGGTGCTGATCAGCATGGTGGCGGCCAGTAACAGGAACGGGCGGTCGATCAGGAAGTTGATAAAATCAGACTGTGCGGTGTTCGCCGGGCGGATCAGATAAAGCTGATAGCGGTCTTCGCCGTCCCGGACTTCAAACGGCCCGAGCAGCTCAATGCGGCCGTAACGTTTCTTTTTCGGGTTGTCAGTGTTATCCGACTGGCCCATAAAGTTACGGATGACCTGGGAGTCATTACGGATAGGCCCGATAATCCGGCCTTCAGTGGTGACAATAATCAGGCGCTTGTCCGGCGGTGTCCATTTTACCAGGGCGCGGGTCAGCCGTCGCCACCAGAGCAGGTCATTCGCCGGATCCTGTGCGAGATCAGATTCAATATGTTGCTGCAGCATCATACCCTGCCGGTACTCGTTCTCCTGGAGCGGCATCAGCTGCCGGGAGTCGAGCTTCGGCACCATCAGCACCAGTAACAGCACCAGTGCCAGGGTAAACCAAAAGATGGCGAAAATCCGCGCCGTCAGGCTGCTTATCATGTTGCAGATACCATTAAGTAACCACGGCCGCGTAAGGTTTTAAACCATGGCAGGCCGTCCGTGCGCTCCGGTAATTTGCGGCGCAGGTTGGAAATGTGCATATCAATGGCGCGGTCAAACGGCGTCAGGCGTTTGCCCAGCACTTCCTGACTTAAGTGTTCACGGCTGACCACCTGGCCGAGGTGCTGTGCCAGCAGGTAAAGCAGCGTGAACTCGGTTCCGGTCAGATCCAGCACTTCGTCGCCGAAGCTGGCTTCCTGACGGCCCGGGTTGAGCTGGAGTTTATCCACCATCACCACGGAAGAGTTACTGCTGCTGTCGCTCTGCTGCTGTTGCTCACTCCAGTTGGAACGGCGCAGAATCGCGCGTATACGTGCCACCAGTTCGCGATCATTAAACGGCTTCGGCAGATAGTCATCCGCACCCAGTTCGAGCCCCAGAACACGGTCAAGGTCACTGCCTCGTGCGGTCAGCATAATCACCGGTGTCTGGTAGTTCTGGCGCAGTTCTTTCAGGGTTTCAATCCCGTTTTTGCGCGGCATCATGATGTCGAGCAATAACAAGTCTATGGAATCGTCAAGGAGGGTCAGTGCCTGCTCGCCGTCATGTGCAATGACAACGTTGAACCCTTCCATATCGAGTAATTCTTTTAACAGCGAGGTTAATTCGCGGTCATCATCAACAAGCAGTATTTTATTCATTATTCACGTCCTCCACGTGCAAAATACGACAACAAACGTTTCTATTCCATGACTTTACGTTCTTTTACATGCTCTGACGCATGTTTGCAGCCGGGTGCGTATAGTTAATTCCAACGGGTCAGGTGACGCAGACTCAGAAGTTTAAGGAGTTACTATGGGTAAGATAGCAACAATCACTTTAGCGTCAATATTTGTGATGCAAAGTGCGCCGGGACTGGCGCAGGATTCAGAAAGTGATGGCTGCGTTACCCCGGTGCAGAGTCACAGTCAGTATAAAGGTATAACGACATCAGGGGGAGATGGTTATACCTCTATGTTGACCGGCATCCGGTTAACGGAAGAACAACGGATGCAGTTGCGGGATCTGATGCACAATTACCGCGACCAGTTACGGAATGTCCGTAACCTTGCAGAAGATGATATTGCGCTGTACGAGCTGGTTAAGGCCGAAAAGTTTGATGAAACGGCGGTACGTAATCAGCTTGAAAAGGAGATGCGCAAGCGGCTGGATTACCAGGTTGAGATGATACGGGTTCACCATCAGATGTATCAGTTACTCAACCCGGAGCAGAAAATGCAGCTGGATGCCAATTTTGAGCCGGAGAGTATTCATACCTCATCCGCCTCCTCCGCGCAGAATATGCCGGAATGAATTTGTCAGAGTAGTGAAGTCAGTAGAGTCGTTAAGTAGCACCCAAGAAGTTTTTCCTTGCCATAGACACCATCCCTGTCTTTTACAGCCCCTCACGAGGGGCTTTTTTTTTGCCTGTTTTTTGGCGCCGGAGATTCCGCAGATAAAAAAAAGCGGCCTTGCGGCCGCCGTAACTGAATCACAACGAGAGATTAAAAGTTATAGCGAACGCCGATATTGCCGTGCAGCGGCGATTCTGTTTTGTCGCCTTTGCGGTAATCAATTTCCGCATACGCCTGAATCTGCGGCGTGAAACGGACAGTCAACCCGCCGCCGGCTTTCAGGCTGTCGCCGGAGAAATCGGTGTCAAACGTATTGCGCTGGTTAATGGTCACATCATTATTACTGATAAACTCATGCTGCCAGGCCAGTGTGGCGTAAGGGGTGATGATCACCTGATTGTTCAGGGTGAAATCTTTACCTGCATGCAGGCCGAGTTCGGATTGCAGGGACTGCTGTGCATCCAGGTTTGCCTGCATATTATTATTCAGGTGAACTGATTTGCTGTCCGCACGCATATAGCTCAGGCGGGCATACGGCTCGGCCCAGAAGGCTTCCGGCAGATCAAAGGAGTAACCGGCTTCTGCGGATGCGCCGTAGGCATTCTGTGAATAATCCCCGCGGATGCTGCTGCGGTTGGTGGATACTGCACGTAACTCATTATTGAAATGGTTATATTTCAGCACACCATCGAGATACCAGCCGTTATCTGAGAACCAGGTGGCATAACCACCGGCAGTGATACTGTCGATGCTGCTTTCGCCGCCGCGCTGATGCTTCAGTTTGACATCGTTATAGCCGGTAAAGACGCCGAGCCACAGTTTGCCGTTTTCCAGCGGGACGGATTTATCCGCGCCCAGCTCAAAACCGGCCTGGTTCAGTTTAAAGTGTGTGTGTCCGGTGCCTGCGCGGGTTCTGTCGCCGGTCAGACGCACCCAGACACCCGCATCGCCCTGATTATCCCGTAATTCGCCGCGGCGGAACCGCAGATTGTCGAGTTCGTGATTAAAAATCAGCTGCGGCGCGGCAGCCATGGATAATACCGCATCGGTGGATGGTGTGGTTTTATCGTCCGGAACAACCGGCGGAACCGGCTTTTCAGGCTCGCCCGGCTCATCTTTCTGAGCCGCCAGATACCAGATTTTGCCGTCCTGCTCATCACGCTGATAGAGCGAGTACATATAAGTACCGCCGTCCACCGCATTGATATTGGTACCGTCGAGGGCGCTCAGGCGGAATTGTGCATTGCTGCTTTCGTCCGTGATTAAATCAAGACGTGATTCATCCGGACGGGTAATTTCAGCCCCGGAATCCTGTACATTCAGAGCATGATCGCCACTGCTGTTACGGATGGTGAGGTAATCACCCTGTTGCTCCGCAATGGCTGCGTTCATATAGAATGTCTGGCTGCCGGAGAGATTATCAATGGTCAGATGGCTGTACCCGGCGTTGACCGGCGCAACAAACCGGACCTGACCCTGTCCGCTGAGCGAACCGGTAAAAGCGGCATTCCCGGTATCACCGGTGATCACCAGCAGAGTGCTGTCCGGGCCGGATAAAATGACATTTTCCGCATAAGCCCCGGCATCCGCAGCCAGTCTGTCTTCTGAACCGGCAGTCAGTTGTACCTGAGACTGCTGATTAACAGTCGTGACGCCGAGGAGCTGTGCACCGGCCGCCAGCCAGCTTTTGGCGCGATCATTCAGTGTGGTATCTGTCGCGGAGGAGCCGCCGTAAATACTTTGTACGGCGGTGTCATATAATTCGTTATTAATGGCTTGTCCGCCGCCTTTAATAATCTGGGCGCCGCCATTTTTTACCCGGTTAAATTCCGCAATACCGGCAGCCGCAGATGCATTCTGACTGAAAATATATTGCTGGCCGCCGTCAACGGTTGTATTGGTTGCTTTGGAATCATCGACAACATATTGCCGTGCTCCGGCGTTCACGAGGGTATTATCGGCAAAACCTTTACCGTGCAGTTGCTGTAATCCGCCGTTATTAATAATGGTGCTGTCCGCAAACCCGCCGGATTTCAGCATCTGGGCACCGCCGTTATTCACGACCGTATTCAGGGATTTGCCGTCCTGCTGGACATATTCATAACCGCCGTTATTCACCTGTGTACCGGTTGATTCCCCACCCAGGTAAATAAATAATTTCCCGCCGCTGTTGACGATATTATTTACAGACTGGCCCGGATCATCTGCTTTACCGGTATTACTGACATAGACGGTTCCGCCGTTGAGTACGGAATCTTTTAATGTTCCGCCGTCCAGAACACGGATTAATCCGCCGCTCTGAATATCAATACGGCTGCCGGTGGCCGGGAAACCGGTGTCATAGCCATCTGCGGCAATATGGGTTGTTTTATCAATCCAGACTTCAGCGCCGCCCTGAACCTGAGAATCCTCAAACAGGCCGAGTACACTGAGTTTACTGCCGCTGAGCAGGGTCAGATCTTTGGCGATCCCGACATAGTCTGTGGGATCGCCGACAACCCATGCGCCAACCTCATAGCACTGGTCTGCGGTGAGTTCTCCGCTCAGTGTTGTGTCTCCGCCGTAAGCGACATAGCCCCTGTCACCACAGAACGTTTCCGCCATAACCAATGAAGGTGCAGTGGTGAAAATAACAGACAGAATAGCGAGGTGTAATATTTTCTTTTTTGTTTTCATTAGTTATTCCCTGGTGTTGGTATATATAACGAAAGCCATTTCGTCAGACGGAAATGGTAAATTTAAAAGGAGTAAGTTTTATTTATGAGATGAGTATCTTATTTAAGGATTGTTTAATCAATGGGGGCTAAAATGCATATTTAAGTGATTTTTTTAATATTCACTGATGGTAATGAATCTTAATACATATTATGAATGAAGCTAATCTGATGGTTTTTTTATTTATTTGGTCAGGATAAAACTCTAATTATGTCTGTTTTTGAGTTATTTTTGTTATTTAAATTCCATATTTGATTTGTCAGGGGTAGTGGATATACCCGCGACATGCGTAATAGCGGCGGTGTAATAAATATTAATTTAGTATGACAAAATATTACAGATATCTGTTTTTTAAATCCGGTCATAAATTACATTCAATAATTGCAAAAAAATATTATATAAATTTCTATTGCATTATTTATGTCACGATGTGAGTAATGAAATAATTACTTACGGTTTGTTTTCGTTAATTACATAATGTGCGGTAAATCCGGATATATATTCTTTCCCGGATATGCCTTTTATTTCAGATCCCTCTTTTTATCCCTGCTTTTCCGGTAACGCATTATTTGTGAAAAAAATGTTTCATATCCGCTAATTATTTTCTGTTTTTCGGGTATCCTTAACGGGTATGCTGAGTAATCCTGCGGTTATGACAGGCCGGTGTTTCCGGTGTCTCAAAATGACAAAAAAATCCGCAAAGATAGGTGCATCCGGCGAAACCTTATCTTACTATAGGATTAGGTGAATCAATTCAGCAATGCGTTACAGCAGTGAATTCCCGAAGCCTGACCGGGGAAGCGTGATAACATGCCGCTCAGGTTTTTCAGATTTACACATATTACATCTGCAAATCAGAGGTCATCATGAGCAAGAAGATCAAACGAATCGGTGTGCTGACAAGCGGCGGTGATGCGCCGGGCATGAATGCCGCGATCCGTGGCGTTGTCCGCGCTGCGCTGTCAGAAGGGCTGGAAGTTATCGGGATTTATGACGGCTATCTCGGGCTGTATGAAAACCGGATGAAACAGCTCGACCGCTTCAGTGTCTCTGATGTGATCAACCGCGGCGGTACCTTCCTCGGCTCGGCGCGTTTCCCGGAATTCCGTGATGACAAAGTGCGGGAAACCGCGATTGAAAATATGCGCAAAAACGGCATCGATGCGCTGGTGGTTATCGGCGGGGACGGTTCCTATCTCGGTGCCAAAAAACTGACCGAAGCAGGTTTCCCGTGTATCGGCCTGCCGGGTACTATTGATAATGACGTGGCGGGAACCGATTACACCATCGGCTATTTCACCGCGCTGGAAACGGTGGTTGAAGCTATCGACCGCCTGCGTGATACCTCCACATCCCACAAACGTATCTCTATTGTCGAAGTGATGGGCCGCTATTGCGGTGACCTGACGCTATCCGCCGCTATTGCCGGGGGCTGTGAATTTATCGTTCTGCCGCCGAATGAAGTGGAATACAGCAGTGATGAACTGATTGCAGAAATCAAAGCCGGGATTGATAAAGGTAAACGCCATGCGATTGTGGCGATCACCGAACATGTCACCGATGTGTATGAGCTGGCGCGGCAGATAGAGGCAACAACACATCACGAAACCCGCGCAACAGTACTGGGGCATATCCAGCGCGGCGGCTCGCCGGTGGCGTATGACCGTATCCTGGCATCCCGTATGGGCGCTTATTCTATTCAGTTACTGCTGGAAGGTTACGGCGGCCGCTGTGTCGGGATCCAGAATGAAAAACTGGTTCATCACGATATTATTGATGCGGTGATGAATATGAAGCGGGTGTTTAAGAAAGACTGGTATGAGACCGCGAAGAAACTCTACTAAAAAATCCTCGTCATCCTTCAGCCTGTGGCGGTGTTGGCTTCATTCATCGCCCGGGTCACATACTGATGTATGCTCCCCGGACTCTTCATTTTGCCGCCTTGCCACAGACTGAATGATTTAGAGGATTAAGCGAATTGTCCTTCAGCCTGTGGCGGTGCTGGCTTCATTCATCGCCCTGGTCACATACTGATGTATGCTCCCCGGACTCTTCATTTTGCCGCCTTGCCACAGACTGAATGATTCAGAGGATTGCGCGAATTGTCCTTCAGCTTGTGGCGGTGCTGGCTTCATTCATCGCCCGGGTCACATACTGATGTATGCTCCCCGGACTCTTCATTTTGCCGCCTTGCCACAGACTGAATGATTTAGAGGATTGCGCGAATTGTCCTTCAGCTTGTGGCGGTGCTGGCTTCATTCATCGCCCTGGTCACATACTGATGTATGTTTCCCGGACTCTTCATTTTGCCGCCTTGCCACAGACTGAATGATTCAGAAGATTGTACGGTTCTTTTTTGTTGCATATCTGCCTGTAACATGGTGAATTTAAGATAAGTCGGATACCGGATTCATAAGGACAGTGGGGCAGACCTCAATATGCATATTATTATTGCTGCAATTTCAGCGTTAGCTGCGCTTGTATGGGCGTTACATTCATTACAAAACTCAGGTGTTGACCTGAATGCGTTTAATCCGTTTACCTGGGCCCGGCGGCGAAAGTGGCAAAAACAGTACGGGGTGAAACCTATTTATAATTTACCGACGGCAACGGAAGCGGCTGCGGTTATTATTGTCGGTACACTGAAGCAGGAAGGTGAAATATCCCGTGAACAAAAACAAACGGTAATTACGCTGTTTACGGATAATTTTAACCTGGAAAATCAGGATGCTGCGGACTTGTTTTCCTCATCGTCACATCTGGTACATGATAACGAGCTGAATTTTGATCAGAGTGTTCCCCATATACTTAAGTTAAGTATGAAGCAATTTACACCTGAAATGATCGTAACATTCCTGTCATTATTGGAAGATGTGGCGACACTAGAGGGACAACCAACAAAAGCACAGACAGATATTATTGAAATGGTACGGGATGTGTTTAAAAGAGCAAACAAAAATAACGTAAACTGGAAACACTGATATTTGCCATTTACAACGACAGTACCGGTTCTGATGTTACGGCACAAAAAAAGCGGCGATTTCGCTGCTTTTTGCTGTCCGGAGTCCGGAGATGACTTTACGGTTTTCGTCCTGCGGCTGATATGGTTTTATTATGAAGTTTCTGTTTTTTGGTAATCACTACGTTGCACTAATTGTGTTTAGAATGGAATTGGAAGAAATATTTCATATGAAAATACATAGTTGTGTTTGTTTTTATGTGCATAATAATTATCGATGTAATTTATTGAATGCGATAATTAAATAATTTTCAATAGTTTCATTTTTGACCATCTTAATATGAATAGCTCGGGAGTGTATTATGTATAAAGAAGATGAATGGGAGTCTGCGCCTCAGCCGAATTATAGTGTAAATAAAAATCTGAAATATTATTATTCAGACTTCCCTTATACTGAAAAATATAAGACAGTTCCTTTGGATGGCGATAATACATCGGTAAAAATTAAAATAGTTGATTATTGGGGGGAGGGAAGAATCTACGATAGTGATATCATCACAGGATTTACTGAGTCCTATAATGTTAACCATCAGCATCAGGTTGTCAGTAATGGTGATGATAAAGGTTCACGGATACCGAACAGAATTCCGGTAAAAAATTATGATTTATTGGATACCACAAACTATATTAAAAATGATTTTGCTGACTATATTACAGTGATGGGAGCACCCATTACAAAATCGTGTGCTGATGATATCAGGAGAATGTTAAATAAAGACAATGGGAGGGTTATATTATATGGTGTTGATGACGATAGCTTAAAAAATACAATCGACGCATTAAAAAAAGTCGGCTTCTATTCTTTAGTTAAGGATACTCTGGAATCACCGTTTAATCAAATCAAATTATTTGGCGATTACAATGTATATTCGTTTTATCGGGAGGATATTTTTTTAAAAATGGCATCTGATATTATAAATACAGATTATATGTCTGGTGTGGATATTTTGCGTTATATATATGATACTGAGAAGGATGATAATTATCAGTTTTTGGGTAAAGTAATGGATTGGTCAATATCCAATTTCTCCAGTGGGTTAATTAAATGCGCTCATGTACTTCATTTCTCTGATGATAAAAAAGATGCTGATTTATTTCTTCAGTTTCCGGACGATATTCGTGCACTATTTAACGGTAAGGATAAGCATATTGTAAATGGGAATTATTACTCAGGCAATGCATATTCTGTTTATCTGAAATCAGCAAAGAATAGTTACGCAGATATTAAGGTGTATGGTGGTAAAAAGGAATTGGCTGACAGATTTAAATGGACGATAAGAACTATAAGCCAGGAAAATACGAATTTCTTTATCCACAATGAACATCAGACAACAAACAATGACAGCTATTATTTATATCTGTCAGCCGATATGGATAAGGATGATGACCAACAAGCATGGGTTGGATTAATTACTTCCGATCATGTACCAACTAAGAAAACATATCAGTGGGAAATTTTTTGTATGATGAGCCCTGAACGTATTTATTTTAAATTCTTCAATGCAGAATACCATTCTAAATTTTTGAAAGTAATAGAAAATAAAGATGGCCAGGGCGATCGGAAAGCAATGGGGTCTACATTTCTCGATAATGTAAATTACAAACGAAATTGGTGGTTTTTTATTTAGGTGTAAGGGTTAGTGTCTGTGATATTTACGTTATACATCAGAGAGCATTTAGCTGGAAATTAATAACCGTATAGAGTGCGGGGTAATGATACCCCGCACGTTGTTACTTTCAGGCGTCCGGAGATTATTTTGCCGCTTTGGCTGCCGCTGCGGCTTTGACGATCACGGCGAAAGCATCTGCTTTCAGTGATGCGCCGCCGACTAATGCACCGTCGATATCCGGCTGGGTAAACAGCTCTGCGGCGTTTTTATCATTCACAGAACCGCCGTACTGGATAATGACCTGCTCTGCCACTTTCGCATCTTTCTTCGCGATATGGCTGCGGATAAATTTGTGCACTGCCTGTGCCTGGGCAGGCGTGGCAGATTTGCCGGTACCGATAGCCCAGATTGGCTCATAAGCAATAACCGCGCCGAGGAATGCATCTGCGCCCTGAGTATTCAGAACAGCATCAATCTGACGTGCGCAGACTTCTTCGGTTTTACCCGCTTCATTTTCTGCTTCGGATTCACCGATGCACAGTACCGGGGTCAGACCCAGTTTTTTCAGGATCGCGAATTTCTCTGCCACTAATTCATCACTCTCACCGTGGTAAGTGCGGCGCTCGGAGTGGCCGATAATGATGTACTGCGCGCCGATGTCTTTCAGCATTTCAGGGGAGGTTTCGCCGGTGAACGCACCGGAGAGATTCAGACCGGTATCCTGGGCACCCAGTACAATGGAGGAGCCCGCCAGAACCTGTTTGGCCTGAGAGAGATAAATTGCCGGTGGTGCGATCGCAACATCACATCCGGTGACATTGCCGATTTCATGACGCAGAGCGGTGATCAGCTCATAAACCATTTTACTGCTGCCGTTCAGCTTCCAGTTACCCATGACTAAGGGATGTCGCATTGTATTTCCTCCTGCCGGAATGAGTTAAATGACTTAAGCTTTATTACCATTGTCCGCGCAGAGCGGCGAACAGGCAAACAGAGAGACAGTATAGTGAAAGCGGCGCGAAATAGCTTTGCTTTTCGGCCACTGTTTACTGTGCCGTATCACTATTAGATAGCGAAAGCTTAATCGGTTCAATAGCGAAAGTTACCCCATTTTTATCATCAACTACCAGAAGATAGCGTAATGCACCGAATTGAGAGGCGTAAGTGCCGGTTTTGAAATCCGTTGCCAGTGCCCGGCTCAGGGCGGCATCAATATTGCTTTTATTGAGTGTCGGTTCGAACTGAATAATCAGTGCCTTAATATAGGCCAGCATCAGAGCGCGGTTGGTTTTTTCCGCTGCACTGTCCGCGCCGGGCAGCAGTGTCAGCTGGAGACTTTTGATTTTTTCACTGTCGCGCTCAAGGATGGCGGAAGAGTATATATAAGGGCTGATGCGGGTTGCCGCCCGCAGATAGCTGGCGGTAATGTCGTTTGAGGCCACGACTTTGTATTCCCGTAATGGCAGCGACGGGTTGTTGCGGTTAAACTGTTCGCGCATAACGGGGATGGTGATGCCGAAAGCAGGGGCATCCGCCTGAAGCCAGAGTGTTTCCGGCGGACAGGGGATGGGGAGCAGTACCGCGTCACCAGCCACAGCCGGTGTGACGGGCAGCAGTGTGCATCCCGCTGTCAGGGCGGCCAGTGCGGTTTTTTTGACTGCGTTCATAGCGACTCCCTGTGGTCCGTCTGCAATATAACCAGTGTACACGATTAGGAAAGAGAAATGACACTACAACAATGGGCGTTTTCATTTCACGGGCGGATCGGCCGCAAAGCATTCTGGGCGGGGATCGGCGTGTGCGGCGCAGTGCTGTTTCTCCTGATGTCATTACAGGGGCTGTTTAAGCTGCCTGTTGAAGTGATTATGGTGCCGGTGCTGGTGGTCATGTATCCCGCCGCCGCGATTTTTACCAAACGCCTGCATGACCGCAACAAGCGCGGCGGCTGGGCGTTAATGCTGGTGATGGCGTGGGCACTGACCACGCCGGACTGGAGCCTCGCCGGTGATTTCTGGCAGTGGGGGCTGGGGCGTTTTCTGCCGATTTTTATTGTGATGATAATGGTGCTCGACTGCGGTGTGTTTAAAAGTCTTGATGAGGGCAACCGCTTCGGGGAGAGCACGCAGCCGGTGGATAAAATCGACAGCCACTGAGGCAGAGACAGCGGGCGCACCCGCTGTCAGGGTATCACCAGTATTGCTCGCTGGTGATATGGCCGGGTTTGCGGCGCAGGTGTTTGCGCATCTCCCGCTCAGTTTTCAGAAGATTTTGTGTGTCTTTTACCATCTCCGGGTTACCGCACAGCATCACATGGCTGTTTTCGGCGGTCAGCGGTAATCCGGCGGCGGCTTCCAGCTCACCGGAACTGATCAGCGCCGGTACGCGGCCATGCAGTGAGCCTTCCGCATGCTCCCGGCTGACGACTGTCACAATCCGCAGTTTGTCACTCCCGATTTTTTTCTGCAGTTCCCGCATCAGCGGCAGATAGCTCAGGTCGGCGGCATAGCGCACGGCATGCACCAGCACAATATGACGGAACCGCTCCAGATCCTTGCCATATTGCAGAATGGATAAAAACGGACCGATGGCGGTGCCGGTGGAGAGCATCCAGAGGGTGTCGCAGTCCGGTACTTCATCAAGTACAAAAAAACCTGCCGCTTCATCGGTGATCAGCAGTTCATCTCCCGGGGTCAGGGTTACCAGCCGCGGGCTGAGTTTACCGTCGCCGACAGTGACCAGATAAAATTCGAGGTCATCATTGTCCGGTGCATTAACATAAGAATAAGCGCGCTGTGTGCGTTCGCCGTCAATTTCCAGGCCGAGTTTGGCGAATTGTCCCGCTGTAAACGGAAGGACAGGTGCCTGAACATGCAGGCTGAATAAGGTATCAGTATGGTGTGTGATGCGTGTGACACGTCCTGTGATCCAGTTTGACATGCATAACCTCCGTCAGTCGCAGAATGGTCGTTATTAATATGTAAACCAGTGTAATAAGCCAACGGGGAAAAATGTATCGATTAAATGCGTCAGAGGATCCTGTCGCATGAATACGATAAATCAGGATGAACTGTACAGTTTAGTTGCCGGAAACAGCATAAAAACGGTCGTTCTGTTACAAAAATAAATGTGTGAACTATCTCCCAAAATTTTTTTAATTTGCTATTTTATACAGTATCGCAAGTATGACTGATTCCGGCCGTGATTAATGCTGCCGGAATTGTGCTGTGCCCTCCCGGTGACAATGTAAAGACTGACAATAAAAATGAAAAAACTGGAAAACTTTCATCTGCTGGTAATGCTGATTGCGCTGATTGCTGTCGGGCAAATGACGCAAACGGTGTATGTGCCGGTAATAACCGATATTGCGTTGGATTTCGGTGAACCTGCGGGTGCCGTTCAGAGCGTGATGGCGGCGTATTTATTTACCTATGGTGCATCCCAGCTTATTTACGGGCCGATTTCAGATAAAATCGGCCGCCGTCCGGTGATCCTCACCGGATTATTTATTTATGTGTTATCCACGACTGCCGCGTTGTTTTCACCGAACCTGACCATGCTGGTGATTGCCAGCGGGTTGCAGGGGCTGGGGACCGGGGTGGCCGGGGTGATGGCGCGGACCATGCCGCGTGACTTATACACCGGAATTTCCCTGCGCTACGCCAACAGCCTGCTGAATATGGGGATCCTGGTCAGCCCGCTGATCGCCCCGATGCTCGGTGGTGCACTGGCGTTTTTCTTCGGCTGGCGTGCCTGTTATGCGTTTCTGCTCCTGCTCGGCCTGGCGGTGGGTTACAACATGTGGCACAAGCTGCCGGAAACCCGTCCGCCGATGAAAGAGAAACCTAAAATGTGGGCCTCTTTCCGTCTGCTGCTGACCAACCGGACATTTGTGCCGTATCTGGCGATGCTGATTTGCGGCCTGGCCGGGGTGGCGGTATTTGAGGCATCCAGCGGTGTGCTGATGCGTGACGGCCTGGGACTGGGCAGTATGGCGGTGAGTATTCTGTTTATTCTGCCGATACCTGCGGCATTTTTCGGTGCCTGGTTTGCCGGGCGTGACAGTAAATCCTTCAGTTTTCTGGTGTGGTGTGCGGTAATCTGCTGCCTGGTGGCCGGTGCACTGATGTGGATCCCGGGGCTGCTGGGTGTGATGAATGTCTGGACCTTACTGATCCCTGCCGCGCTGTTTTTCTTTGGTGCCGGGATGCTGTTTCCGCTGGCCACCACGGCGGCCATGGAGCCGTTCCCGTATCTGGCTGGGGCTGCGGGTGCGCTGGTGGGCGGATTGCAGAATGTGGGTTCCGGTGTTGCCACCTGGATTTCCGCACTGATGCCGCAGGGCGGGCAGGGCAGTGTCGGCCTGCTGATGCTGGCGGTCTCTGTGATTATGGTGTTGTGCTGGCTGCCGCTGGCTCACCGGTTGCAGAATCAGCAGCCGATGGCATCCTGATAACACAGAAACAATAACGGGCGCAAAAGCGCCCGTTATGCTTTTTATCCGCTTATGCTTTGCTGCGGATAATGTCCTCATGGTGTTTCTTCTCACCACGCATGACCACGACTAACAAAATCACAGCGAGCACACTGCCGCCGATCATTACGCCGAAACCACCGTCCCAGCCGAAATAATCCACCGTAAAGCCGACGATGGCACTTGCTGCCACAGAACCACCGAGATAGCCGAATAGTCCGGTAAATCCGGCTGCGGTACCGGCGGCTTTTTTCGGTGCGAGTTCCAGGGCATGCAGGCCGATCAGCATGACCGGGCCGTAAATCAGGAAGCCGATGGTTATCATACACGCCATATCAACAGACGGGTTACCCGCCGGGTTGAGCCAGAAGACCACGGTGGCAATCGTCACCAGCGTCATAAAGAACACCCCGGTTGCACCGCGGTTTCCTTTGAAGACTTTATCTGACATCCAGCCGCACAGCAACGTGCCCGGGATCCCCGCCCATTCATACAGGAAATAGGCGACAGAATAGCCTGTTATATCGAAATGTTTGACTTCCCGGAGATAGGTCGGTGACCAGTCGAGCACGCCGTAACGCAGCAGATAAACAAAGACGTTAGCAACAGCGATATACCACAGTAACTTATTCGGCAGAATGTATTGCATGAAGATCTGTTTTGCCGTCAGTTCAACTTCACTGTTTTCTGTATAATCATCAGGATAGTCGTTTTTGTACTCTTCGATTGGTGGTAAGCCACAGGATTGCGGCGTATCCCGCATCAGGGCAAATGCGATGAGTGCCACCAGAATGGCTGCAAATGCCGGCATATAAAACGCCGCTTTCCAGTCACCGAACCAATACATCCCCAGCAGCATCAGCATCGGCGGTAAGCCGCCGCCGACGTTATGGGCACAGTTCCAGATTGATACAATTCCGCCGCGCTCTTTCTGTGACCACCAGTGCACCATGGTACGTCCGCACGGCGGCCAGCCCATCCCCTGGAACCATCCGCAGAGAAACAGCAGAATAGCCATAATCCAGACGGAAGAGGTTGCCCAGTCACAAAAGCCCATGATAAGCATGACAGCTGAGGCAAGGATAAGCCCGGTCGGGAGAAAATAGCGCGGGTTAGCCCGGTCAGAAAACGACCCCATGATAAATTTGGAAAGACCATAAGCAATGGAGATCGCAGACAATGCCGTCCCCAGTTCGCCTTTGGAAAACCCCTGCTCCATCAGACTGGGAAAGGCGAGGGCGAAATTTTTCCGGACCAGATAATAGGCTGCATAGCCAAAAAAGATACCTATAAAAATTTGCCAGCGCAGACGGCGGTATACCGGATCAATGCGATCAGCACTGAGCCTCTGAATGTGCGGTGCGGGTTTAAACAGGCTTAGCATAGACATCTCCCTCGCTAAGTATTTGTCAGTATTTGGTGGTGAAGTTTACCGGAACAGCAGCGGTTTTCTTCATGTATTTTCCTTTTCGCTCACAGAATATTCGATTTAATTCGTTATTACTGTGAATGCCAGCACACGCAGTTACATACTGATTACAGTTGGTTGTTTTTTGTGATCTAAGACAGGTATCCGGGAGTTTGGTCTGCGGATGTATACTTTTATCGGGTGAGGTGGTTTTTTGTTCTGGTGGTGATTATTGTTTTCGCGCATAAAAAACCGCCGGTATTAACCGGCGGCAGAGAGTAAAGAAAAGGAAAGAGGGATTAGTTGTGGTCTTCCCAGTCCTGTGCGCGGGCAACGGCTTTTTTCCAGCCGTTATAGCGGACATTCCGTTCCGTTGTTTCAATGCCCGGACGGAAGGTTTTCTCGATGGTGGATTTGGCTTTGATTTCCTCGAGATCCTGCCAGAACCCGGTGGATAAACCGGCCAGCAGTGCCGCACCCAGTGCAGTACTTTCACGGATCAGCGGGCGTTCCACGGATGTCCCCAGGATATCGGACTGGAACTGCATCAGGAAATTGTTTGCCACCGCACCGCCATCGACACGCAGCGCTTTCAGACGCGTTCCGGCATCGGCCTGCATGGCTTCCAGCACGTCGCGGGTCTGATAGGCGATAGATTCCAGGGTGGCACGGATCAGGTGATTGCTGTTCACACCCCGGGTCAGGCCGAAAATAGCACCGCGTGCATACGGATCCCAGTAAGGCGCACCCAGGCCGGTAAAGGCAGGCACCACATACACACCGTTGCTGTCTTTGACTTTGGTGGCGAAGTATTCGGAATCGGTGGCATCGGCAATGATTTTCATCTCATCACGCAGCCACTGGATGGAGGCACCAGCCACAAATACCGCGCCTTCAAGGGCATAATTCACTTCACCGCGCGGACCGCAGGCGATAGTGGTCAGCAGGCCGTGTTCGGACAGTACCGCTTCGTTACCGGTGTTCATCAGCAGGAAGCAGCCGGTGCCGTAGGTGTTTTTCGCCATACCCGGCTGAACACACATCTGGCCGAACAGCGCCGCCTGCTGGTCACCGGCGATACCGGAGATAGGAATACGGGTGCCGCCTTTCCCGCCGATATTGGTTTTGCCGTAGATTTCCGAGGACGCTTTCACTTCCGGCAGCATGGCGCGCGGAATGCCGAACAGGTCGAGGATTTTCTGATCCCATTCCAGTGAGCGGATGTTATACAGCATGGTACGTGAGGCGTTGGTGTGATCGGTGACGTGCACGCGTCCCTGGGTCATGCGCCAGACCAGCCAGGTATCGACAGTCCCGAACAGTAATTCTCCTTTCTCCGCCTTCTCCCGCACGCCTTCGACATTGTCGAGGATCCACTTCACTTTGGTGCCGGAGAAATACGGGTCAATCACCAGGCCGGTGTTTTCCCGGATATAGCGGACCATCTCTTCATTTTGTTTGAGACCGGTGCAGTAATCTGCGGTCCGGCGGCATTGCCAGACAATTGCATTGTAAACCGGTTTGCCGGTCTCTTTTTCCCAGACGATGGTGGTTTCGCGCTGGTTGGTGATACCGATAGCCGCGACTTCGTCCGGATGCACGTCGGTTTTGGCGAGAACTTCTGTTAAGACGGAGCTCTGTGTGGCCCAGATTTCCATCGGGTCATGCTCCACCCAGCCCGGTTTCGGGTAGATTTGGGTGAATTCGCGCTGCGCGATATCGATAATATTGGCATTACGATCAAAAAGTACCGCCCGGGAACTGGTGGTTCCCTGATCCAGCGCGACGATATACTTTTTCTCACGGGTGATTGTTTCTGTTGTCATAATTAAACCTGTTTTATTTCTGAGTGAACAAACACGCGATAACGTCAGAGTACGTGATTCGCTGCGGTATTATTTTTCGTCCCCGGTATTACACACTTCGCACGGCAGATGGCGGCCGATCAGCTTGCGGTAACCGAATGCACCGAGTAACCCGCCGACGATCGGCGCAAACATCGGTACCAGGAAATACGGGATATCACGCCCGCCGGTGAAGGCAATATCTCCCCAGCCTGCAAGGTATGCAACCACTTTCGGGCCGAAGTCACGGGCAGGGTTAAGGGCGAAGCCGGTCAGCGGACCGAAGGAGCCGCCGATAACCGCAATCAGCAGACCAATCAGCAGTGGTGCCAGCGGGCCGCGCGGCACACCGTTACCGTCATCGGTCAGTGCCAGGATAAGACAGACGAGGATAGCGGCGATCACCACTTCGATAAAGAACGCCTGACCCACGCTGACCGGTGCTGCCGGATAAGTGGAGAACACCCCGGCGGTAAAGAGGCTTTCCTGTGAGCCGCGCACAATATGATGTACCTGGTCATAATCGAGGAACACATTGTAATACATGGCATAAACCAGCGCCGCAGCGGCAAACCCGCCGAGGAATTGAGCCACAATATACGGAATCACTTTGCGGCGCTCAAAGCAGGCAAACAGCCAGAGCGCGAGTGTGACAGCCGGGTTAAGATGCGCGCCGGAGATCCCGGCAGTCAGATACACCGCCAGTGCCACACCCAGACCCCAGATGATACTGACTTCCCATAATCCCAGTTGTGCACCGGCGATACGAACCGCGGCCACACAGCCTAAACCAAAGAAGACCAGCAGTGCTGTACCCAGGAATTCGGAGAGACATTGTCCGAAGAGGGTCGGAGATTTCATTAGACTCATAGTATCAATCCTGATAGTGCAAAATTAGGGTGAAATAAGTGCAAATTATTAACAAATGATGTTCTTCGTGTATCAGACGTATGTCTTAGTGTGAATTTATCGTTAATGAGCGGAAACGAGAAATAACGAAATCAAAAACTGTGGATCTCGTCAACAAATTGAGCGATTTCGCTTATTTTGTAACAGGCGGGCAACATTCAGGTGAATATCAGCCGGATTTTATTCTACTGCATTACGGGGAATACACGGGATGTGACTGGACACATTGATAACACCTACTTACAATCAGAGCATCGCTTACAAGGAGGACGCAAGATGTCATTTGAAGTATTTGAAAAGCTGGAAGCAAAAGTCCAGCAGGCTATCGACACCATCACCCTGTTACAGATGGAAATCGACGAATTAAAAGAAACGAATAACAACCTGAACCGCGAAGTGCAGAATGCCGCCGGTGCCCGTGAGTCACTGGTGCGTGAAAACGAGCAGCTGAAGCAGGAGCAGGCAGGCTGGCAGGAGCGTCTGCGGGCGTTGCTCGGTAAGATGGACGACGTCCAGTAAATTACATTACGCGTCATCCTTCGCCCTGTGGCTGTGTTGGTTTCGCTCAGTTCCCCGGTCACATACTGATGTATGCTCCCGGGGCTCTTCGCTTCACCGCCTTGCCACAGAACGAATGATTTAGCGTAATCGCGGTATTGCTGCAAAACGAATAATTGAGTGTGATGCGGTTTTTATCTTGTGTCATAACGACAAAAGGGCGGATATTCCGCCCTTTTTGTTGTCTGTGTATCTGATGAGGATTACGCTTCGGTCAGCTCGTCTTCATCGTCATCATTTTCTTCCGGAAGCGTCAGCGGGATATCTGACAGGATAATCCCGGTGTTATCCGCATACAGATAATCGCCGGAGAAGAAGGTCACACCGCCGAAATTCACGCGGATGTCACTGTCACCGATACCTTCTGAACCGCAGCCTGCCGGAATCGCGGCCATCGCCTGGATACCGATATCCATTTCAGCCAGATCATCCACCTGACGCACCGCGCCGTACACCACAATACCTTCCCAGCCGTTCTGCACAGCCAGTGCCGCGAGTTCCGCGTCAACCAGCGCACGGCGGACAGAACCGCCCCCGTCAACGAGGAGAATACGGCCCTCTCCCTCTTCTTCCAGGAGATCAAAGAGCAGTCCGTTATCTTCAAAGCATTTTACGGTGGTGATTTGCCCCGCAAACGATGAACAGCCCCCGAAGTTGGAAAACAGGGGTTCAACGACATTCACATTTTCCTGGTAAATGTCACAAAGCTCGGAGGTGTCGAAGGTATCATTTTTCATAGGATTTTACGTCTGGTTGCTGCCGGATACAGTCAGTATAGCCCCTTCACACGGTTGTTTGCAAAATCAACAACGGCCGCTTTCCGATCTGAATCAAGAAAGCGGCAGATTTCGGCGTAAATCCCGGTTACAGACGCTGGCAGATAAGCCCTGCGGAAAACAGGATATTGACCAGCAGTGCGGCTTTCACCATCTGTTCCAGCAGCGGGCGCATTCCGGTGGCGGTCATGTCACCCAGCACGCGTCTGATATGCATAAACAGTACCGGTGCGGAGAGCAGGAACAGCCAGCTGTACCAGCCGTGCAGATAGAGCAGGGTAAAGAGCACCAGGCACAGGAACGCCACGGTAATCACGGTGGCATGGTAATAACGGGATTTCAGCGGGCCGAGGCGGACGGCCAGGGTATTTTTCCCGGTCAGGATATCATTTTCGATATCGCGCATATTATTGATATTCAGTACCGCAACAGACAGCAGCCCACAGGCGGTCGCCGGCAGAATGGTCAGCGGGCTGAAAAAACCGGCCTGCAGGTAATAGGTGCCTATCACGCTCAGCCAGCCGAAAAAGATCAGAACAGAAATATCACCCAGCCCGAGGTAGCCGTAGGGTTTTTTCCCGACCGTATAGGTGATTGCGGCGATAATCGCGGCCACACCTAATCCCAGGAAGCCGATAATATCTTCCGGTTTCTCGCAGGCGACAATAATCAGGGCCAGCCCGGACAGACAGGCGAGGGTGACGGTCAGAATCAGCGCCTTTTTCATCTGAGCGGCGGTGATAACACCTTTCTGCATACCACGCAGCGGCCCGAGGCGTGCTTCGGTATCGGTACCTTTTACCGCATCGCCGTAGTCATTGGCCAGATTCGACAAAATCTGCAGAATGCCGGTGGTGATAAGGGCGAGCAGGGCAACAGGGAATTTAAAGTGACCGGTCCAGTAAGCCAGAGCGGAACCGGTAATAATCGCGATCACCCCGAGAGGTAATGTTTTGGGCCGCAGGCTTTCCAGCCAGGCTTGGGTACGGCTGATGGCCGGTGAAGGGGTGACTGACATTGAAACTCGCTTACTTTTCAGAATGAAATAATAACGACAAAAATAATAACGCAGACTGCCGGGCAGATTATACCCGTACAGTCTGAATACTATTATGTCTGATTATTATCAAATTACAGAATAAAGCGACTTAAATCTTCATCAGCCACGAGCTGATCCAGATGATCTTTCACATATTCCGCATTGATCTCAACGGATTGCCCCTGTTTTTCACTGGCATCGTAGGAAATTTCTTCCATTAATCGTTCCAGCACCGTATGTAAACGACGGGCACCGATATTTTCGGTGGTTTCGTTGACCTGCCACGCGGATTCAGCAATTTTACGGATGCCGTCAGCGGTAAAGGTGATATCCACACCTTCAGTAGCCATCAGCGCTTTGTACTGAACAGTCAGTGACGCATTCGGTTCAGTCAGGATGCGCTCGAAATCTTCCGTGGTCAGTGCCTGTAATTCCACACGGATAGGCAGACGGCCCTGTAATTCCGGGATCAGATCTGACGGGCTGGAAACCTGGAATGCGCCGGAGGCGATAAACAGGATATGATCGGTTTTTACCATGCCGTGCTTGGTGGAGACAGTACAGCCTTCAATCAGCGGCAGCAGGTCACGCTGAACCCCTTCGCGGGAGACATCAGGCCCGGAGGACTGGCCGCCGCGCTTACAGATTTTATCGAACTCATCGATAAACACGATACCGTGCTGTTCAACCGCTTCAATGGCCTGCTCTTTCAGCTCTTCCGGATTCACCAGTTTGGCGGCTTCTTCCTCAATCAGCAGCTTGAAAGCTTCTTTGATCTTCATCTTGCGTGGTTTTTGTTTCTGTCCGGCCAGGTTCTGGAACATAGACTGTAACTGGCTGGTCATCTCTTCCATGCCCGGAGGTGCCATGATTTCCACACCCATTGGTGCGGCAGAGACTTCAATTTCAATGTCTTTGTCATCCAGCTGGCCTTCGCGCAGTTTTTTGCGGAATGCCTGGCGGGCAGCTGACGGCTCTGCCTGGGTGTCAGTCTGGCCCCAGTTATTTTTTGCCGGCGGGATCAGCACATCGAGAATGCGTTCTTCGGCCATTTCCTCAGCACGGAAACGGTTTTTCTCGATAGATTGCAGACGTACCATTTTTACGGCGGAATCAGTCAGATCGCGGATGATAGAATCCACTTCTTTACCGACATAACCCACTTCGGTGAATTTGGTGGCTTCCACTTTGATAAACGGCGCATTGGCCAGTTTGGCAAGACGACGGGCAATTTCGGTTTTACCGACACCGGTCGGGCCGATCATCAGAATATTTTTCGGGGTGACCTCGTGGCGCAGCTCCTCATTGAGCTGCATACGGCGCCAGCGGTTACGCAGCGCGATGGCAACAGCACGTTTGGCTTTATCCTGGCCGATAATATGGTTATCGAGTTCGCTGACAATTTCGCGTGGAGTCATTTCGGACATAACGTCGATCCTTATGCTTTTGAAGGTAATTCTTCAAAATTCAGATTGTGGTTGGTGTAGATACAGATATCACCGGCAATAGTCAGTGCGCGCTCCGCGATTTCACGGGCACTCAGATCGGTGGTTTCCAGCATGGCACGGGCTGCTGCCTGGGCGTACGGGCCGCCGGAACCAATGGCAATCAGATCATTTTCAGGCTGAACGACATCCCCCTGGCCGGTGATAATCAGCGATGCGGTTTCATCGGCAACGGCCAGCAGGGCTTCCAGCTTGCGCAGCATGCGGTCGGTACGCCAGTCTTTGGCGAGCTCAACGGCGGCTTTTGTCAGGTGTCCCTGATGGAGTTCAAGTTTGCGTTCAAACAGTTCGAAGAGGGTAAAGGCATCCGCGGTGCCGCCGGCGAAACCGGCAATGACTTTGTCGTGATAGAGGCGGCGGACTTTGCGGACATTACCTTTCATGACGGTATTACCCATTGTCGCCTGCCCATCACCACCAATTACGACCTGGCCATTACGGCGAACACTTACGATTGTTGTCATGAGTCAGCCCCTGGTTGTGCTAAAGGATGGAGAGAGGCCGCCGGGTATATTCCCGGCGGCACAGAATTAACTAGAGATATGGGGGGAGGGCTGAAGGATTTCAACCCCCGGCGGAGCGAAGAATACAATTTGTTACGCCGGCATCAGCGGCGCGGCTTTTCACCGACTGCGCAGCGGATTTCTCATACGGGCCGAGCATCACACGATACCAGCCGCCGCCCCGGGACACCCGGCTTTCGATACCGGAGAAGGCGAGACCGGCACGGACTTCTTCTGCCTGACCACTCTCACGGAATGATCCGCACTGGATTAACCAGCGCTCAGGCGCAGCCTGCGGTTTCTCCTGCACCGGTTTTGGTTTCTCAGCCGGTTTTTCGGCCGGTTGCGGTGCCGGACGGGTTTCCGGCTGCATACGCAGCTGCGGATCCTGGCCGGTAACCACGACCTGAGAGCGCGGAACCGTGCCGTTTGCCGGTACTTCCTGCAACTGAACCGGTGCCTGCTGCATATCAGACTGCATCTGCTCCAGCAGCTGCCGCTGTTCCTGGGTCAGTTTGGCATTCGGATCAATGCGGTTGGCCGGTGCCTGCGGGTTGGAGTAATATTGCTCCGGTACCCCGGCTTCGCGGTTTTCCAGCTCTTTGATATAACGCCAGCGCTCCTCCGGGATCGGCGGGAGCCCGTTACCGGTACTCTGCTGATGCGCAGGCGGAATGATGCTGTCAGAAGCGGTCTGACTTTTTTTGTTATAGACCAGATAGAACAGGCCGCCGACAAAAACGACCACCAGTGCCACGGCGATCACCAATGTGGTGAACGGCAGGCCTTTCGCCTGACTTTTCTTCCGTGATTTACTTTTTTTACGCGGCGCAGAGCGTCCGCGTCCCACATAATCTCGTTGTGCCACTGTTTCAATTCACTAATGAGTCGGTTAAGGGAACATATTATTCAGCGTTACATGTTACTTAACCTTATGGATTTTGCCTAGCTTTTAGGCGCGCAGGCACTTTCTCTGATGATTAAATCAGAATCCAGCAGGCGCGAACCTTTTGCCACGGTGTGTCCCTGCAACTGTTCCAGCAGCAGTAAGAAAGACTGACGGCCGATTTCATAACGGGGCTGTGCGATAGTCGTCAGGGTCGGCGAACAGTATTGTGCTGCCGGTAAATCATCGAAACCGACAACCGAGAGATCCTGCGGCAGTGTCAGCCCCTGTTTTCTGGCTGCCCAGAGAACGCCGATCGCCATAATATCGTTGTGGCAGAAAATCGCGGTCGGCGGTTCCGGCAGTGCCAGCAGCTGTGCGGCACATTCCGCGCCACTCTCGTGGGTGAAATCCCCGCGTACCAGATACTCTTCCCGTACCGGCATTCCCATACGGCGCATGGCCTGAATATACCCTTCGACACGGTACTGACACAACGGCAGCTCTTCCGGACCGGAAATACAGGCGATGCGGGTGTGTCCGAGTGACTGTAAATAATGGGTGGCATTAAAGGCGGCGGTCAGGTTATCAATATTTACCGTCGGCAGCTCCAGCTCCGGGGCAAATTCGTTGGCCATCACCATCGGCGGGAAGTGGCGCTGTTCATCATGGCGGCTGTCAAACGGTACATCAGAGCCGAGCAGCACCATGCCGTCAATTTGTTTGGTGACAATCAGATTCACAAAGGTGTGTTCCGGCTTGTGCTGATAACGGCAGTCGCCGATCAGAACCAGATAGCCGTGTTTGGCGGCAATTTCCTCGATACCGACAATAATATCGGTAAAAAACGGATCGCCGATATCCGGCACAATCACCAGAATGGTGCGGGATTCATTACGTTTCATCCCCCGGGACAGATTATGCGGGTAATATCCCACTTCCAGGACAGCATTTTCCACTTTCTGCCGTGTCTGCACAGACACTTTCTCCGGATTCATCAGTGTCCGCGACACGGTCGCGGTTGAGACGCCTGCGGCTCTGGCGACATCTTTCATTGTCGCGCCGGTATCGTTACGGCGTGGTTCCATCATTAATTCCTTTGGTTACCCTGTAAGTGTATCGATTGCGCGGTTTTTGTGATCATTATGGTCCGCTGTATTTTTCACATATGTACTTTTCACATACCTGTGAAAAACCGCCTGAGCTTCTTAAGTGAAATTCAGACGGTTTATTAATCGTTCTATTAACGGCTATTCTAAGCCCTTTGTAAAATTAATCTGTTACCTGGTTTGCATAAAACTGTGAGTTATCTCAATTTTTTGAGACAGCGCGCACTTTCCGTGAGGTGTCAGTCTCAGCCGTCGGTCGGATCGACATCCACATTCCAGCGGACTTTCCGGCTTTCCGGCATCTGCTGAATATACGGAATAGCCTGCGCGACAATTTTCTGCAGCTGACTGCGGGATGGATGCTGTAACAGCAACTGCCAGCGGAAACGTCCGCCGCGTTTGGCCTGGATAGCAGGCAGCGGCCCCATCAGCCAGAAATGTTCATCCCGCAGCGGATGGGATTCGAACAGCTGGCGTACCGTCTGCAGGAATGCATTCGCCCGCTGGTTATTCTGATCTTCGGCACGGATCATCACCTGGCTGGTATAAGGCGGCAGACAGACACTTTGCCGCTCATTCAGCGCCTGTGCGGCGAAGGCGGCATAGCCTTTTTCCAGCAGCACGGTCAGCAGCGGATGCTCAGGATGGTGAGTCTGCAAAATGACCTCGCCGCGTTTCCCGGCACGCCCCGCCCGGCCGGAGACCTGGGTGTAGAGCTGTGCAAAGCGCTCCGCCGCGCGGAAATCACCGGAGAACAGTGCACCGTCGACATCCAGCAGTGCCACAAGGGTGACATCCGGGAAGTGATGCCCTTTGGCCAGCATCTGAGTGCCGATCAGGATACGGGCACCGCCCTGATGCACATCCGCCAGATGCTGCTCCAGCTCGCCTTTGCGGCTGGTGGTATCGCGATCCAGCCGTGTGACCGGAATATCCGGGAACAGCGGGATGATGCTCTCCTCCAGCTGTTCGGTGCCCAGCCCGACCGGCACCAGCTGTGTGGAGCCGCACTGCGGACATTGTTTCGGTACCGGACGCTGGCTGTCGCACTGATGGCAGCGCAGCATACGGTGGTTCTGGTGCAGGGTGTAAAAATGGTCGCAGCGCGGACATTCCGCTATCCAGCCGCACTCGTGGCACAGCATTGCCGGAGCAAAGCCGCGCCGGTTGAGGAACAGAATAACCTGATTATCTGCGGCCAGATGGTGTCGGATGCGTTTGATCAGCGGTTGTGACAGCCCGGAGGTCAGCGGCAGCCCTTTCAGGTCGAGCAGATGCTGGTCGGCAAGCTGTGCATTTCCCGCCCGCTGCGTCAGCGGCAGCACCTTGTATTTTTTCTGCCGGACATTAAACAGGGTTTCCAGTGACGGGGTCGCCGTTCCCATCACAATCGGAATATCATTTTTCTTGGCGCGGAATACGGCCAGATCGCGGGCGTGATAACGCCAGCCGTCCTGCTGTTTATAGGAGCCGTCGTGCTCCTCATCGATAATAATGATGCCGAGAGAGGTAAACGGTGTGAACAGCGCGGAGCGGGTACCGATAACAATGGCGGTCTCCCCGCGTTTTGCCCGCAGCCAGACAGCCAGCCGTTCGCTGTCATTCATGCCGGAATGGAGAATATCCACCGGCGCCTGAAAACGGGCGCGGAAGCGGGCGATAGTCTGGGGGGTCAGGCCGATTTCCGGCACCAGAACCAGGGCCTGGCGGCCTTCAGCCAGCACATTTTCCAGCACACTGAGATACACCTCGGTTTTCCCGGAGCCGGTGACGCCGTCCAGCAGCCAGGGGGAAAACTGATGCTGTTCTGCGCGGATCGCCCCCACAGCGGTGGCCTGCTCGGTATTGAGTTTCAGTCGTTCGCCGGTGACGGCAAATCCCGGCTGCCAGGGGTTGCTCTCCGGCTGCACATCGTTCAGGGTGATCAGGTTTTTCTTTTTCAGTCCCTGCAATGCACTGTCGCTGAGTTCATATTCCGCAGTCTGATGGCGGTAAACCGGCTGACGGCGCAGACAGGCCAGTGCCTGCTGCTGTTTCGGGGAGCGTCTGAGGGTATGGATATCAATCTCACGCCCTTCCGGCGTCACTTCCCAGCACCACAGCGGTGCAAAGGCGGCCTCTTTGCCCTGACGCAGCAAAATCGGCATGGCATGAAACAGTACTTCCCCTAACGGATAGTGATAATACTGTGCCGCCCAGTTCAGCAGCGGCCACAGATCCCCGGGAAACAGCGTGTCATCATCCGGACAGGCAATGACCGGCTTGAGTTTCTCCGCGCTGAAGGTGCTGGTTTCCGCCAGTTCAGCCACAATGCCGACTGCCTGTTTCTGCCGTCCGAACGGCACAATCACCCGTGCCCCCGGTACCGGGCGGGGCATATCATCAGGCAGTAAATAGTCAAATGTTTGTGTCAGAGGTACTGGTAATATCACCCGGACGACTGTCATTATAATGTCCATCATCGGCAGAGCGCCGGCGTGTAAAAAATACACAGCGGCGGAAAAGGCGTAAAAGTGTCTGAATAATCACCGGATTTCAGCTTTTCCCCGGTAAAAACAGGGAAATTATCCGCAAAACGGGATCCAGAATACCACGAAAAGACAGCGGATTTCATTGCATGGTTCAGGGAATTTCTGTATGATCCGCCGCCTTTGGTAATTAAAATACCACCGATAACTTATCATCAACACGACGTGTGGTGTCCGGCAAAAAGGCCCGGATAGCGACACGGCCAAAACCTGAGGCTTTCCCATGAAAAAAGGTATTCATCCTAACTACGCAGAAATCACTGCAACCTGCTCTTGCGGCAACGTAATGAAAATTAACTCTACCGCAGGTCACAACCTGAACCTGGACGTGTGCGGCGAATGCCACCCGTTCTACACCGGTAAACAGCGTGACGTTGCAAGCGGCGGCCGTGTTGATCGCTTCAACAAACGCTTCAGCGTTCCTTCTGCGAAGAAATAATGGCACTGCGCGGCATGCCGCGCTCTGTTCCATAAAAAACGCCCTGAATGAAAATATTTCACAGGGCGTTTTTTTATGTCTGTTTCCGGGTTGAGAAGTCGTATAACACGCGGATAAAACTCAATATTCCCACGTATCCGGGTCGACCCCATGCTGGCGCATAATTTCTTTCGCCACTTCCGGGATTTCATCACTGCGTTCTTTGCGCAGATCATCATCATCGGGCAGTGGCTGTCCGGTAAAAGCATGCAGAAATGCTTCACATAACAGTTCGCTATTGGTGGCATGACGCAGGTTATTCACCTGGCGGCGCGTGCGCTCATCCGTTAAAATTTTAAGCACTTTCAACGGGATAGAAACTGTAATCTTCTTTACCTGCTCACTTTTTTTGCCATGCTCAGCATAAGGGCTGATATATTCGCCGTTCCATTCAGCCATGGATTACCTTGTTATCTTAGTCAGTTTGAGGAGGAGCCGGGCACAGAAAAGTACCTGACTGATACCGTATTATCCCACTTGTATATATAACCGTAAAGCAGGATGGATGTCCAGACATATTGACGTCCAAATGAACCGCGGATATGCTGATAACTCGTTCGGTTACTGACAGGGAAAGAGGTATGGCACGCAAACCCGCGACAGCGGCAATTCATAACGGACTCAATGAAGAGACCCAATTCGGCTGTGTCATACCGCCGGTGTATCTCTCATCAACCTATAATTTTCCGGCCTTCAACAGCCCGCGTGAACATGATTATTCACGGCGTGGCAATCCCGGGCGGGATATCACCGGGCGCACGCTGGCGGAGCTGGAAGGTGGCGCCGGGGCGGTGGTGACCAGCAGCGGGATGTCAGCTCTGCATCTGCTGTTTACCGTGTTTTTGTCACCGGGGGATGTGATTGTGGCTCCCCATGACTGCTACGGCGGCACTTACCGGCTGCTCGACAGTTGTCAGCAGCGCGGCCATTTTACCGTCCGCTTTGCGGATATGAATGACGAGGCGTCACTCAGTGCCGCGCTGGCGGAGAAACCGAAGCTGGTGCTGATTGAAACGCCGGGCAACCCGCTGCTGCGTATCACGGATATCGCGTCAGTCAGTGAGAAGGCGCATCAGGCAGGGGCGCTGGTGGCGGCGGATAACACGTTTCTCAGCCCGGTATTGCAGCAGCCGCTGGCACTGGGTGCAGATTTTGTCATCCACTCCTGTACCAAATACCTGAACGGACACTCAGATGTGGTGGCCGGAGTAGTGATCGCCGCAGATGCGGAGCACTGCGAAACACTGGCGTGGTGGGCGAATAATATCGGTGTGACGCTGGGGGCGTTCGACAGTTACCTGCTGCTGCGCGGTATCCGCACCCTGATCCCGAGGATCACCTTACAGGAAAAAAATGCCGGAATTCTGGCGGATTATCTGGTGCGTCAGCCGCTGGTGAAAAAAGTGTATTATCCGGGACTGGCGACGCATCCCGGACATGAACTGGCCGCAAAGCAGCAGAAAGGATTCGGCGCAATGCTCAGTTTTGACATTAATGGTGATGAAGCTGCAATTTCCCGCTTTTTATCTCACCTGTCTCTCTTTACACTAGCAGAGTCATTGGGCGGGGTGGAAACGCTGATTTCCCATGCCGCGACCATGACACATGCGGGAATGCCGGAGCAGGCGCGGCATGCAGCGGGAATTTCAGACAGCTTATTACGTATTTCTGCGGGGATTGAGGACAGCGGTGATTTGATTGCTGATCTGGATCGCGCATTTCAGTCAGTGACTAAGGGGTAAGGGTAATCATGAGTGCGTTGGCGATTGATGAAAAAGGGCGTCAGTTACATAAATTCGGCGGCAGCAGCCTGGCAGATGCAAAATGCTATCTGCGGGTGGCGAATATTATGGCGAACTACAGTGAGCCGGATGACCTGATGGTCGTGTCTGCCGCCGGCAGCACCACCAACCAGCTGATTAACTGGGTCAAACTGAGTCAGAGTGATCGTGCTGCCGCAGAACAGGCGCAACAGACCCTGCAACGCTATCAGACAACCCTTATCAGTGATTTGCTGCCGGAGGTTCAGGCCAATGTCCTGATTTTCCAGTTTAATGATGATATTCACCGCCTGGCGGAACTGCTGAAACACCCGCTGAATGATGTGACTTACGCGGAAGTGGTCGGCCACGGGGAGATCTGGTCAGCCCGTCTGATGGCGCAGGTGCTTCAGGAGCAGGGCATGGCGGCGCAGTGGCTGGATGCCCGGACATTCCTGTGCGCGGAGCGGGCGGCTCAGCCGGAAGTCGATACTGCGCGGTCGCAGCCGCTGCTGGCAGATCTGCTGGCGCTGCATCCGGGCAAACGCCTGGTGGTGACCGGATTTATCTCCCGCAACCGTGCCGGGGAAACCGTGCTGCTCGGCCGTAACGGCAGTGACTATTCCGCCACTCAGGTCGGCGCGCTGGCCGGGGTGAAAAAAGTCACCATCTGGAGTGATGTTGCCGGGGTTTACAGCTCGGATCCGCGTAAAGTCAAAGATGCCTGTCTGCTGCCGCTGCTGCGTCTGGATGAAGCCAGTGAACTGGCACGTCTCGCGGCACCGGTGCTGCATACCCGCACCTTACAGCCGGTGTCCGTCAGTGATATCGATTTACAGCTGCGCTGCAGCTACCAGCCGGAACAGGGCTCGACAAAAATTGAGCGTGTGCTGGCATCCGGCACCGGGGCGAAAATCGTGACCAACCATGATGAGGTTTGTCTGATTGATATCCGCCTGCCGGCCGGGGATGACGCCAGAGCGCGTTATAAAAGTATTGATCTGTTGCTTAAACGCAGCCAGATCCGTCCGCTGGCAGTCGGCCTGCATAATGATGACAATCTTATTCAGCTCAGTTATACCGCCGAAGTGGCAGACAGCGCCCTGCATGTGCTGGAAAGCGCCGGGTTGCCGGGCACTCTGACACTGCGTGACGGCTTCTCGCTGGTGGCGCTGGTCGGGGCGGGGGTCTGTAAAAACCTCCTGCATTACCACCGTTTTTATCAGCAGCTCAAAGATCAGCCGGTGGAATTTATCTGGCAGGCCGAGGACGGCATCAGCCTCGTGGCTATTCTGCGCACCCGTCAGACCGGGCATGTGATTCAGGGTCTGCACCAGAGCCTGTTCCGTGCGGAAAAACAGATTGGCCTGATGGTGTTCGGCAAAGGCAATATCGGCAGCCGCTGGCTGGAACTGTTTGCGCGTGAGCAGAGCAATCTCTCTGCCCGCAGCGGGTTTGAATTTGTTCTCGCCGGAGTGGCGGACAGCGAAAGAGCGCTGCTCAGTTACGACGGGCTGGATCCGAGCCGCGCACTGGCTTTCTTCAATGAGGAAGCCGAGCCGATCGCTGATGAGGACACTCTGTATCTGTGGATGCGCAACCATCCGTTTGATGACCTGGTGATTATCGACCTGACTGCCAGCCAAACCCTGGCGGAAAGCTACGCCGATTTTGCCGCGTACGGTTTCCATGTCATCAGCGCCAACAAAATTGCCGGGGCGGCAAAAACCCGCGATTACCGCCAGATCCGCGATGCGTTCCGCAAAACCGGCCGTCACTGGCTGTACAACGCCACTGTCGGTGCGGGACTGCCGATCAACCACTGTGTGCGTGATCTGCATGAAAGCGGCGACAGCATTATTGCGATCAGCGGGATCTTCTCCGGCACGCTCTCCTGGCTGTTCCTGCAATTTGACGGCACTGTGCCGTTCAGTGAGCTGGTGGAACAGGCCTGGCAGCAGGGGCTGACCGAACCGGATCCGCGTATTGATTTATCCGGCCAGGATGTGATGCGCAAGCTGATTATCCTCGCCCGTGAAGCCGGGTATGAAATTGAGCCGGAAGATGTCCGTGTGGAATCCCTGGTGCCGGAAGCGGCACAGGAAGGCACACCGGATCACTTCTTCGAGAATGTCACTGCGCTGAATGAACAGATGGCCTGCCGCCTGGAAGCCGCCCGTGAAATGGGCATGGTGCTGCGCTATGTGGCCCGTTTTGATGCCAACGGCAAAGCGCGGGTCGGGGTGGAGGCTGTCCGGCCTGATCATCCGCTGGCCGCACTGCAGCCGGGGGATAATCTCTTTGCGGTGGAAAGCCGCTGGTACCGCGATAATCCGTTGGTGATCCGCGGGCCGGGTGCCGGACGTGATGTTACTGCCGGGGCGATTCAGTCAGATTTAAACCGTCTGGCACAGTTACTGTAATTCGTCGGATTGTGATAACTAACGGGGTTAAATAATCTTAAATATCCTGTAAGCAGAACAAAAGATGACTATAACGGGAATTATCTTATTACGTTTATAGTACAGGGTTGGTATAAATAACGCATGGTGATGTTTCAGGATGGACATATAACCATTATGGATGATGGCTGTGACAGGATGTCATGGTAAGGATATGCACCGGACGTGCTTCTTCTGACAGGAAGTCAGGCTAAGGACAGAAACAATCCCGGCGGGATGCGATTAACGGATTTAATTGCATCCCGTTACTATTTTCACTTCCCGCTGTTTTTCTGCTGACGGTTTCCCGTTACACTTTCCTGCTGAATTTTTCCCCGCCGGACTGAGGTTTTTCGCTCAGGCTGAATCGTTACTATTTTTGCCTTAATTCGCGATATCTGTCTGTGACGTTTGTTTTTCCCTTTCATTATGCTGGCGGGACGGATTTTTACCCGATAATCCGGCACCTGCCTGTGCGCAACATGATGGCAGCACGGTAATTAAATCTGATAAAGTCCTTTCAAAGCGCGTTTTTTTTGATATGAATATAGGGCAGAGATAAATGCAAGGGAACGGCGTCACAAAATAAGAATTAATCCGTCGTATGAAATCACTAAGATGTACAGGACAGAGAACTGCCGGCTGAAAGTTCCTCACCGGCGGTCATAGGATTCTGCCGTCAATAAGGGTCAGGGGTCGTATGAATCAACAATATTCCGCAATGCGCAGTAACGTCAGTATGCTCGGGAAACTACTCGGAGACACGATCAAAGAGGCCCAGGGTGAACATATTCTCGAGAAAGTAGAATCCATCCGTAAGTTATCCAAAGCGTCACAGGCCGGTAATGAAATCCAGCGGCAGAAGCTGCTGATGACACTGCAAAATCTATCCAATGAAGAACTGCTGCCGGTTGCCCGTGCATTTAACCAGTTCCTGAATTTAACCAACGTGGCGGAGCAGTATCACAGCATTTCGCCGCACGGTGAGGCGGCCAGTAATCCGGTTGCCCTGGCGGCGCTGTTTGATCAACTGAAAGCCAAAAACTTTACCAATGAAGAAATGCGCAAGGCCGTGGATGAACTCTCCATTGAGCTGGTGCTGACCGCGCATCCGACTGAAATTGCCCGCCGTACGCTGATCCACAAACTGGTCGCGGTGAATACCTGCCTTGCACAGCTGGATCACGATGACCTGGCTGATTATGAGCACGATCGTATTATGCGCCGTCTGCGTCAGCTGGTGGCACAGGCCTGGCACACTGATGAAATCCGCAAAGACCGTCCGACGCCGCTGGATGAAGCGAAGTGGGGTTTTGCCGTGGTGGAAAATAGTCTGTGGGAAGGGGTTCCGGCGTTCCTGCGCGAGTTTAATGAGCAGCTCGAGGCGTCACTGGATTACAACCTGTCCGTGGAAGCCACACCGATCCGCTTTACCTCCTGGATGGGCGGTGACCGCGACGGTAACCCGAATGTCACGGCAGATATCACCCGGCGCGTGCTGACCCTCAGCCGCTGGAAGGCGGCTGATCTTTTCTATAATGATATTCAGGTGCTGGTCTCCGAGCTCTCCATGAGCGAGTGCACGCCGGAGCTGCGTGAGCGTGTGGGTGAGGATGCTGCCGAGCCGTACCGCGTCATCACCAAACAACTGCGCGCCCGTCTGAAAAGCACACTGGATTATCTGGAGCGCTGCCTGGCTGGTGAACCGGCTATCAAACCGGATAACCTGCTGACCGATAACGAAGAGTTATGGGAGCCGCTGTATCTCTGCTACCGCTCGCTGGTTGAGTGCGGCATGAAGATTATTGCCAACGGCCAGTTGCTGGATACGCTGCGCCGTATCCGCTGCTTCGGTCTGCAGCTGGTGCGTATTGATGTGCGCCAGGAAAGCACCCGTCATACCGAAGCGCTGTCTGAACTGACTCAGTATCTCGGCCTCGGGGATTACGCTGCCTGGCCGGAAGAGGAAAAACAGGAATTCCTGTTGCGTGAACTCCAGTCAAAGCGTCCGCTGGTGCCGCAGAACTGGGAGTGCAGTAATGAAACCCGCGAAGTTTTTGATACCTGCCGGGTGATTGCCGAATCACCGGAAAATTCTGTCGCCTCCTATGTGATTTCGATGGCAAAAGTGCCGTCGGATGTCCTGGCGGTCAAACTGCTGCTCAAAGAATCCGGCAGCCCGGTCACATTGCCGGTCGCACCGCTGTTTGAAACCCTCGATGACCTTAATAACGCAGAGAGTGTTATCACCCGCCTGCTGAGCATCGACTGGTACCGCAATCTGATAAATGACCGTCAGATGGTGATGATCGGTTACTCCGACTCTGCCAAAGATGCCGGGGTGATGGCGGCGTCCTGGGCACAATACCGCGCTCAGGATGCACTGATTAAAGTCTGCGCCCGTGAAGGCGTGACACTGACGCTGTTCCACGGACGCGGGGGCACCATCGGCCGCGGCGGTGCACCGGCACACGCTGCACTGCTCTCACAGCCGCCGGGAAGCCTGAAAGGCGGCCTGCGTGTGACAGAGCAGGGTGAAATGATCCGCTTTAAGTTTGGTCTGCCGCAGGTCACTATCAGCAGTCTGGCAATGTATGCCAGCGCCAGCCTGGAAGCCAATCTGCTGCCGCCGCCGGAGCCGAAACCGGAGTGGGCCGCGATTATGGATCGCCTCTCGGATGTCTCCTGTGAGATGTACCGCGACTATGTCCGCGAACAGCCGGATTTTGTCCCGTATTTCCGCGCAGCCACGCCGGAGCAGGAGCTGGGCAAACTGCCGCTGGGATCCCGTCCGGCAAAACGCCGTCCGACCGGTGGTGTGGAAACCCTCCGTGCGATTCCGTGGATTTTTGCCTGGTCGCAAAACCGTCTGATGCTGCCGGCCTGGCTGGGCGCCGGTGCGGCACTGAAAACTGCCGTGGATGAAGGCAACCGGGCAATGCTGGAAGTGATGTATTACCAGTGGCCATTCTTCAGAACCCGTATCGGTATGCTGGAAATGGTGTTTGCCAAAGTCGATTTATGGCTGGCGGAATACTATGACCAGCGTCTGGTGGAGCCGCGCCTGTGGCCGCTGGGGGCAAAACTGCGCGAACAGTTATCACAGGATATTAAGAGTGTCCTGATGATTTCCAAAGATGAGCAGTTAATGGCGGATCTGCCGTGGATTGCGGAATCTATCGCCCTGCGTAATGTGTACACCGATCCGCTGAACGTCCTGCAGGCCGAACTGCTGCACCGCTCACGCGAATGCGATCAGTCTGATCCGCAGGTAGAGCAGGCCCTGATGGTGACTATCGCCGGTATTGCTGCCGGGATGCGTAACACCGGCTGATATCAGTATATTTTCTTTTTCCCCGGAAATGGCCGCAATTGCGGCCATTTTTTTATGAAAACCAGTGTGGTAACACAATTCAGAAGTGTGCTTACAAAAAATAGCATTGCATTACTCTTCACTTTATATAATATAAAAATATATATTGTATTATTGTATAACAAGAGGTGAGCATGTCTTATTATCAGGAAATAATGAAAGAAATCTCAGGCAATATGCAGGATCTGAGCAAGGATATTCCGGCAGTCATGAAAGCATTCTCCGGCCTGGTGGGAGCCAGCACCGCTGATGGTGCTCTGGATAAAAAAACCAAAGAACTCATTATGATAGGGATCGCAGTTGCAAACCGCTGTGACGGCTGTATTGGTTTTCATACCAAAACGCTGATCGAACTGGGTGTTACAGAGCAGGAGCTGGCGGAAGCGCTGGGCGTCGCGGTTGCCATGGGCGGCGGGCCGTCCGTGATGTATGCGGCGAATACATTAAAGGCATTTAAAGAGTTCTCATAAAAGCATCGTTCTCCTGATACGGGTTACAGGCGAAAGTGTGTAACCCGTATTTTTTATCAAAAGCAAATGGTGGTTTCTTAAAATACGGTAACCGGTTCATTCCTTACTATCTGTTTGTTTTTAATTCAGTGAGGAGAGGAAAAATGTCAGTAAATGCAATAGGGCAGCAACCGGTTCGTGAGACACAGATTACAGGTGAAAACCGGAATATTTTTCAGGCGATAGCGGATAAGTTTGTCGCGGTTGTGAACAGTTGTAAGACATTCTCCACGGGATGCAGTACACAGAAAGATCATAATATACAAAAAGCGTGTGAAAGGCTGGCTGCTCTGACGCTGGTTGAACCGGAGCGCTATACAACAGATGCTATGGAGCGGGGTGCAGAAAAACTCGGTATGGCATTGCCGGATAATAAGGTTGCTGTCAGCAGTAAAGCGGATCTCTCCGGTGCTGCGTCTATCGGTAAATTATCTGTCCTGAAAACATCTGCATACTCAGCACAGGAATTACATGACATGCTCAGCAAACAACGGGATAAACCCGGAACTTCGCAGGAAATGCGTGAAAAAATACAGACGACACTGAATATGGTTAATACAGGTATCAGCAGCAATGACATTGCGGGAACAGAATACGCCGGAACAGTTGAACGCGGCACGGATAAAATTAAAAATGCCGCAATTACTGAAATAATAAAACAGAGCCGCATAAATGAGATTAATGGTAAAAACGGATTAAATGACACGGCTATTGCTGAGCTTGAATCAGCGCGAAATACAGTGTTTGAATTATAAATAATAAAACAGGGTACTGAACCCCGGATATTTATCAGTCAGGTACTAAAATTACCGCAACATATATCGTGTTGCGGTTTTTTTATCAGGGGAAAATGGCGCTTTCTTAAAATACGGCATCGATTTCATTCCTTACTATTTGTTTGTTTTTTATTAAATGAGGAATGAAAAAATGCAACCAGGTGCAATAGCACAGAGTTTGGTTAATAAAACACCAGTAAGTCAGATTACAGCGGAAAACCGGAATATTTTTCAGACCGCAGCGGATAAATTTGTCGCGGTTGTGAACAGTTGTAAAACATTCTCCACAGGATGCAGCACACAGAAAGATCACAATATTATGAAAGCGTGCGGTGCATTGCTGGCGCAAACGCTGGTGAAACAGGAATGCTATACAGAGGGATTCACCGGTAGTTGTGTAAAGCAACTCGATATGGCACTGCCTGACAAGATCTTTGCCAGAAGTGAAACGGGTGTACCCGGCAGCGCGTCTGTTGGCAGATTATCTGTGCTGAAAGCATCGGAGTGCTCCGCACAGGAGCTGTATGACATGCTCAGCAAACAACTGCATAAACCAGACACCGCACCAGAGATGCAGGAAAAAATACGGATGGTACTGGAAATGGCCGAAAAGGGGGCAGACAGCAAATCTGTCCGGGGGACTGAATTTGCAGAGATCGCTGAACGCTATGCGGATAATATAAGAAGAGATGTTATTTCCGATATATTATTGGCAGATGATATTAATAATATGGAATATGGCCCGGTATTAAAGATGGCTGATGTTATCAGGCTGAGATCGATGAAGGACAGCTGATGGAATAAGCACTTATTTATTTTTTTATCGTCGTAAAACGCCCGGTGAAATTACCGGGCGTTTTATTGAGTGTGGTGTGATCAGAAACGTACCCGGAAGCCGAGATCCGCACTCACCGGTGTTTCACGCTTATTACCGTTCAGGTAATTGATTTCAGTATAGAATGCAGCCTGCGGGGTGATCTGTGCATCCAGACCCAGGCCGTATTTGCCGGTGCTGCCGGAAAAATCATTGCTGAAGGTATTGGTGCGGTTGATGGTCACATCATTCTCTTTGGTGAACTCGTGAACCACCGCCAGGCGGGCATACGGTTTCAGCACTGCACTGCGGACCTCAAAGGACGTGGAAACCAGCGCACCGGCTTCTCCCTGAAAACTGTCCGCACTGTGAATATCAGCACGCATACCGTTACTCAGCTCATAATCCGCACTGCCGATCCGCGCATACTGCAGTTTGCCGTATGGCTGCACGGTCAGGGCAGGCATGATTTCATAGTTAAAGCCGCTTTCAACCGACGCGGTAAACGCATTCTGATGATAGTCACCACGGGCGGCACTGCCGTTTTTCATCCGGCCGTTATTGGTATTGTCCAGACGGTTGCCTTTGAGCATGGCATCCGCATAGAAGCCGTTATCATGCAGATATGTGGCGTAGAGGCCGCCGTGCCAGCTTTCAACTGTACCGTTGCCATAATCAGAGGTGCTGACTTTGCTGCGGCTGAAGCCGGTGAATACACCAACCAGTACGGTGGAATCTTCCAGACGGAACGGTTTATCCACACCGATCTGCATACCGTCGAGTTTGTTTTTAAATGCGGTATCGTTTTTATCATTCAGGCGGGTGTTGTCGTGCAGATAGCGGGTCCATAATCCGTAGCTGTGCTGAGGGTTACTGTAGTAATTCCCCTGGCGTTGTTGCAGGGAAACGGATTCCGCCTGTAACACCTGACGTGGTGCTGCCGCCATTGCCATAACGCCTCTGGCGCTGTAACTTGGCGCGATAGTCTCTTTATCGCCTTTGCGTTTACCCTGCAAATACCACTCTGTGCTGTCGCCGGATTGGGTTTTCTTCAGGGAATACTGATAAGCACCGATTTCAGCAGTCTCATCTTTATTCAGCAGACGGAACGTTGCATCACCGCTGTTAACGGAGACAACCGTGTGGCGGGTGGCGCTTTTCGGCTCTTTACCGGAGTCCGCAAACTCAATACCGAAATTACCGGTGGCTTTATTGCTGACGGTAATATGATCACCCCAGCCGTCTGCCATCTGCGTGGAGATATAAAAATCCCCCTGTCCGGTTAATGTGCCGATTTTCAGGTGGTTTTGCTGAGCTGCAGGAGAATAGGCTTCCAGGGCAACCATACCGCCCTTCATATTGAGGGTGTTGATGGTGGTGACCAGGTCAGCGCCGGGTTTATCCGGCATAGGGGCAAAATCTTCCGGTTCAGCTTTTCCTGTCCAGGCCGGGCCGATTTCCAGTAATCCGGCATTATCAACGGTTTCAAATGTCACATTCCCCGGTAAGGCAGGGTTATTTGTTGTCACATCAATTTCTTGTTCATTGGTATTGCTGGCGAAAACTTCAGCGCCTTTTTCAATCACCAGAGTACCCGTTGAACGGGTATCTTCGCTGAAACTGACTTCACCACCGGACTTGATCACTGCACCGTTCAGGACGCTGGTTGTATTCAGTGAAAGCTGTGCGCCGTTTTCAATAATGAAATTTGTTCCGGTCACGCCGCGGCTTAAATGGAAATGCAGGCCGTCCGGAACAACAATACCGGTGCTGTCTGCGGTGATGACTTTATTCCGGTCTTCATTGGCGTCCGCCAGTGCTCCGGCAGAATAGCCCGCAATTGCGGCCTCAATTAAGCAAACTAATACTAATTTTTTCATGTGGCTCTGACCTGCTGATACCCGTGACAGTGCTGTCACGCTGAGAGAGTGTGAAATATAAAAAGATTTCTTATGAATTGACTGCGTATTTTCAGCTGTTCAGACAGGCAGGAGAATGCGGATTTTTACGTAAAAAACAACAATAAAAGATAAAAAGTAAGATATGTTGTGGTGAGAGCATTGTGCAGTTGTTTCGGGTGACGGGATGAAAAAAACAGCAATAATACAAAATAATTAAACGATATCACTGATTACTCAATGATATCGTTATCTTTTATGCCACACAGGCCGCAGGGCGGACACCCAGGGTATGGCAGATAGCGTAAGTCAGTTCCGCGCGGTTCAGGGTGTAGAAGTGGAAATCTTTTACGCCTTCACGGCTGAGCAGTTTCACCATCTCCATTGCCACGGAAGCCCCGACCAGCTTGCGCGATTCCGGATCATCATCCAGGCCTTCAAACATGGTGCCGAGCCAGCCCGGGATGCGGACGTTAGTCATGCCGGCAAAGCGCTGTAACTGCCTGAAGTTAGAGACCGGCAGAATACCCGGCACAATCTCCACATCAATCCCCGCCGCCGCGCAGCGGTCACGGAAACGCAGATAGGTGCTGACATCAAAGAAAAACTGTGTGATAGCGCGATCGGCACCGGCATCAATTTTCTTTTTCAGGTTAATCAGATCCGACTGTGCACTGCGCGCTTCCGGATGCACTTCCGGGTAAGCGGCGACGGAAATATCAAAATCGGCGACCGATTTTAACAAACTGACCAGATCAGCGGCATACATATCCGGTTTGCTGCTGCTGTCCGGCAGGTCGCCGCGCAGTGCCACAATATGGCGGATACCGTTATCCCAGTAATCTTTGGCGATGGTTTTCAGCTCATCACGGGTGGCATCAATACAGGTCAGGTGCGGAACGGCGATCAGCCCGGTTTTCTCTTTGATACTTTTAATCACCGAATGGGTGCGGTCCCGCTCGCCGGAGTTCGCCCCGTAAGTGACGGAAACAAATTTCGGTTTCAGCACACTGAGGCGTTCGATGGACTGCCACAGGGTTTTTTCCATTTCCGGCGTGCCCGGCGGAAAGAATTCAAAGGATACGGCCACACGACCGGCCAGTTCTGCCAGGTTCTGATTCAGTGCTTCGTGCTGGTCTATATGTAAAAAACTCATCGCTGCCCCCGCAGTAATCTGTCCGTGATTATTTAAATGTCTATACGTTTAGACGTCTGGATGTAGATTACGGGATGAATTGGTTAAACGTCAACCACTAATTGTCACAGTGCGGGTGAGGGTTTCTCACGCACTGCATGAAAGATTGTCATGATGAGGGGAAAAGCGCGGACAGGCGGGCTGTCCGCTGAGAAGAATTATTCGGGAGTTTTGCAGCAGAAATGGGTGACAAGCTGAGTCAAAAGCTCGCGGGTCGGCTCAATAAAGCGGGTTTCGAGAAACTCATCCGGCTGATGTGCCTGTTCAATTGAACCGGGACCAAGCACCAGGGTCGGGCACAGATCCTGAATAAACGGTGCTTCGGTGCAGTAATTCACCGTCTGTGCTTTTTCACCGAGCAGGTTTTCGATCACACCGACCATTTTATGATCCGTCGGGCAGGCGTAACCCGGGATCGGCGCGTGCAGCTCCTCAATCGCCAGCCGTCCCGGCCAGCGTTGTTTCACCGGCTCCAGCGTGGTATTGAGCATGTCGTCAATATCACTGAGAGTCATACCCGGCAGCGGCCGGATATCCATATGCAATTCACAGCAGCCGCAGATACGGTTTGCCGCATCACCGCCGTGAATATGACCGAAATTCATGGTCGGATACGGAATGACAAACGCCGGGTTATTGAATTTTTCTTTCAGCTCATTACGCAGCGACATCAGGTGAGTGATCGACTCATTCATCAACTCAATCGCATTGACGCCGCGCTCCGGATCACTGGAGTGACCGGACTGGCCGGTGATACGGATAGCATTGGAGAGATGGCCTTTGTGCGCCCGCACCGGCTGTAACGACGTGGGTTCGCCGATAATGGCAAAGGACGGGCGGATAGCGGCATTGGCAGCAAAATAGCGAGCCCCGGCCATGGTGGTCTCTTCATCCGCCGTGGCGAGGATATAGAGCGGGTGCTGCAAATCTTTCACACTGATATCACGCAGCGCATCGAGGATAAAGGCGAAGAAACCCTTCATATCTGCCGTTCCCAGCCCGTACAGCTTGTTGTTCTGCTCTGTCAGGGTGAAGGGATCTTTGCTCCAGCGCCCTTCATCAAACGGCACGGTATCGGTGTGGCCGCACAGCAGCAGGCCGCCGTCGCCATCCCCGAGACTCGCGAGCAGATTGAACTTGCCGCGCGTTTCCGGAACGGGTTGCACCTCGACATCAAACCCCAGGGTTTCAAACCAGGTCGCCAGCAGATTGATCACAGTTTCATTACTCTGATCCGATTCCGCTTCCGTGGAACTGATGGAGGGGGCCGCGATGAGCTGACGATAAATCTCAATAAATGCAGGTAATTTAATATTCACTGTTGACAGCCTTTAGTCATAATAGTATCAATATTCATGCAGTTTATGTGAATAAAAATACATTGTTTGTGTTTCAGGTACAAGGTGAAGATAACTTATGTTGAAAACGCTGATTATCGGTGCCAGCGGATATACCGGTGCAGAGCTCGCTGCTTATATCCAACGCCACCCGCAGACGGAACTGACCGGCCTGATGGTTTCTGCCAACAGTGCGGATGCCGGAAAATGCTTTTCGGATCTGCATCCGCAGTTCAGAGGCCTGGTAGATCTGCCGCTGGAGCCGCTGACAGACCCGGCTGCCGTTGCACAAAATACCGATGTGGTGTTCCTGGCAACCGCCCATGAGGTCAGCCATGACCTCGTGCCGGTTTTCCTTGCGGCAGGTTGCACGGTGTTTGATCTTTCAGGCGCTTACCGTGTTCAGCAGGATAATTTTTACCCACAATACTACGGATTTGAACACAAACATACCGCCTTATTGGCGCAGGCCGTGTACGGGCTGGCGGAATGGCAGCATGACAACATCCGCACCGCGCAGCTGATTGCCGTGCCGGGTTGTTATCCGACGGTCTCCCAGCTGGCACTGAAACCGCTGCTGGATAATGACTTACTGGATCTGACCCAATGGCCGGTGATTAATGCCACCAGCGGTGTGAGCGGCGCGGGGCGTAAAGCCGCGCTGAATAACAGTTTTTGTGAGGTGAGTCTGCAACCCTACGGGCTGTTTACTCACCGGCATCAGCCGGAAATTTCCGCGCATCTCGGCACACCGGTAATTTTTACCCCGCATCTCGGCAACTTTAAACGCGGGATCCTGGCAACCATCACCTGCAAACTGAAAAGCGGCGTCACAGCAGAGCAGATCAGCGCGGCCTATCACAAGGCCTATGACGACAAACCGCTGGTGCGGGTGTATGACCACGGCGTACCGGCACTGAATGCCGTTGTTGGTCAGCCGTTCTGCGACCTGGGTTTTGCCGTGCAGGGAGAGCATCTGATTGTCGCTGGCGCAGAGGATAATCTGCTCAAAGGGGCGGCCGCTCAGGCGGTTCAGTGCATGAATATTCGTTTTGGCTTTAATGAAACGCTGTCCCTGCTGCCACAGTAAGCAGACAGCCCGGCTCACTCTTTTATCTGACGGAAAACGGAAATGGAACCATTAGTCATCAAATTAGGCGGTGTGTTACTGGACAGCGAAGAAGCCCTCGGGCGTTTATTCACCGCACTGGCCGCATACCGGGCGTCAAATGACCGCCGCATCGTCATCGTTCACGGCGGCGGCTGCGTGGTGGATGAACTGATGGCGAAATTACAGTTACCGGTGGTGAAAAAGCAGGGACTGCGGGTCACGCCGGCGGATCAGATAGACATTATCACCGGGGCGCTGGCGGGCAGTGCCAACAAAACACTGCTGGCGTGGGCGACCCGTTATCAGCTCAACGGTACCGGCTTGTGTCTCGGGGATGGCCAGAGTGTGAAAGTCACACCGCTAAGTGACGAACTGGGCCATGTCGGTAAAGCGGCACCCGGCAGCCCGGTATTGCTGAATCTGTTACTGAACAATGGCTTTCTGCCGGTCATCAGTTCCATCGGCATCACGGAAGACGGACTGCTGATGAATGTGAATGCGGATCAGGCGGCTACCGCCATTGCGGAAACGCTGGGCGCGGATCTGGTCCTGCTGTCGGATGTCAGCGGCATCCTGGACGGCAAAGGGCAGAAAATCAAAGCACTCGATGGTGTACATGCACAGAAAATGATCGACGACGGCATTATCACCGACGGCATGGTTGTGAAAGTGAATGCGGCACTGGAAGCGGCGGCCACACTGGGACGGCCGGTGGATATCGCCTCCTGGCGTCATGCGGATCAACTGCATTTATTATTTGATGGCGAAGCCATCGGCACGCGGATTTCCGCGTAATCCGGATTATCAGCACATTGGCAGAATCACTCCGCAGCGGCGGATAACATTTACTGAAAGGACAGGGTTATGACAGAGGCAAAAAAAACAGGCATTAAAAAAATCGTACTGGCTTACTCCGGCGGTCTGGATACATCGGCGATTATTCCGTGGCTGAAAGAGCACTATGATAACTGCGAAGTGGTGGCATTTGTCGCCAATATCGGCCAGAGCGCGGAAGATCTCGAGGGTGTTGAGCAGAAAGCACTGAACTCCGGGGCATCTTCCTGCTATGTCGTCGATCTGCGTGAAGAATTTATCAAAGATTTTGTCTATCCGGTGCTGAAAAGCGGCGCACTGTATGAAGGTAAATATCTGCTGGGCACCTCGATGGCGCGGCCGATTATCGCCAAAGCTCAGGTGGAGCTGGCACTGAAAGTCGGCGCGGATGCGCTGGCGCACGGTGCGACCGGTAAAGGGAATGACCAGGTGCGTTTTGAGGGAACCTACACCGCTCTGGCACCACAGCTGAAAGTTATTGCACCGTGGCGTGAGTGGGATCTGCGTTCCCGTGAGGCGCTGCTGGATTACCTGAAAGTCCGTAATATCCCGACCACCGCGTCCCTGGAAAAAATCTACAGCCGTGACGAGAACGCATGGCATATCTCCACCGAAGGCGGCGTGCTGGAAAGCCCGTGGAATCAGTCGAATGCGGATTGCTGGGTGTGGACTGCTGATCCGCAGGAAGCCCCGGATCAGCCGGAGCTGGTCACTGTCACCATTAAGGCCGGTGAAGTCACCGGGGTGAACGGCAAAGCGCTGTCTCCGTATAACTGCCTGAATGCCCTGAATGAACTGGGTGCGAAACACGGTATCGGCCGGATCGATATTGTGGAAAACCGGCTGGTGGGCATGAAATCCCGCGGTTGCTATGAAACCCCGGGGGGCACCATCATGATGGCGGCACTGCGCGGACTGGAAGAGATCATCCTCGACCGTGACAGTTTCAAATGGCGTCAGCAGATTGGTCTGGAAATGTCCTATGTGGTGTATGACGGCCGCTGGTTTGCCCCGCTGCGTAAATCCATTCAGGCAGCTGCGGATTCCCTGGCGGAAGAGGTCAGTGGTGAAGTGGTGCTGAAACTCTATAAAGGACAGGTTACGGCGATCCAGAAACAGTCCGCCAACAGCCTCTATTCCGAAGAGTTCGCCACTTTCGGCGAAGATGATGTGTATGACCACAGCCATGCGGGCGGCTTTATCCGCCTGTATTCACTCTCCTCGCGGATCCGTGCACTGAAAGCGCAGAAATAACCGGCGGGAGACAGGGAGATTATGCACAGGGACGTGCATCAGACTGATTTATCATTAAAAACAGAAAGGGAAAAAGTATGGCACTGTGGGGCGGACGCTTCAGTCAGGAAGCAGATCAACGGTTCAAACAATTCAACGACTCGCTGAGATTCGATTATCGTCTGGCGGAGCAGGATATCACCGGCTCTGTGGCCTGGTCGAAAGCACTGGTGACGGTCAATGTGCTGACCGCACAGGAGCAGGCGGCGCTGGAGCAGGCACTGAATGAGCTGCTGGCGGAAGTGCAGGCCGATCCGCGTGCCATTCTGCGCAGTGATGCGGAAGATATTCACAGCTGGGTGGAAGGCAAACTGATCGGTAAAGTCGGTGATCTGGGGAAAAAACTCCACACCGGACGCAGCCGTAACGACCAGGTGGCGACTGATTTAAAACTGTGGTGTAAAGAGGCGGTCAGTCAGATCCTCGCGGCATTACAGGAATTACAGCAGGCGCTGGTGCTGACGGCGGAGCAGAATCAGGATGCGGTGATGCCGGGCTATACGCATTTACAGCGGGCGCAGCCGGTGACATTTGCTCACTGGTGTCTGGCGTACAGTGAAATGCTGGCGCGGGATGAAAGCCGTGTCCGCGATGCCCTGGCGCGTTTTGATTACAGCCCGCTCGGCTCAGGCGCGCTGGCCGGAACCGCGTATGCCATCGACCGGGAACAACTGGCCGGATGGCTGGGATTCGCCGGTGCGGCCCGCAACAGCCTCGACAGCGTGTCTGATCGTGATCATGTGCTGGAACTGCTCAGCGATGCGGCGATCAGCATGGTGCATCTCTCCCGCTTTGCTGAAGATATGATTTTCTTCAACAGCGGCGAAGCAGCGTTTATTGAATTATCTGACCGCGTCACTTCCGGCTCTTCCCTGATGCCGCAGAAAAAGAACCCGGATGCTCTCGAGCTTATCCGTGGCAAATGCGGCCGGGTGCAGGGCGCACTGACCGGTATGATGATGACCCTCAAAGGTCTGCCGCTGGCTTATAACAAAGATATGCAGGAAGACAAAGAAGGGCTGTTTGATGCACTCGACAGCTGGCTGGACTGCCTGCATATGGCGGCACTGGTGCTGGAAGGCATTCAGGTGAAACGTCCGCGCTGCGAGGAAGCAGCCAAACAGGGGTATGCCAACGCGACAGAGCTGGCGGATTACCTGGTGGCAAAAGGCGTTCCGTTCCGCGAGGCGCATCATATTGTCGGTGAAGTGGTGGTCGGCGCGATAGCAAAAGGCGTGGCACTGGAAGAAATGCCGCTGACAGAATTACAGGAATTCAGCCCGGTGATTGCCCTGGATGTGTATGACATCCTGTCACTCCAGTCCTGTCTGGAAAAACGCTGCGCGAAAGGTGGTGTTTCGCCGGAGCAGGTAGCAGCAGCCATCAGTGAAGCTAAAATCCGGCTGAAACTGGTATAACATAATGCATTGTCCCCGGATCACGCGCTGTTCCCCGTGATCCGGGTTTTTTATTTATTATCATCAGTATATTTTTTGCATATAACGCGAAGGCCAGATTTCGGCCGGTGATACATTCAGGAAATCCGCAATAATCTTTTCGCCTTTCGGCCAGCGCCGGGCAAGGGCATTATTCAGTGTCGATGGCCGTAATCCGGCATTACGCGACAGTGCCGATAATGATGTTCCTCTTTTTTTGATGGCGGCAATAATATCCGCCGGATGCCAGTCTTGTGCTTTACTCATATTTATTCCTTTATTAATTAATCTGACTAAATTTAGTGAGTATTTAATATCATGCTAATTAGTGATATTAACGCTGAAATTAAAGGGTAAGTTAAATTATAAATTTTAAAATACGGGTAAATTGAGGGGTTGAAATTTCATTTCACTATGCTAAACATTAAAGTGATTCAACGTGAATACACTTGCACAGGGAATAATATGAATATTCAAAGTATCGCAATGGAAGAATTATGTAATAATCTGACAAATGATTTTTCTCAATATTTTGACTGGAATGATATGGGGATTAATTATTCCAGAATTAATCTTTCTGAAAAATCCGTCAATGTATTGTCCAGTGACTATGACTGGTTACTGACATTCTGGGGTGACGATATGGATTTACGTATCGGTGAACGCCTGAGTGCAGGGATTCAATACTGGAGTAACTACAGTGATGAGTACAGAGCGGTTTTACAAAAAGGAAAAAATAGTCAGTTCAAAGTGGATTTCTGTACGAAGCACGGCGATTTATTTGAGATTGTGTCCATCAATTCAGGAAAAAAATTATCTGTCGCAGATATGATGACCATCTATAAATGGAAACCAGTTATTTCTGATTACGCAGACAGACTCTGGCAGAAAAAAGAAGAATTAATTTTGCCATTACGGGCGGAGATAAATAAATCTGATAATGAAAGTGATCGGATAAATAATGACTCTGCTGATATTTTAGATATCCACCAATATATGCGCTTCGGCAATATCCGTTTTACCCGCAAAGAAATCCTCACCATCCGGTTATTATTATCCCATCGTAAAGTAAAAGAAATCAGTGCGGTGCAGGGATGTTCGGAAGCATCAGAGCATAAACGTATTCAGCGGATAAAGGAAAAACTGGGCTGTCCGCATGCATCATCCGGCGGGGTATTTAATGCACTGAAAGAAAACGGGATCACACTGGCGTGCCTGGATACGCTGGTGAGTCTGCCATAAGCCATCGGTATAAATAACAAAGTAACAGAGCGGCCTGACGGGTTGCCGGGCAGGCCGTCTTTATCAGGATCAAAGGGAACTGAGAATGAAATGGAGATACCGGCTGGGTGCCGTGGCAGGGAATGCACTGGAGTATTACGATATCGCGGTTTTTGCGGCAATCTCCGTATATCTCAGTGCTGAGCTTGAAAGATTGGGCTATGAATCAGCGACCGAGATGGTCTGGGGAATATTTGCGCTGCGTTTTCTGGTGCGTCCGGTCGGCGGCTATATTATCGGACGTTATGCGGACAGAGCAGGGAAAAAAGCTGCATTGGTTTTAACCAGCCAGATTACCGGCGTTGCAACATTATGTATGGCGCTGTTACCCGTTCATTTGCTGGGTTCTTATACACCGGTTGCGATTCTGCTGCTGCAGATGGTGTTGTCTTTCAGCTTTGCCGGAGAAAATCCGTCGCTGATGACATATTTATTCAGTGATGCAAAGAAAAATGAATATGCCAGAATTTCCGCCCTGATTGTCGGCAGTTCTGTTACCGGCGTTATTGTGTCTCTCGGGTTGGTGCTGGCACTGGAAAATATGCTCACACCGGAGATGATGCAAACTGTCGGCTGGCGGATACCGCTGCTGGTCGGGGTGCTCAATATCATTATGAGTTTCTGGTTCCGCACCAGGTTACCGGCACTGCCGGTGCAATCTGTTATCACAAAGCGTGTTGACGGCCTGCGGGCATTACTGATTTTCCTGATGACCGTGCCGGGATCTGCGGTATTCTATTCATATAATATGTCCTCTTCACTTGTACGGGATCATATCGGGGCGGAATCCCTGAAAAGCAGTTATGCGATTTTTTCATCCTGTTTATATCTGTGCTGTATCCTGACCTGCGGGTGGCTGACGGATAAATACAGCTCAGCAGAAAAGGTGTTTAAATGCGCGTCAGCGGCATTGGTCATTTTTTCTGTCCCGCTTTATTTCTTACTCAGCAGCGAACACACCAGCCTGGTCATTACCGCCCAGTTGATTCTGACCATTAATGCATCCTGCATCTCCTGCACACTGGCATCCGTGATTGCCGGTATTTCCCGTGGCCACACCACCACCTTAAGCCTGGGGTATAACCTGGCATCCACCCTGATCGGCGGATTTACCCCGTTAATCATCGGCTGGCTGGTGTCATACGACCTGACATATACCGGGGTGTATATCGCCGCCTCCGGCCTGACCGTCATGCTTTCTTACCGGTTAATGCGGAATGGCGATGTAAAAGCATACGCTTACCGGTAACGCTATAGATTTTCTGTCTGTTTCCGTCCTGAGATTTAAGCTCGACTAACAATGCAGTTGCGTTATGATAGTTATCAATTGATTTTATCTATTAATCGCAGACGGAGACACAGGCATGAATATCCGGGATTTGGAATATCTGGTGGCACTTTCTGAGCATAATCACTTTCGCCGGGCGGCAGATGCCTGTCATGTCAGCCAGCCGACACTGAGCGGACAGATCCGCAAGCTTGAGGATGAGCTGGGAGTGATGCTGCTGGAGCGTACCAGCCGCAAAGTCCTGTTTACCCAGCAGGGAATGCTGCTGGTGGATCAGGCCCGGACCATCCTGCGTGAAGTGAAAATACTCGAGGAAATGGCCTCCCTTCAGGGGGAAAGCATGGCAGGGCCGCTGCATATCGGGCTGATCCCGACCATCGCCCCGTATCTGCTGCCGCATATCATTCCGGAACTGCACCGGTTGTGGCCGAAGCTCGAGATGTATCTGCATGAAGCCCAGACCCATCAGTTGCTGGCGCAACTGGACAGCGGGAAACTCGACTGCGCGATTCTGGCGCGGGTAAAAGAAACCGGCAGCTTTATTGAAGAGCCGCTGTTTAATGAGCCGATGAAACTGGCGATTTATGATGAACACCCGTGGGCATCCCGCCAGGAAGTGGAAATGCATGAGCTGGCCGGGGAAAAACTGCTGATGCTGGAAGACGGGCACTGTCTGCGTGATCAGGCGATGGGATTCTGTTTCCAGGCCGGTGCGCGGGAAGATACCCACTTCCGGGCGACAAGTATGGAAACCCTGCGCAATATGGTGGCGGCAGGCAGCGGTATCACGTTACTGCCGGATCTGGCGATTCCGCCGGAGCACAAACGCGACGGCGTGTGTTATCTCTCCTGCACCAATCCGGAGCCTTTCCGTGAAGTGATCCTGGTTTACCGTCCGGGGTCACCGCTGCGCAGCCGTTACAGCCAGCTGGCAGAGGCTATCCGTGCAAAAATGTGCGCTTATTACCAGCAGGAGCCTGCGGCTTAAAATAAGCGGTTAAGTCCGTTCAGTGCGGCAACCCGGTAGGCTTCCGCCATTGTCGGGTAGTTGAAGGTGGTATTGACGAAATAATCGATGGTATTACCTTCACCTTTCTGTTCCATAATCGCCTGGCCGATGTGGATAATCTCAGCCGCACGCTCGCCGAAGCAGTGGATCCCCAGAATCTGCCGGGTTTCGCGGTGGAACAGAATTTTCAGGCTGCCCGCATCCAGCCCGGCAATTTGTGCCCGTGCCAGATGTTTGAACTGCGCCCGGCCCACTTCATACGGGATTTTCATCGCCGTCAGCTGCTGTTCGGTTTTGCCGACTGAGCTGATTTCCGGAATGGTGTAAATCCCGGTCGGGATATCTTCTATCAGATGCAGCGGCGCATTGCCGTCATGGGTGATAGCGCGGGCGGCAATCCGCCCCTGGTCATAGGCCGCCGAGGCAAGGCTCGGGTAGCCGATAACATCCCCGACTGCATAAATCGCCGGATTACTGGTCTGGTAAGTATCATTGACACTGATGAGTCCCCGGCTGTCAGCGGTGATCCCGACATGCTCAAGACCGAGATTATCGGTGTTACCGGTGCGGCCGTTGGCAAAGAGCAGGCAGTCCGCCTTCACTTTTTTCCCGGAGCGGAAGTGAATAATCACACCGTCATCCGTGCCCTCAATCCGCTCATACTCTTCATTCTGGCGGATAACCACGCCGTTGTTCCAGAAATGATAGGTGAGAGCGTCCGACATTTCCTGGTCGAGAAACGCCAGCAGACGGTCGCGGGTGTTGATCAGATCCACCTTCACACTCAGACCGCGGAAAATAGAGGCATATTCACAGCCGATAACCCCGGCACCATAAATGATGACATGGCGCGGTTCGTGTGTCAGTGACAGAATCGTGTCGCTGTTATAGATGCGGGAGTGGCTGAAATCCACATCCGGCGGGCAGTACGGGCGCGAGCCGGTGGCGATAACCACATTCTCCGCACGGAGAATATCGCAGCTGCCGTCGCTGTAGCGCACACGGACATCACCCTCTTCGGTGAATTTAGCTTCACCGCAGAACATGGTACAGCCGTTGCGCTCGTAGAAACCACGGCGCATGCCGGTCTGCTGGGTAATAACCCGGCCGGCGTGAGCCAGGATTTCAGAAAATGACGATTTCAGAACCCGGGAGTTATCACTGTACAGCGGATTCTGGTTAAATTCGATAATACGGCTGACGGCGTGGCGCAGCGCTTTGGAAGGAATCGTTCCCCAGTGGGTACAGCCGCCGCCGACGTCATCATAACGCTCAATTACGGCAACCCGTTTTCCCTGCTTCACAAGTCCCATTGCCACACCTTCGCCACCCGGGCCGGAGCCGATGACAATGGCATCAAACTGGTTCTGTTGCATATGAGAAGTAACCTGTTTATACATAAGTTAACAACATCATCTTAACATCAGATGGAAAATCAGCCTATGATTAGTAAGGTTTACAGGTCACACTTCGGAAAATCTTTTTTTCAGGAATTTCACCGGCCATAAGCTAATCATCACTGAAAAAAGTATTAAGTTTGTTATATTGATCCGTCTGAATAAATTGAGAGTCTGAATTCCGTGAGTAACGTGATTGGTGTAAGAGCAAAACAGAAAGAAAAAACCCGCCGGGCCCTGATTGAAGCTGCCTTCAGTCAGCTCAGCGCTGAGCGCAGCTTCACCAGTCTGAGCCTGCGCGAGGTTGCCCGTGAAGCCGGGATCGCCCCGACCTCTTTTTATCGTCATTTCAAAGATGTGGATGAACTGGGGCTGACGATGGTGGATGAGAGCGGGCTGATGCTGCGCCAGCTGATGCGTCAGGCGCGTCAGCGTATCGCCAAAGGCGGGAGTGTGATCCGGACATCAGTTGCGACATTTATGGAGTTTATCGGTAATAACCCCAACGCTTTCAGGTTATTATTGCGTGAGCGCTCCGGCACATCCGCGGAATTCCGTGCAGCGGTCGCACGGGAAATCCAGCATTTTATTGCAGAACTGGCAGACTATCTGGAACTGGAAAGTAAAATGCCGCGTCAGTTTACTGAATTGCAGGCAGAATCGATGGTGACCATCGTTTTCAGCGCCGGTGCGGAAGCACTGGATATTGATTTGGAAAAGCGGGCGCACCTGGAAGAGCGGCTGGTATTACAGCTGCGGATGATCGCCAGAGGCGCGTATTACTGGTACCGCCGCGAACAAGAGAAAATGCATGACTCCGATTACACCCCATTAATCTGACACTTATCACCAAGGAGAACGTTATGACGGAACAACATCGCCGTGACAAAGGAACCTTACTGCTCGCTTTTATTGTCGGGCTTTCAGTACACGGTACTTTTTCAGCACTTTTTAATTCCGCAGTCCATTTTTCGGTTTTTCCGGTTCTGGCATTGTGCCTTGCGGTCTATTGTTTCCATCAGCGTTACCTCAACCAGATGCTGCCGGAAGGCATGCCGAAACTGGTGACCGGGACGTTCTTCCTGGGTCTGTTCTCCTATAACGCTCTGATGCGTGCAGAATATCCGGAAGCCGGCTCAAACTACTTTTCTGCCGTCTTTATTGTGATTATCGCGTTGTGGCTTTACCGGGCGATGAAACAGCGCCGTGCCACCGGGCAGGATGAAGTGACAGAGTAATTGCGGTAATTTACTGAATATACCCCCGGCGGTAATCTGCTGCCGGGGGTTTTTTGTGTCTGCTTTATTGTTCCGGCCGGACAATCCCCAGGCAGACCGCCTCTTCTTTTGCGCCCGGCTGTGACTGATAGACCACCTGTTTACGCTTCGCGATAACCAGATCCGGCCAGTCTTCAAGGGCACCGGTAAACGGCTCATCGGCACAGGTCCGGTTTATTTTGCCGATCAGCAGCGCACCGTGACGGCGGATATCATCACGGGTGATATGCAGATTATAAATATTGGTTGCCCGGTAATCATGGCCGAACTCATTGATCCACGGCTGAAGTGTTTCCGGCTGATGTTTACCGTAAAACGTTACCCATTCATGCAGATATTCCCCGCCGGTGTATTTCAGCGGTTTTCCGGTTTCCTGTTCCCACCAGCTTTCTGCCTCCGCCGTAAAGGTTTTCATCCCGATATTTTTTTGTCCGGCGTCACGGATGTTGAATCCCATCACTGCGGCATAGCCTGTGATAACGATGACGGCAAAGACTATCAGCCCGTTCATCACGTTTTTCAGCGGTTTTACCGGCGGTGTGACCACAGAGCAGATCAGTGCCGGAATACACAGCAGAACAAAAGGCTGCAGCCACTCGGTAATACGTCCGCCCTGATGGAAGGTGAACCAGACATAAATCACCGCGAGAGGTGCCAGAATCATAATATTGATAAGCCGCCGCGCCTGTTCTTTCGGCCAGCCGAAACGGCCGCCTTTCAGGCGGATAATGACGGCGATAATGATCAGCGGATAGAACACAGTAAACAGTGAACCGGTGGTTTTCAGGGTCAGGCCGGTTTTAATCTGTGAATCGACCCATTTAAAGGCGGCAAAATCATTATTCATCAGCCAGATAACATTCGGAATGACCAGTGCAAACCAGATGGCTATCGCAGCATAAAACCAGGGGGAACGGTAACTTTCCCGCGCTTTCGGCACAAACAGGGTGAAGAGAAAGACCATCCCGGTGAGTGCGAGCGTGGAATATTTCCCCATGGTCGCCAGCCCGGATGTCAGTGCAAAACCCATCCACCAGGCCGGATTGTCATAAACGGCGCGGACAAAAAAGTACAGCATCCACGGCCAGAAGGTGACCAGGATATAGTTATCATTATAAGGGATTAAATCGAAATTAATGATCCCCGACAGATTCAGTGACAACAGTGCCAGCCAGGCGTAATCAGAACGCTGTGTGAGGCGGTGTGTCAGATACCACACCCCGCACATACCAATGCCGATGCCGGTAAAATGAATGAAGTACCAGTAAAAATCGGCGGCAATCAGGTCAGGAAAGGCAATGACCGGGTACATCAGCATACCGACCAGCCACGGATTTTTCGGTGCACCCCATTCACCGGTTTTACCCCAGTTCAGGGCTTCCACGGCATCGTAGGGCACCGTCGGATCCAATCCGTAGCTGACAATAATCCAGAGCGTGACATAAGCAGCGACCCAAAACCAGACAGGGCGGTGCGACGTTTGTTGTGAAAAGTGCATAATTCTATATCTTGGTTAAAATAATGGCTGTGTTCATTATTCACCCGGAGGCGAAATGATAGATCGTTTTGACGGAAATCAGGGTAAACTAGCCGCCAGCGAATCATTGTCATGGCGGCGGGCAGCCCGGAAGCCATGAATATAGTTTTGTACTGTTCATTTACGTGGTAAATGTTAACACAAATTAATCAGTTATTTTTAAGCGAGTAAGGTATATGGCCGCTATTTCAAAAAAACCAGCCCGGTCACGGACACCAAAGAAAAGCCGTGAGGAGCTCAACGCGGAAGGCCGTGAACGCAAACGGCAGAAAAAACACCGCGGTAATCCGTCCGGTGCCCGTCAGCAGGATGATGCCCGCAAGACCGGCCGTGGTGCGGAGAATGCGGTTGCTGATCCGCGTATCGGCAGTAAAAAACCGGTTCCGCTGTTTGCGGAAGGTAAAACCTCCGTCAAACCGGCGGTAAAAAAACCGGCTGAGCCGGTCAAAGCCAGACTGTCTCCTGAAGAGGAACTGGCAAAACTCGAGAATGACGAGCGTCTCGATGCACTGTTGCTGCGCCTGGAGAACAACGAAACCCTGACCGCAGAAGAAAACACCTACGTTGATACCATGCTGGAACGTATCGACGCGCTGATGGAAAAACTCGGTATTTCTCTTGATGAAGATGATGATGAAGAGAAAACCGACGACATCATGCAACTGCTGAAAGGGCGCTGATCCTCAGTTATTTTACTGAAACCGGCGGCACTGCATTAAAACCGGCGTAACGGGCGACTGTTATGCCGGTTTTCTTATTTTAAGCCTACGTGTTTGCGGTACTGACTGCCTTAACAGAGGATTAAACAGCGCTGTGCGGCGGTTTTTCTGTGACAGTTATGGCAGATATCTTACTGAGAATAATAAATAATTCTGAAGAGTAATGCGGGATTATGCTGATGCTGCTCATAACTGTACGCTTTGGGTGATTTACGGCTTTAAAGTGAAAGATCTTCCGGTTGCGGTCGCCAATGCCCCCGGTGTTCTGTCCGGGCTGGCGGCAATGCTGACAGCATTATAGTGATCTGCCTGATTATCCGTCTGTGGCACGATCATATTAATCGGGCGGCAGATCCGATAAACTGTGCGGCACACAAAACCGTCAGAGAACGGAAATACATTAATTCTGCAATGGTGAGGCAAAGGGGAGAGCATGTCTGACGCGATCATCTGGGATCTGGCATTGATCCGGAAATATAACTATTCCGGTCCGCGATACACTTCGTATCCGACCGCACTGGAATTTAATCAGCAGTACAGTGACAGTGATTTTATCGCCTCAGCAAACCGCTATCCGGAGCGCCCGCTGTCGTTATATGTGCATATCCCGTTCTGCCATAAATTATGTTACTTCTGCGGCTGTAATAAATTAGTTACCCGTCAGAAGCATAAGGCGGATGAATACCTGGCCGTGCTGGAGAAAGAAATCGCCGCCCGTGCCCCGCTGTTTGCCGGACGCGAAGTGCATCAGATGCACTGGGGCGGCGGTACGCCGACCTATCTTGATAAAGCACAGATCAGCCGTCTGACCGGCATGCTGCGTCAGCATTTCCGTTTTGCGCCGGATGCCGAGCTTTCCATTGAAATCGATCCGCGTGAAATAGAGCTGGATGTTATCGACCATCTGCGGGCGGAAGGATTTAACCGCCTGAGCATGGGGGTGCAGGATTTCAACAAAGAAGTGCAGCGCCTGGTCAACCGCGAGCAGGATGAAGCGACGATTTTTGCGCTGGTGGAGCGTGCCCGTGCAACCGGGTTTGAATCCGTCAGTATCGACCTGATTTACGGGTTGCCGAAACAGACGCCGGAAAGTTTTGCTTTTACCCTGAAACGGGTGGCGGAACTGTCACCGGATCGCCTGAGTGTCTTTAACTATGCCCATCTGCCGGACCTGTTTGCCGCCCAGCGGAAAATCAAAGATGAAGATCTGCCTTCCGCAGAGCAGAAACTGACGATTTTACAGCAGACGATTGAAAACCTGACCGGCAGCGGTTATCAGTTTATCGGCATGGATCACTTCGCCAAACCTGATGATGAGCTGGCGATCGCACAGAATAACGGCATCCTGCACCGTAATTTCCAGGGGTACACCACCCATGAGGAGTGCGATTTGCTGGGCTTTGGTGTCTCTGCGATCAGCATGCTGGGTGATCACTATGCCCAGAACCAGAAAGACCTGAAAACCTGGTATGCACAGGTGGAAGAGCGCGGCAACGGGTTGTGCCGTGGTCTGGTGCTGACAGAGGAAGACTGCCTGCGCCGCGATGTGATTAAGGCGCTGATCTGCAACTTCCGGCTGGATTATTCACAGATTGAAAAGCAGTATAACCTGGATTTTAAAACCCATTTCGCCGAAGATTTGCAATTATTGCAGCCGATGGCGGATGACGGGCTGGTTGAGATCCGCGACGATGCTCTGGTGGTCACGCCGCGCGGACGCCTGCTTATCCGTAATATCTGTATGTGTTTTGATACCTATCTGCGCAATCAGATGCGTCAGCGTCAGTTCTCCCGCGTGATTTAATCTGTTTCCGGGGTTGAGGCAGTGTCATCAATCCCGGCTTCTTTCAGTTTCCGTGTCAGCGTATTGCGCCCCCAGCCCAGCAGGCGGGCGGCATTCTGCTTGTGTCCGTTACTGTAATTCAGTGCACACTGCAGCAGGGTACGTTCAAACAGCGGCAGAGCATCCGCCAGCAGATCGGTTTTCCCGGCCCGTAACTGTGCATCCGCCCACTGCGCCAGTTGCTGATCCCAGTTTCCGGCTGCCGGGTTATGGCTGTGCTCACTGCGGATATGTTCTCCGGCGGCGGTTATGGTCAGGTCGGCAGGCAGATCCTGCGGCAGCACTTCCTGGGTGGCGGACATCACGGTCAGCCAGCGGCAGACGTTTTCCAACTGACGGACGTTGCCGGACCACGGCAACTGCATCAGCAGTGCTTCGGTATCCGGATGCAGGCTTTTCGCTTCTGTTCCCAGCTCTTTTGCGGTTTTCTGCAGAAAATGGCGTGTCAGACGCGGAATGTCCCCCGGCCGTTCCCGCAGCGGCGGCAACTGCATGCGGATCACATTCAGGCGGTGGAACAGGTCTTCACGGAATTTACCTTCCGCCACCAGCCGCTCCAGATCCTGATGGGTGGCGGCAATAATCCTCACATCCACCTTTACCGGCGCATAACCGCCGACGCGGTAAAACTGGCCTTCTGCCAGCACACGCAGCAGCCGGGTCTGAATATCGAGCGGCATATCACCGATTTCATCAAGAAACAGCGAGCCGCCGTCCGCCTGCTCAAAACGCCCCTGCCGCACCTGTGATGCCCCGGTAAATGCGCCTTTTTCATGGCCGAAGAGTTCCGATTCAATTAAATCTTTCGGGATCGCCGCCATATTGAGGGCAATAAACGGCGCATCCGCCCGTGGACTGTGATGGTGCAGGGCGTGAGCCACCAGCTCCTTCCCGGTCCCGGATTCGCCGTTAATCAGCACACTGATGGAGGAGCGGGATAACCGGCCTATCACCCGGTACACCTCCTGCATGGCGGCGGATTCACCGATGATGCCGGACACCGGATCGGCGGCCGCTTCCTGCCGTACCGGCAGATGCTGCTCGCGGTAATGTTCCAGGGCGCGGGCCACCAGCGTGACGGCATCATCAATATCAAAGGGTTTCGGCAGATAATCAAATGCGCCCTGCTGGTAAGCATTCACTGCGGCATCCAGGTCGGAATGGGCGGTCATAATAATCACCGGCAGTAACGGGTTATGCTGTTTGACCGCCGCCAGCAGAGACAGGCCGTCCATACCCGGCATCCGGATATCGGAGATCAGCACGTCCGGCTGTCCGCTGTTCAGGGCCGCAAGGGCATTTTCAGCACTGTCAAAACAGACACAGGCATAACCGGCGCTGCTCAGTGCGCGCTCAAGCACCCAGCGGATCGCGCTGTCATCATCAACGACCCAGATTTTTCCCGGCTGCATATGACCTCCTCAACAGTCTTACTGACGGATTGGCAGATAAAGTGAAAATAAGGTGTGACCCGGCCAACTGCTGAACTCAATTTTGCCGTTATGCTGATCGATAAGATTGCGGGCAATGGATAAACCCAGCCCGGAACCGCCTTCGCGGCCGCTGACCATCGGGTAGAACAGGGTATCCAGGATATGCGGCGGAATACCCGGGCCGTTATCCTCAATATCAATCCTGGCGGCCAGCCGGTAGCGTTCACCGTGCAGCATGACCTGGAATGCGGTGCGGGTGCGCAGAATAATGGTGCCGCCTGCGGAATGCAGGGCTTCCAGGGCATTGCGCATAATATTGAGGATAACCTGCTCTATCTGGTCGGGATAATGTGACAACTCCGGCAAACTGGGGTCGTAGTCTTTAACCAGCGTGATGTTGTCTGGTTTTTCCAGATTGATGAGCTGAAAAACCCGCTCCGCCACATGGTGAATACTCTGCAGGCTTTTCTGCCCCGGATGCTGAGGGCCGAGAAGGCGATCAACCAGCGCCCGCAGGCGATCGGCCTGTTCGATAATCACCTGTGTGTATTCCTGCAGTGCCGGGTCCGGCAGCGCGCGGGATAACAGCTGTGCGGCACCGCGTAACCCGCCGAGCGGATTTTTGATTTCGTGCGCCAGTCCGCGCACCAGATCACGGGCGGCAGCCTGCTGCGCCTGCTGTAATTGTTCCTGAGTAATGCGCCGGTGACTGTCGAGCGGTGTCAGTTCGAGCAGAATAAAATCGCCGGATACCGGCTGGGCACTCAGCGAAAGGGCGTGCATCTGGTTATTCACCACCAGGGTCACATCGTTGTCAGTAAAGCTGTGGCCTTCTGCCAGTGTGGCCTGAAATGCGGCGGTATCGAGGGAGAGGTAGCTGTATAAAATAGGGAGCGGTGTGCCGGTGAGTTTACGGGCACTCTGGGCGAATAACTGCATGGCCGACTGATTGGCGTAACGGATAATTAAATCATTATCCAGCAGCAGGACACAGTTGATCAGTGAATCAAGGAGCTGCTCTGCCTGCGGTTTGTTATCCGGGTTCATATTATCCACCTCTTTGCACCAATTTGGTGCATTGTAGCGTATTTACCCCGCAGGAGAAAAGGACCCGCCCAACGGCGGGTCAAGTGCTTCACGGCAACAAAATAAACCGGAGCCTGTCACTCTGAGTACCGCCAAACGGCGGCACTATCAGAATCACACGCTGTAATACATATCAAATTCAACCGGATGCGGCGTCATATTCAGGCGCTGAACATCAGCACGCAGCAGGTCGATATAGGTGTTAATCGCATCTTCGGTAAACACACCGCCGCGGGTTAAGAATTCGTGGTCAGCCGCGAGTGCATCCAGTGCATCGCCCAGAGATGGTGCGACTGTCGGGATTTCTTTCGCTTCTTCCGGCGGCAGGTCATACAGGTTTTTATCCATGGCATCGCCCGGATGAATTTTATTGATGATACCGTCCAGACCGGCCATCAGCTGTGCGGCAAAGGCCAGATACGGGTTAGCTGCCGGGTCCGGGAAGCGGACTTCAATACGGCGGGCTTTCGCGCTGGACACAATCGGAATACGGATTGAGGCCGAACGGTTACGTGCAGAGTAAGCCAGCATGACCGGTGCTTCGTAGCCCGGCACCAGACGTTTGTAAGAGTTGGTGGTCGGGTTGGTAAAGGCATTCAGGGCACGGGCGTGTTTGATGATCCCGCCGATGTAATAGAGCGCCATTTCTGACAGACCGGCATATTTATCCCCGGAGAACAGGTTAACGCCGTCTTTTGACAGAGACATATGGCAGTGCATACCGGATCCGTTATCGCCGATCAGCGGTTTTGGCATAAAGGTCGCGGTTTTGCCGTAGCGGTGCGCCACATTCTGCACCACATATTTGTACATCTGAGTTTCGTCCGCTTTCAGCGTCATGGTATTGAAACGGGTGGCGATTTCGTTCTGGCCGGCAGTACCGACTTCGTGGTGATGTGCTTCCACGACCAGACCCATCTCTTCCATGACCAGACACATTTCAGAACGCAGATCCTGTGAGGAATCGACCGGCGGCAGCGGGAAGTAACCGCCTTTCACGCGCGGACGGTGGCCTTTGTTGCCTTCCGGATAGACAGTACCGGTGTTCCAGGCAGCTTCAATATCATTGATATGATAGTAAGCACCAGAGATATCGGCACCGAAACGGATGTCATCAAACAGGAAAAACTCAGGTTCAGGCCCGAACAGGACGGTATCCGCAATACCGCTGGTGCGCAGGAAATCTTCGGCACGTTTGGCGATAGAGCGCGGGTCACGGTCATAACCCTGCATGGTGTTCGGCTCTAACACATCACAGCGCAGGACCAGTGTCGGGACTTCAAAGAACGGGTCGATCAGGGCGGATTCCGCAATCGGCATCAGTACCATGTCAGATTCGTTGATGCCTTTCCAGCCGGCCATTGAGGAACCGTCAAACATTTTTCCGTCTTCGAAGAAATCTTCATCTACCTGATGAGCAGGGATCGACACATGCTGTTCCTTGCCTTTGGTATCGGTAAAGCGTAAGTCCACGAATTTAACGTTGTACTCTTCCATCATGGTCAATACATGTTCAACAGACATATTCAGATCTCCTGGTTTGGGATGTTCCGTCAATCCTCTGGTGGTCACCCGGAGGGACACTGATTGCGGTTCTCACATTGCTTGATAAATATAAAGCGAAAAGCGTGCCAACTTTTTTAAAAGGGGGTAAGCCGCGTTACTGCTGCGGGTTACTCAGATAAGGATAGCGGAAACGGGGTGAATTGCACCATGTTGGTGCGTTTCTGATTCTGTCTGTGAGATGACAATGCACCAATGTGGTGCAATCAGACCGGCTCTCTTGTTTCCCGGCTGCAAACGCAAAAAAAGTATCTCTTTTATCCTGAATAGGTTTATGATATGCCCCTCTGAATTCGTCGCTGAGCGTGGTATGCGCCGCTGATTTTGTAAAAAAATGGCAGGATGAATTTTATCTCTATGTTTTATAATCATTTATTTTTTAAGTGAGATGTATCACACTTCTTTCACTTGCCTCAGAGAACGTGTAAAATACCACCAAACATCTACACCATAGATGGGCGTTGTTGAAAAGAATGCTATCTGTGACGTAATTCCCATCCATTAACGAAAACGGTACAAGTCTTTGTCTATCGAGAAATTAAGAAATATTGCCATCATCGCTCACGTTGACCATGGCAAGACCACGCTGGTCGATAAATTATTACAGCAGTCCGGTACGTTTGATGAGCGTTCAAAACCGGAAGAGCGTGTAATGGACTCCGGCGATCTGGAAAGAGAGCGCGGCATTACTATTCTTGCAAAAAATACCGCGATTACGTGGAACGACTATCACATCAACATCGTTGACACCCCGGGGCACGCCGATTTCGGTGGTGAAGTAGAACGTGTGATGTCCATGGTTGACAGCGTACTGCTGCTGGTAGATGCGATGGACGGTCCTATGCCGCAGACCCGCTTTGTAACGCAGAAAGCGTTTGCAAACGGTCTGAAACCAATCGTCGTTATCAACAAAATTGACCGTCCGGGCGCACGTCCTGACTGGGTTATCGACCAGGTGTTTGACCTGTTTGACAACCTCGGCGCAACTGACGAGCAGCTCGACTTCCCTATCATTTATGCATCTGCGCTGAATGGTATCGCGGGCACCGATTATAACGATATGGCGGATGACATGACTCCGCTGTACGAAGCTATCGTTAAGTATGTTGAGCCGCCTCAGGTTGACCTCGATGGTCCGTTCCAGATGCAGATCTCCCAGCTCGATTACAACAACTATTTAGGTGTTATCGGGATTGGCCGCATCAAGCGCGGTAAAGTCAAACCAAACCAGCAGGTTACTGTTATCGATGCGGAAGGTAAAACCCGTAACGGTAAAATCGGTAAGGTTCTCGGACATTTAGGTCTGGATCGTATCGAAGCGGAAGTTGCTGAAGCCGGTGATATCATCGCGCTGACTGGTCTGGGTGAACTGAATATCTCAGATACTATCTGTGACACCAACTGTGTTGAAGCATTAACACCACTGGCCGTTGATGAACCGACCGTCAGCATGTATTTCTGCGTTAACACCTCACCATTCTGCGGTAAAGAAGGGAAATATGTGACTTCCCGTCAGATCCTTGACCGTCTGAAGAAAGAGCTGGTTCACAACGTGGCACTGCGCGTTGAAGAAACTGAAGACCCGGATGCATTCCGTGTATCAGGCCGTGGTGAGCTGCACTTATCTGTTCTGATCGAAAACATGCGCCGTGAAGGTTTTGAGCTGGCGGTATCCCGTCCGCGCGTTATCTTCCGCGATATCGACGGCCGTAAACAGGAGCCGTTCGAGCAGGTGACTCTGGATATCGAAGAGCAGCACCAGGGTGACGTGATGATGGCACTGGGTGAGCGTAAAGGCGAACTGCGTGACATGATGCCGGATGGCAAAGGCCGCGTACGTCTGGATTACAGCATCCCGAGCCGTGGTCTGATCGGTTTCCGTACTGAATTCATGACCATGACTTCCGGTACCGGTTTACTGTATGCCACATTCAGTCACTATGATGATGTTAAACAGGGTGAAATCGGCCGCCGTCAGAACGGTGTGATGATTTCCAACGGTCAGGGTAAAGCAGTTGCATACGCACTGTACAGCCTGCAGGATCGCGGTAAGCTGTTTGTCGGTCACGGTACTGAAGTGTATGAAGGCCAGCTGATCGGTATTCACTCACGTTCAAACGACCTGACAGTTAACTGCCTGACCGGTAAGAAACTGACCAACATGCGTGCATCCGGTACTGATGAAGCGACCACACTGACTCCGTTTATCGAGAAAACCCTGGAACAGGCGTTAGAATTCATCGATGACGACGAATTAGTGGAAGTAACGCCGAAGTCTATCCGTCTGCGTAAACGCCACCTGACTGAAAACGACCGCAAACGCGCACACCGCAGCAAAGATTAATCTCTGCCGGTTGTTTTGATTCATGCCACTCAGGGCGCCTCCGGGCGCCCTGAGCTTTTTCTGCGTGCTGATCACATACCGGTCACAGGCTGATAACCGTACTGAAATACGGGCGGGATCGCACTCCCGGATATTTTTTCTCACCGAAAATGGTTTTCACTCTGTTCAGGAAGAGAGTCTGCGGGTAGAGTAAAAATAATTCATCAACCCGGAGGGATGGTATGCTTTATATTTTTGACATGGGTAATGTCATTATTGATATTGATTTTAAACGTGTTTTATCAGTCTGGAGTAATCTGAGCGGCAAGCCGCTGTCCGAACTGAGCAGTGATTTTATTCACGGTGAAACCTTTAAACAGCATGAATGCGGCAAAATTTCCGATGTTGAATTTGCTGAAGCTATTAATGACCAGCTGGATATGTCGCTGAGTTTCGATGAGTTTGCCGAAGGCTGGCAGGCTATCTTTATCTCTGTCCGCCCTGATGTGATTGATATCATGAACAGGCTGCGTGAGCAGGGACACCGCGTGGTGGTGCTCTCTAACACCAACCGTCTGCATCAGGATTACTGGCCGCAGCACTATCCGGAAATCGCCGCTTCCGCGGATTTCCTGTATCTCTCCCAGGATCTGGGACTGCGCAAGCCGGACCCGGATATTTATCAGTATGTGCTTGAGACCGAAGAATTTGAGCCGCAGGATGCCGTGTTCTTTGATGATGTCCGCGAAAACGTGGATGCGGCAGTGGCACTCGGTATCAAAGGCGTGTTTGTCACCGATCGTGACACAGTCTCCCGTTATTTTGCAGAGTATGATTTTTCAGCAGAAGTGACTGAGTAATTCAGGTGTGATTGTTTTTTAAACGGATATGACATGATTGCATTAATACAGCGTGTGACCCGCGCGGATGTCCGGATCGCCGGGGAAATTGCCGGTGAAATCGGTCCCGGATTGCTGGTTCTTCTGGGCGTTGAGCGGGATGACGACGAACAAAAATCAAAACGCCTGAGTGAGAAAGTGATGGGTTACCGCATTTTCAGTGATGCGGACGGAAAAATGAACCTGAATGTGGCGCAGTCCGGCGGTCAGCTGCTGGTGGTGTCACAGTTCACCTTAGCAGCGGAAACACAAAAAGGAATGCGCCCGGGATTTTCAAACGGCGCGGCACCGGAAAAAGCCAATGCCTTATATGAGCACTTTGTAGCGCAGTGCCGTGCAGCAGGAATGGTGACGGAAACAGGCCGGTTTGCGGCTGACATGCAGGTCAGTCTGACAAACGATGGTCCGGTCACTTTCTGGCTGCAGGTATGATACAACAGTCTCAGGCCGGTCACCGGTTACCACTGACAGGAGAAAGTGCGATGTATCATTTACGTGTACCAAAAACCGATCAGGAGCTGGAAAGCTATTTTCATTTCCGCTGGGCGATGCTGCGCAAGCCGCTGAATCAGCCGCAGGGGTCGGAAAAGGACGGTTATGATACCTATGCACACCATCAGATGGTGGTGGATGAAACCGGGCAGCCTGTGGCTGTCGGCCGTTTGTATATTAATGCAGAAAATGAAGGCGCGATCCGCTTTCTGGCAGTTGATCCGCAGATGCAGGGACGCGGGCTGGGCACACTGATTGCACGCGCACTGGAGTCCGTGGCACGTCAGGAAGGTGTTAAGCGGATTGTCTGCAGTGCCCGTGAGGAAGCGGTCGCATTTTTTGAAAAATCAGGTTTTGAAAACAGAGGACCGATTACAGGCCCGCAAACGACGCCTGTTCGTCATTTTTTTATGATTAAATCCGTTGAAACCCTCGATGCGATCCTGCATCGCCCCGACTGGTGTGCTGAATTACAGAAAGCATGGTATGAAACTATTCCCCTGAGCGAAAAAATGGGGATCCGCATTACACAGTATACTGGTCAGGAATTTATGACCACTATGCCGGAAGGCCCGAACCAGAACCTGCATCAGACCATTTTTGCCGGCAGCCAGTTCTCGATGGCGACACTGACCGGCTGGGGACTTATCTGGCTGCTGTTACAGGAAAATTCCCTGGACGGCGATATTGTGCTGGTGGATGCTAATATCCGCTACCGCAAGGCAGTTGCAGGCAGACCGGAAGCCATTGCTTCCCGCGATAAACTCAGTGGCGACCTGGACCGTCTGGCGCGCGGCAGTAAAGCACGGATTAAGCTGGAAGTGACTGTCGGGCAGGGGGATGAAGTCGGCGCGGTCTTTACCGGTACCTATATGGTGCTGCCCGGCCAGAAACACAGCGCGGAGTAACGGGGAAAACAGCGCCTTACGGCGCTGTTAACAGAATCTTCAAGATCCGGGATGCTCTGATAACAGGCAAAACGAAAAGACGCTGTAAACACATCCCTGTGCGCTCGGATCGCGCCATCCCTGGCGCTTACGCTTTTCGTTCGCTTGCCTGTTATCATCACGGCACATAACCCGCGGTGTTACCGATAAAGAAAAACAGCGCCCGGAGGCGCTGTTTTTACATCAGCAGGTGCTATAGGATTTCCCCGGTTTCGCTGTTGTCCGGGATCACCCGCTGTACAGGCGGGGCAGAAGGCACCGGCTCTGCGGACACCGGGGCGTTGCTCATCTGTCCCTGTGTGATAGCCCGGTTTATCTGATTTCCCTGTTTATCCTGTCCGGAGAGCATGCCGCTCAGTGTGCTGCGGATATCCTCTGCCCGCAACTGCCCGTTCAGGCGCAAGGTGTAATTGGCACTGCCGGTCAGCGGAGCAGGTTGCCAGCCCCATTGTGACAGGATCTGACTGTCCGCACCGGTTGCCTGTAATGTGAAACTGAAAGGCGCAGTACCGGATGGTGTGGCCTGAAACTGCATTTTCAGCAACCCTTCCCCGGCGGAAGCCGCAAATTGTGTGGTTGCCGCGCTGTCTGCCCCGGCCGTCAGTGTCAGATACGGGCGGTGCAGTTCGACCCGGTTAAAAGTGGCATTGCCGGCACTGACAGAAAGCTCGCCGTCCCATAATCCCCACTGACCGGATTTCAGGATCTGCATGGTTTTGATGTAGCCGTTCACATTGGTGAGCTGGAACGGGAAAACCGGCTGTGTATCAATCAGCAGGGCATTGGAGACTTTAATATCCTGCAGGCGGATAGCATCGATTCCCTGCGGGGCGGTTTCCTGTAATGCGGCAAACCACTGTTCCGGCAAACTGTACAGCAGATTGTCGGCGACACCGCTGGTGATATCCAGTGCCCGGGTGGCACGGTTCCACTCCCCGGTAAAGCGCAGAATACTCTTGTCATAGCGTCCGGTCAGGCGGTTGACCGCAATCTGATCGCCGTGCAGTTCCAGAGTGCTGATAATGTCAGAAAAATGCTGCCCGCTGAGTGTCAGATCTGCTGCAGCGATATCCGCCTGTCCGTTGTCTGTCTGCCAGCGTCCCTGTTTAAAGGCCAGATTTTTGACTGTGCCTTCCAGATAGTTAACCGCCCACTGATGACCTTCGAGCTTGATATTGGTGGCGGTGATATTTCTGGCCTGAATATCCGGCAGATTCTCTGTGCTGTCTGCCAGCTGTGTCAGTGTTTGTGGTGTCTGCCAGCGGATATCATTAAGCAGCAGGTTATCCAACTGCCACTGACCTTCGGCACTGCGGCGTCCGGTGGCGGTGATCAGCCCGTTTTCCAGAGTGGCGGTCAGGTTATCAAACGTAAATTGTTTTCCGCTGACATCCCCCTGCGTCAGGATATTTTTCAGCGGCAGCCCGTAGTAATTCAGGCTGTTGGCGGAAAACTGGTATTTACCGTTTCCGGTCAGGTCACTGCCCTGCGGCTGCCATGGTGTGATCCCGCCGGTAACACCTTCCGCGTCAATTACTCGGTTGCCGTCGGTGCGGCGGAGTGCGGTCTGATTGAGCTGTAATAACCCGGCACTGACCGGCAGGGTGCTGCTGTCAGCAGCATCAGAAATTTCGATATCCCCTTTCTGCACAATGATACGGGCAAACCAGCCGGGTTCAGAAAAACTGCGCCAGTCCAGGGTCAGCTCAACATTGGCTGCTTCCAGGGCAAAATCACCGGAAACCGTGCTGATACTGATATCACTGAGTGAAATACGTGAAGGGGAGGAGAGCGAGTGACTTATCGCGGAAAGCGAGACTTTGTAGCGTGTGTTGTCACTGATAAGGGCTGAAACCTGTTTTGTGCCCCATGATGTCTGCACCACAAGGGCCGTGGCAACGATAAGAATAATGACCAGTGTTATCAGCCAGAAAACAGCCCGTCCCAACCATTTCATAATGCGCTCCCCGATAGATAATCCTGAGGGCATACTAGCGTGAGGCTCTTTATGGTGACAAGGATTATCGCGGTTTTTCCGCACAGAGCAGCCCGCGTGACCCTTTCCGGTCACGCGGTTAAACAGATGATTATTTCTCCGGCGGGAAAATCAGGTTCAGAGCAATCGCGGTCAGACCACCGGCCGCGATTCCTGAGGAGAGCAGGGTTTTCAGCCAGTCCGGTGCGAACTGCAGGATCAGCGGCTGCTGTGAAACGCCCATGCCGACAGCCAGCGACAGCGCGATAATCATAATCGCCCGGCGGTTCAGGGTTTCGCGGGAGACAATCCGCACCCCGGACGCTGCAATCGTCCCGAACATCACAATGGTTGCACCGCCGAGTACCGGTTCCGGAATGTGCTGCACAAAACCGGCTACGGCCGGGAACAGCCCCAGCACGATCAGCATCAGTGCCACCACATAACCGACATAACGGCTGGCAACGCCGGTCAGCTGGATCACGCCGTTGTTCTGCCCGAAACAGGAGTTCGGGAAGGTGTTAAAGACCGCAGACAGGGCGGAATTGAGGCCGTTTGCCAGCACGCCGCCTTTCAGGCGCTTCATATAGAGCGGACCGGACACCGGTTGTTCGGAGACATCGGACGTGGCGGTAATATCACCGATGGTTTCCAGCGAGGTCACCATAAAGATCAGGATCAGCGGCAGCAGCAGGTTCCAGTCAATGGATAAGCCGTAATAGAGCGGTGCCGGGATCACAATCATTTCCTTTGGAATTTCCGCATGGTTCTCCGGCAGCATGCCCATCCACCAGGCGGCCAGATAGCCCGCTGTCATTGCCAGCACCAGAGAGGCAACGCGCAGATACGGGTTTTTCTGGCGGTTCAGCAGCACAATCACTGCCAGCACAATACCGGCGAGGATCAGGTTATTGGCAGAGCCGAAGGTGTTATCCGCCATTGCGCCGTAACCGCCGCCGATGGAGGTCAGCCCGACCTGAATCAGTGACAGGCCGATAATCATCACCACCACACCGGACACCAGCGGCGTGATAATACGGCGCGCCAGATGCAGGAACCGGGAAAGGATCACTTCTGTCATCGCCGCCAGCATCAGTGTGCCGAACAGCGCCGCCATCATTCCTTCTGTATCCACACCGTTATTTTTCAGTGCCATACCGCCCATAATCAGCGGGGCAACAAAGTTAAAGCTGGTGCCCTGGATAGAGAGCAGCCCGGAGCCGACCGGCCCCCAGGTCCGGATTTGCAGCAGTGAGGCCAGCCCGGAAGCGAACAGCGACATACTGATAATCCGCTGGGTATCATGGGCGGAAAGGCCGAGCGCCTGAGCGATAAGCAACCCCGGCGTAATCACTGCCACAAACATCGCCAGCAGATGCTGGCAGGCGGCAAAAAGGGTCTGCGGCAGCGGCGGACGATCTTCCAGACGGTAGATGAGTTCACTATTTGTGTTAGTCGCGGGAGTTACACTGGTTTTGTCAGAAATTGCAGAGTTCATGTCAACAGGTCCGGGATAAGCAATTTCCGTATTTTAATGATCTGTGGCACAAAAGCAATCGTTTGCGCGGGTGAGATGTTATTTTTTATAGCGGAATATAATCACAGTTTTATTTATTTTAACTTGTCTTTATCCGCTTTTTTTTCTTTAATCCGGAGACCTGCTTTTTTCTTTTGCGTAATAGGGACGTTATTAACGCGATACTGATGTAACAAATACCAACAATAAAAGGGGTACGTGAATGTATCAACTCGACGTTTACGGCACGCTGGTTGCGGCCACACTCGTCCTACTACTTGGACGTAAACTCGTAAAAACTGTACCATTCCTCGAAAAGTATACTATTCCTGAGCCTGTGGCCGGTGGTCTTCTGGTCGCGATTGTATTATTGGGGCTCAAATCCGGTATGGATCTGGAAGTGAAATTTGATGATTCACTGAAAGACCCGCTGATGCTGGCTTTCTTCGCCACCATCGGCTTAAACGCCAACTTAGCCAGCCTGAAGGCGGGCGGTAAAACCTTATTTATCTTTGTGATTGCCGTTGTGGGCTTACTGATTGTGCAGAACAGTGTCGGTATTTCCCTGGCGAAAATGATGGGGCTTGACCCGCTGATTGGTCTGCTGGCCGGTTCTATCACACTTTCCGGTGGTCACGGTACCGGGGCGGCATGGGGTAAAATTTTCAGCGACAGCTATGGTTTCACCTCTGCAACAGAAATCGCGATTGCCTGTGCAACGTTTGGTCTGGTGCTCGGCGGACTGATTGGTGGTCCGGTGGCCCGTTTCCTGATCAAAAAGACAGCCATGAGCGATGTGAAATTACAGGATGATGAAGCACCGACCGCGTTTGAAAAACCGCAGGCCGGGCGCATGATCACTTCAATGGTTCTGCTCGAAACAATTGCACTGATTGCTATCTGTTTGCTGGCAGGGACGTATCTGTATGGTGTTCTGACGGATTTCTTCACGTCAATGCAGTGGAAGTTCCAGATCCCGGCATTCGTGTGTGTGCTGTTTATCGGGGTTATCCTGAGCAACAGTCTGTCACTGATGGGCTTCTACCGTGTATTTGAGCGGGCGGTGTCGGTGCTGGGTAACGTCAGCCTGTCACTGTTCCTGGCGATGGCACTGATGAGCCTGAAACTGTGGGAAATTGCCTCTCTGGCGGTACCGATGCTGGTGATTCTGGCGGTACAGACCGTGGTGATGGCGCTGTATGCGGTCTTCGTCACTTACCGGGTGATGGGGAAAAACTATGATGCTGCGGTACTGGCTGCCGGTCACTGCGGTTTCGGGATGGGCGCGACACCAACCGCGATTGCCAACATGCAGGCGGTCACTGATCGCTTCGGTCCTTCCCATGTGGCCTTCCTGGTGGTACCGATGGTAGGGGCGTTCTTCCTCGATCTGATTAACGCACTGGTTATTCCGTTCTTCCTGGCGTTACCTATCTTCCCGGCTGCGGGCGGGTAACAGAACTGATCTTAAAGCAGGCAAGCCACCCTTCCGGGTGGCTTTTTTCGTTATACGTTAGTGTATTGTGTGCGTTCCGGCAGCCAGCGTTCGATCAGCGCTTTCGCCTGTTCAGGATAGTTCTGGTGCAGATGCCGTGCCACGCGCTGCACTTCCGGCAGCATGCCCTGATCGCGCAGTAAATCCGCGACTTTAAATTCTGCATTGCCGGTCTGGCGTGTGCCGAGCAGTTCCCCCGGTCCGCGGATTTCCAGGTCTTTCTGCGCGATAACAAAGCCGTCGTTGCTGTCCCGCAGTACCTGAAGACGCAGTTTTGCCGTCTGTGTCAGCGGGGTTTTATACAGCAGCACACAGTGGGAGACGGCAGAGCCGCGCCCGACCCGGCCGCGCAGCTGATGCAGCTGTGCCAGACCGAGCCGTTCCGGGTTTTCGATAATCATCAGACTGGCATTCGGCACATCCACCCCGACTTCAATCACGGTTGTCGCGACCAGCAGATCCAGTTCACCGGCTTTGAACTGCGCCATCACCGCCTGCTTTTCTGCCGGTTTCATGCGGCCGTGAACCATCCCGACCCGCAGATCCGGCAGCATGGCGGACAGATCATCAAAGGTGACCTGAGCCGCCTGGGCTTCCAGCAGATCCGATTCATCGATCAGGGTACAGACCCAGTAAGCCTGGCGCTTTTCATCCTGACAGGCACTGCGCACCCGTTCAATAATCTCATGGCGGCGGCTGTCCGGAATCGCTACCGTGGTCACCGGAGTTCTGCCGGGCGGCAGTTCGTCAATAACCGAGGTATCGAGATCCGCATAAGCGGTCATTGCCAGGGTGCGCGGGATCGGCGTGGCGGTCATAATCAGCTGATGCGGATGGAATCCCTGCTGTTCGCCTTTTTCCCATAACGCCAGCCGCTGGTGGACGCCAAAGCGGTGCTGCTCATCGATAATCACCAGTGCCAGGGAATGAAAACGGATATGTTCCTGAAAAATAGCGTGTGTGCCGATAACCATGGCCACATCACCGGCAGCGATGGCGTCTTCCTGCGCCTGTCGTGCCTTGCCTTTCTGTTTCCCGGCAACCCAGCCGACACTGATACCCAGCGGCTCCAGCCACTGACGGAACGTATTGGCGTGTTGTTCAGCCAGCAGTTCTGTCGGTGCCATCAGTGCCACCTGTCTGCCGTGTGCAATAGCGCGGAGTGCCGCCAGCGCGGCGACCAGTGTTTTTCCGGAACCGACATCCCCCTGAATCAGGCGCATCATCGGCACCGGTTTTTCCAGATCCTGCTCTATTTCCGCCACCACGCGCTGCTGGGCATTGGTCGGTGAGAAGGGGAGTTGCGACAGGAACTGATTTTTCAGTGTTTCCTGCGATGACAGCGGCAGTGCGTGATAACGCTGTGCCCCTGCTCTGACCGCCAGCATGCTGAGGTGATGCGCCAGCAGTTCTTCCAGCACAATCCGTTTCAGTGCCGGATGCTGCCCGCTTTCCAGTTCGGCAAGCTGTGTATCCGCCGGTGGCCGGTGCAGCGTTTTCAGCGCCTGCGGCAGACTCATCATAGAGCGGGTCAGTTCCGGCGGCAGTAATTCATTGATGGCGCAGGTATCGAGCAGCTCCAGCGCCTGATCAAGCAGTTTGCGGAGCGTGGCCTGGCGGACACCTTCGGTGGTCGGGTAGACAGGGGTGAGTGTTTCCTGTAATTCAACAGACGTATCACTCTGACGGACTTTGTATTCGGGGTGGAAAATTTCCGGGCCGTTTTTGCCGCGCCGGATTTCGCCGTAAGCGGTGACCTGCTTTCCGGTCGCCAGTGCATTTTTCATCGCCGCCGAAAAGTTAAAGAAACGCAGGGTTAAGATGCCGGTGCCATCGCTTATCTGGCAGGTCATCATCCGTTTGCGGCCAAAGACCACATCGGTGCGCAGAACTTCGCCGCTGACGGTGGCATAAATTCCGGGTAACAGATCGGTGATGGTATAAAGCCGGGTCTGGTCTTCATAACGCAGCGGCAGATGGAACAGCAGATCCTGAAGAGTGTGCAGACCGATACCGGCCAGTTTGCCCGCCTGCCCGGCCCCGACGCCGTGTAAAGTCGTGAGTGGGATAGCATCAAGCAGTTGACCTTTCATTTTCTGCTCCGTTTCGTATCAGGCGGATGGTTTCTTCTGTTGCATGGCAGCCCACCAGCTGTCCGGCGCAATGATATGGCCCTGTTCATCAATCTGCGGACGGGGCAGTTTTTTCTCGCGGGCGACCTGGGCCAGCACCGGATAACCGCGTTCAAACAGCAGGCGCTGCTGTTCATCCTGCGCCAGGGCACAGCGGGGATGCTCATAGAGACCGGCAGCTTCGCGCTGGCGTTGTGCCTCATAGAGGATCACGGCGGCGGCAACAGACACATTCAGTGACTGTACCATGCCGGACATCGGGATCATAATATGCTGATCCGCCAGCCGGATGGCTTCCTGAGATATGCCGGTTTTCTCCGAGCCCATGATAATGCAGGTCGGGCGGGTAAAATCGACAGCCCGGAAATCCACTGCGCTGTCAGACAGATGCGTGGCAAGAATCTGCATACCCTGAGATTTCAGGAGGGTCACGGCATCACCGAGTGTGTCGTGGTTATGCACATTCACCCAGCTGTTGCTGCCGGCGGCGGAAGAGACCAGAGTTTTGATTTTTTCCGGCCAGACCGCATGCAGATCATGGATACCGACAGCATCCGCACTGCGGATCACGGCGGAGACATTGTGCGGCTTATGCACTTCCTCGAGACACAGGGTGAGGTCGGGCTGGCGCATCGCCATCATCCGGCAGATGCGCTCATAACGTTGGGAATTCATACCGTGTGATTAATTCCGGTTACGGCTGACGCGCAGGACATCCGGCATAATGCGGATCTTACGCATAATATTCGCAAGCTGGATACGGTCTTTTGCGGTCAGGCGGATAAAGGCGCAGTAAACGCGGCCATCTTTCTCCTCGGTATTCATGCTCTGAATACTGGAGTTGGCATCATTAATTGCGGCAGTCAGGTTAGCCAGTGCGCCCTGGTGGTTAAACATATCCACTTTGATTTCAGCAATGAAATCGGTATCGATGTCATTATCCCACTCAACGGCCATGAATTTTTCCGGCTCTTTTTCATATCCGCGGATATTACGGCAGGATTCATGGTGGATAACCAGCCCTTTACCCGGACTGATATGGGCGATAATCGGGTCACCCGGTACCGGACGGCAGCATTTGGCGAAGGTGATAAGCACCCCGTCCGCGCCTTTGATCGGCAGCTTGCGGGTGGTGCTCTCTTCAGTGTTACTTTCCGGCTCATTCAGCAGGTTACGGGCAACCACCACACTCATGGCATTCCCCAGGCCGATTTCCGCCAGCAGGTCATCCAGAGTCGCCAGTTTCATCCGTACCAGCTCGCGGCTGATATTTTCCTGCGGGATATCCGTGATCTTACGGCCATTACCGAGTGCATGGTTGAGCAGACGGCGGCCCAGGTTGACGGAATCATCCCGTTTGAGGTTTTTCAGCAGCTGACGGATTTTCGCCCGGGCTTTTGAGCTGACAACAAAGTTCAGCCACGCGGCATTCGGCCGTGCGCCCGGCGCGGTAATAATTTCAACGGTTTGCCCGCTGGTCAGTTGCTGGGAGAGCGGATACGGCTGGCGGTCAACGCGTGCGCCGACACAGGAGTGGCCGATATCCGTATGCACGGCATAGGCGAAATCTACCGGGGTGGCGCCGGTCGGCAGCTCCACAATCCGGCCTTCCGGCGTGAAGACATAAATCTCATCCGGGAAGAGATCGGATTTCACGCTCTCAATAAATTCAAAGGTGTTGCCGGTGCTTTGCTGAAGTTCTATCAGGCTTTGCATCCAGCGGTGGGCACGCACCTGTGCGGTGGTGCCGGATTCACCGTGCTCTTTATAAGCCCAGTGTGCTGCCACCCCCATTTCCGCCATCTGATCCATATCTTCGGTCCGGATCTGCACTTCCACCGGCACCCCGTGAGGGCCGATAAGGGAGGTGTGTAATGACTGATAGCCGTTGGCTTTCGGGATGGCGATATAATCTTTGACGCGGCCGGGACGCGGCTTGTACAGGCCGTGAACCTGACCCAGTACGCGGTAACAGGTATCGACACTACTCACAATCACGCGGAATGCATAAATGTCCATGATCGAGTGAAAACGCTGCTCTTTCAGGTGCATTTTCCGGTAGATGGAGTAGAGATGTTTTTCCCGCCCGCTGACTTTACAGCTGATCCCGGCTTCCGTCAGACGCCCTTCGATTTCAGATAAAATCTTCTGGATCATCTCTTTACGGTTGCCGCGCGCTGCTTTTACCACTTCTTTGATGACGCGGTAGCGGTTCGGGTAAAGGGCTTCGAATCCCAGCTCCTCAAGCTCCGTTTTGATATGGTGAATACCGAGACGGTGAGCCAGAGGACTGTAGATTTCAAGGGTTTCGCGCGCAATACGGCGACGCTTATCGGGACGCAGAGACCCGAGCGTGCGCATGTTGTGCGTGCGGTCTGCCAGCTTGATGAGAATGACACGGATGTCTTTCACCATCGCCATGACCATTTTGCGGAAGTTTTCAGCCTGAGCTTCTTTTTTATCGCGGAAGTTCAGTTTGTCTAACTTCGATACCCCTTCCACCAGCCCGGCAACAGTGGTGCCGAACAGTTGTTCAATATCCTGAAAGGTGGCAGGCGTATCTTCAATAACGTCGTGCAGCAGTGCTGCCATCAGTGTTTCGAGGTCGAGACGCATCTCGGCCAGGATACAGGCAACGGCGACCGGATGGGTAATATACGGTTCGCCACTGGAGCGGGTCTGCCCTTCGTGAGCATCCCGCGCAACGACATAGGCTTGTTTTAACAGATCAATCTGCTCTTTCGGCAGATAATCCTTAACAATATGGTTCAGGCTTTCAAACAGGTACAAGGCAGACCTACCTTAACTTAACGACGTCCTTCGGCGATTGCAGAAACCGCTTGCATTTCAGCAGCTTCCTGCTCCTGTTGTTCCTGGCGCTCACGGGCGTCAAGGATCTGGCCGTTGATCAGATTTTCTTCGATTTCGCGCAGGGCGATCACGGTGACTTTATCGTTTTCTTCCGGAACCAGAGGCTCTTTGCCGCCGGCCTGTAACTGACGCGCACGGCGTGCTGCCACTAATACGAGGTCAAAACGGTTACCAATTTTTTCTACTGCGTCCTGGACTGTTACGCGTGCCATAGGTGTGCTACTCCACAGATAAATAAATGACTCGGCATGATACTGAAAGTTGTATCACTGTGCCAATAATTTGGCGATTAAAGCATCATGTCGCTGAACCTGGCGACCTGAACGCAGACGTTCCGCACGGATAATCGTCTGTAAATCGGTCAGCGCGACATTAAAATCATCGTTCACAATCAGATAATCGTACTCGCCATAGTGCTGCATTTCACTGACCGCCTGTGCCATACGTCCGGCAATGACCTCGTCAGTGTCCTGACCACGGCCGCGCAGACGGCGCAGCAATTCTTCACGGGACGGCGGCAGAATAAAGATACTGCGGGCTGCCGGCATCTGTTCCCGGATCTGGCGGGCTCCCTGCCAGTCAATATCAAGAAATACATCAACACCGGAGTTCAGGATATCTTCCACTGTTTTACGGGCGGTGCCGTAGTAATTCCCGAAGACACAGGCATGCTCAAGAAACTCATTACGGCCGATCATGCTTTTGAATTCATCTTCAGTGGTGAAGAAATAATGCTCTCCGTGCACTTCGCCAGGGCGGATACCGCGGGTGGTGTGCGAAACAGAAACCTGGGTGTCATATAAAGGCTGTGTTTTCAGTAATGCCTGAATAAGACTCGATTTTCCCGCACCACTCGGCGCAGAGACAATATATAACGTACCTTGGGTCATTGTTGATGTCTTGTCTGATTGGGGGTTGAAAAAGCCTCGGGGAATAAATCCCCGCATATAGTATACACACACGCGCAGCGACATGCAGCGTTCAGGTGATTATCTGCTGAAAATTTCTTATTTTTCCGGGCAGATGAATACGGATGTTTCATTTTTCCGCACCGGCGGAATAAAAATGTATGCATATACCCGTCGGTTACATGACAGTGCGGTACAACAGGAAAAAACAGACTGACAGGGCAGATAAACAGAGCCGGAACCGGTATTGTCCGGTTCCGGGTGAGCGGTTATTGCCGTTAATCCTGATTTTCGTAATTAAAGACCGGTAACCCGAGGCGGTAGCGGATGGCAATTAACCGGGATGTCAGGCCGGCCACCAGGGTAATAATAATAACGGCATCGCGGGGCAGCGGTGTGTAAAACAGTAATCCCATATAGAGCCAGGCAGCGGCAAAGGAGATACCGGCATATAATTCTTTCTGGAAAACCAGCGGAATGGTGTTACACAGCATATCGCGCAGCACACCACCGAAAACACCGGTGATAACGGCGGCAATAGCCGCAATGATCGGGCCGTAGTTCATATCGAGTGCTATCTGAGCGCCGATAATGGAAAATACCATCAATCCGATGGCATCCAGGATCAGGAAAAGACGGCGCAGATGCTTCATCATCGGCGCAACCCAGATAGTAATAACGGCAGCACAGGCAACCGTAATAATATATTCAGGATGTTTTACCCAGCCCAGCGGGTAATGGCCCAGCAGCATATCGCGGACAGATCCGCCGCCGATAGCGGTGGCGGAGGCGATAATAATCACGCCGAAGACATCCATTTTCCGGCGGCCGGCGGCCAGTGCTCCGGTCATGGCTTCAGCGGTAATACCAATAATGTACAGGATACTGAGTAACATAGTCTTATCATTGCCGGTTTATCGGAAGGTTAGCATAGTCAGCACAGCCGTAAGTCTCGACTGAGTTTTTTTAGTCTGACCCAATCGGATTACCTGAGGTTATCCGAACTGATGGTATAAAAAGAGAGTATCACTCTAATGAATGAATATCAGATAACAACAACACCCCGTCATCATCAGCTTACTAATATTAATGTATGGACGCCGGATAGCCAATGGCTGGTTTATGATGTCCGCCCTCAGGGGGCTTCATTTACCGGTAAAACGATAGAAAAAATTCATGTGAATACAACAGAAATCCGTGAAATTTACCGGGGAACCGCCGGGGCCTGTGTGGGTGTGGTGACGGTCAGCCCTGAATTACCGGTGCGCTATGCCTTTATCCGCGGGCCGCTTAATCCGGATAAGCAGTGGCAGTATGATTTTCATCACCGTCAGGGTGTTATGGTCAGTGATGACGCGCCGGGTGTTGCACACAATATTGATGCTTTCTGTATTACGCCGCCTTATCAGCCCGGCGCTCTGCGCGGTGGTACACATGTGCATGTGTTCAGTCCGGACGGGGAATGGCTGAGTTTTACTTATAACGACCATGTGCTGCACGAGCGGGATCCGGCGCTGGATCTGCGTAATGTGGCGGTGGCGGTTCCGCTGCATCCGGTATGTAGCGGGAAACATCACCCGCGTGAATATGACGGGGAGTTTTTCTGCTGTGTGGTCTCGCGGACAACCCCGGCGCCGCAGCCCGGCAGTGATGACATCAGCCGTGCATACGAAGAGGGCTGGATTGGTGAGCAGGGGTATCTGCGGGCTGACGGCTCCTGTCAGCGGCGGGCGATTGCATTTATCGGTGATACCCGGTCAGAAAACGGTGAGGTGATCCCGGAGATTTTCCGCCTCGATCTGCCGGAGCGGCCTGAAGAGTATACCGTTGCCGGCGATCTGCCGCTTGAAGGGACTGACAGTACGATGCCTGCTCCACCGGCGGGAGTTACTCAGACGCGGCTGACATTTACCCATCAGCGCCGGTATCCGGGGCTGGCAAAACAGCCGCGTTTCTGGCTGCGCAGCTCACCGCAGGGTGACAGAATTGCGTTTCTGATGCAGGACGATCAGGGAATTGTTCAGTTGTGGACGATTTCCCCGCAGGGCGGGGAGCCGCATCAGGTCACTTCCGGCAGCGACAGTATTGAATCTGCATTCAGCTGGGACAGCACCGGGCGGTATCTGACCTTTGTCCGTAAAGGATTGGTCATGGTGTGTTGTGCTGAAACCGGGATATGCCGCGCGGTCACGGCACCATCAGCAGAACCGGTGTCAGGGGATGCGGTAGTGTTTTCACCGGATAACAGCCGGGTGGCATTTCTGCGCCGCACAAACGGCTGGCAGCAAATCTGGGTGGCAGACACCGGGCTGTAACGGCGACAGATTACTCCTGCGGCAATGGTGCCGGGGCGTTATGGGCGGTTTCCGCTGCTTCCAGGCGTTTTACCCGTTCCGCCGGGGATGACTCGCTGTTGTCTTTGCCGCCGGTGGCATAATCGACCGGGGCCAGAAGGGTATCGAGGACAGCGGAGAAGGGCAGGTCAATGGCGACAATCGGCTTCATTACCCAGCCGGTTTCGTCATCCTGCAACATGGCGATACTGTTTTTGGTCCCGGGATAGTAGCCCTCTGTCGGGCCGGTCCGGGTCATAATGCTTGAGCAGCCGCTGAGTATCGTACTCAGTCCCAGCAATCCGCTTATTATCATACATTTGCGTGTCATAACATGTCCCTGCATATACAGCGGGCGGGTACCGGTAATTATTTCACCCGACCGGCGTACTATTCCATAAATAGAGTGTACTGAGAAGTTTTTGTTTTTTTGTGTGATCCGGATTTCTGTTTAACGGCGGTGCATGAGTACTGTCACCGGAAAATAAATGGTCACCGGCAAATCGTCACCGGTAAAACACGCAGATCACAGACAAAGGGTATCATCCACGGGGAACTGTTTTAACAGAACCGGCGGAATTATCTGTCAGAAAGTGTGACTGAATTTATTGAACAGTGCGGTTTGCCGGCGCTGATACAATGATAATAGCTGGATTATACAGCCATTACCGGAGGCGCTTGCGGGTAAACCGGGTGCATTACTGAACGGTGTGAAGTAAATGCCTTGTGCTTTATACCGGCCGGTAATGTCAGTTAACAGATCCAAAGTCCCCGTTATACCGTTACCCCCGTTATGTTCTTACCACATAACGGGGATTTTTTACCGGCGGCTGCAACAGTGCGGCAGATGATCATCAATCATACCGACAGCCTGCATAAAGGAATAACAGATAACCGGCCCGCAGAATTTAAATCCGCGTTTTTTCAGTGCTTTTGCCAGAGCATGAGACAGCGGGGTATCTGCGGGGATGGTACTGCTGTCGGTATAGTGGTTAACCAGCGGCGTGTTACCGGTGAAATTCCACAGAAAGTCACTGAAATCTTCACCGGCCTCCTGCATCGCCAGATAGGCTTTTGCATTACTGATAATGGCATTGATTTTCGCCCGCTGGCGGACAATTCCCGGGTTTTGCATCAGTTTGTCCACATCGGCATCTGTCATGGCTGCCACTTTTTCCGGATCAAACTGAAAGAACGACTGCCGGTAATTTTCCCGTTTTTTCAGGATCACCAGCCAGGAAAGACCCGCCTGCTGGCCTTCAAGGCAGATCATCTCAAATAATTTGTGGTTATCCCGTTCGGGGACTCCCCATTCGGTGTCATGATACTGAATATAGAGCGGGTCATCAGTAACCCACGCACAGCGGGTCTGAGCAGCGGCGGACAGTGACATAGTGTTCTCCCGGAAGACGGCTTTCCGGTTAATTTATACTGGATAAATATCCATGTAAACGGGTATATTACCGGTTTTTCGATCCGGGCGGAAAAAGATCGGAGAAGCGCTGTATAGTCCGGCGGTCAGAGGGTATACTGAATGACTTTTATTTTATTATTCATTTTCTCGCGTGCGGATCCAACATGCAAAAGTTTGATACCAAAACCTTCCAGGGTCTTATCCTGACATTACAGGATTACTGGGCGCGCCAGGGCTGTACCATTGTTCAACCACTGGACATGGAAGTCGGCGCCGGCACTTCACACCCGATGACGTGTCTGAGAGCGTTAGGGCCGGAGCCGATTGCGGCGGCCTATGTGCAGCCATCCCGTCGTCCGACGGACGGCCGTTACGGGGAAAACCCGAACCGCCTGCAGCACTATTATCAGTTTCAGGTCATCATCAAACCGTCTCCGGATAACATCCAGGAGCTGTATCTCGGCTCCCTGAAAGAGCTGGGTATTGACCCGACGGTTCATGATATCCGTTTTGTTGAAGATAACTGGGAAAACCCGACACTGGGTGCCTGGGGATTAGGCTGGGAAGTCTGGCTGAACGGCATGGAGGTTACACAGTTTACTTACTTCCAGCAGGTCGGCGGCCTGGAGTGCAAACCGGTTACCGGGGAAGTCACTTACGGTCTCGAGCGCCTGGCGATGTATATCCAGGGCGTGGACAGCGTTTACGATCTGGTCTGGTGTGACGGCCCGCTGGGCAAAACCACCTATGGTGATATCTATCATCAGAACGAAGTTGAGCAATCCACGTATAACTTTGAATACGCCGATGTGGACTTCTTATTCACCTGTTTCGAACAGCATGAGAAAGAAGCTCAGTCCCTGCTGGCACTGGAAACTCCGCTGCCGTTACCGGCCTACGAGCGTATTCTGAAAGCGGCTCACTCTTTCAACCTGCTTGATGCGCGCAAAGCGATTTCGGTGACGGAACGTCAGCGTTATATCCTGCGCATCCGTACCCTGACCAAAGCCGTTGCCGAAGCTTACTATGCCTCCCGTGAGGCACTGGGCTTCCCGATGTGTAAAAAGAACTAAGAGGCTGTCATGACACAACAGACTTTCCTGACGGAAATCGGCACAGAAGAGTTACCGCCGAAGGCGCTTCGTTCTCTTGCTGAATCTTTTGCGGCCAACCTGACTGCAGAACTGGCCGCTGCTAACCTGACTCACGGTGATGTGACCTGGTATGCCGCACCACGCCGCCTGGCGGTAAAAATTGCCGGTCTGGCGGAATCTGCCGCTGATCGCGAAGTGGAAAAGCGCGGCCCTGCCATTGCCCAGGCATTTGATGCTGAAGGCAAACCGACCAAAGCGGCGGAAGGCTGGGCACGCGGTTGCGGGATCACCGTTGATCAGGCTGATCGCATGGTCACTGACAAAGGTGAATGGCTGCTGTACCGCGCGGTGGAAAAAGGGAATAAAGCCAAAGAATTACTGGCAGATATGGTCAGCCGTGCGCTGGCAAAACTGCCTATCCCGAAACTGATGCGCTGGGGTGATAAAGAGACTCACTTTGTGCGTCCGGTTCATACCGTCACGATGCTGATGGGCGCGGATGTTATTCCGGGTGAAGTCCTGGGGATCTCCTCTGACCGTATTATCCGTGGTCACCGTTTTATGGGTGAGGCGGAATTCACTATCGCACACGCAGACGAGTATCCGGCCATTCTGGAAACCCGCGGTAAAGTGATGGCGGATTACGATGCCCGTAAAGCCATGATAAAACGTGATGCGGAAAAAGCAGCACTGGCACTGGGCGGCGTGGCTGACCTGACTGACAGCCTGCTGGAAGAAGTCACTTCACTGGTGGAATGGCCGGTTGTGCTGACAGCGAAATTCGAGGAAAAATTCCTCGCTGTTCCGTCTGAAGCCCTGGTTTACACCATGAAAGGTGACCAGAAGTACTTCCCGGTTTACGACAAAAACGGCAACCTGATGCCGAACTTTATCTTTGTCGCCAATATCGAGTCTTCTGATCCGTCACAAATCATTGCAGGGAACGAAAAAGTCGTCCGTCCTCGTCTTGCGGATGCCGAATTCTTCTTCAAAACCGACTGCAAAAAGCGTCTGGAAGATAACCTGCCGCGCCTGAGTACCGTTCTGTTCCAGCAGCAGCTGGGTACACTGCGTGATAAAACTGATCGCCTTGAAGCGCTCGCAGGCTGGATTGCCGGTCAGATTGGCGCAGATGTGAATCACGCCACCCGTGCCGGTCTGCTGGCCAAATGTGACCTGATGACCAACATGGTCTTTGAGTTCACTGACACCCAGGGTGTGATGGGCATGCACTATGCACGCCATGACGGTGAATCCGAAGACGTGGCACTGGCACTGAAAGAGCAGTATCAGCCGCGTTATGCCGGTGATAACCTGCCGTCAACGCCGGTTTCTGATGCGCTGGCGATTGCTGACAAAATGGATACCCTGGCAGGGATCTTCGGTATCGGCCAGCATCCGAAAGGGGATAAAGACCCGTTTGCTCTGCGCCGTGCCGCTCTCGGTGTGCTGCGTATCATCGTTGAGAAAGGCTACAACCTCGACCTGGAAACGCTGACACAGGAAGCGGTTCGCCTGTATGGTGATAAGCTGACAAACGCGAATGTGGTCACTGACGTGGTTGATTTCATGTTAGGCCGTTTCCGTGCATGGTATCAGGAGCAGGGTTATGCGATTGATACTATCCAGGCAGTTCTGGCGCGTCGTCCGACCCGTCCGGCAGACTTTGATGCCCGCATGAAAGCGGTCACTCACTTCCGTACACTGGAGGAAGCCGCTGCTCTGGCCGCTGCTAACAAGCGTGTTTCCAACATTCTGTCGAAGAGTGATGATGCACTGAATGATACCGTTCTGGCGTCATTAATGAATGCACCGGAAGAGATCCGCCTGGCAGCCTATGTGACTGACCTGAAAACGCAGCTGGCACCGCTCTATGCGGAAGGCAGATATCAGGAAGCACTGACTGAACTGGCCTCTCTGCGTGAAGCAGTGGATGCGTTCTTTGATAGCGTGATGGTGATGGATAAGGATGACAATATCCGCCGTAACCGTCTGACATTATTAAATGAACTGCGCAACCTGTTCCTGGGTGTTGCGGATATTTCACTGTTGCAGTAACCGGTGAAAGAGCTAAAAGCCCGGTTTTACCGGGCTTTGTTTTTTTACTCCAACGGCAGTAATAATGCGCCTTCAGTTTTCCGGATATCCATTTTATTCAGCTCAATATCCTGCTTTCCGCCGATATAATTGGTACCGTCAAAAATCAGGGTGAAATCGCTGACCGGGCTTTTAGGATTACGGTAGTTTGTTTTCATCTGACCATTATTTTCTATGCTGCTGTTACTCATAATGGTATTCATCAGTAATGTATTTATTTTACCGGATGATTTGTTTTCAAATCCGGAATGATGCAAATCCATTGTCAGCTGGTTATGACCGTACATCGGCGTTTTTTCCGGGTCAGTCAGTTGTAATTCCGGCCCGATAGTTATCTGTCCTGCATTCCGTATTTGCGCGGCAGCAGAATGGATATACATATTATCTGCTTTGATATGGCTGTTCGCTTTGATATTCAGAAAGTTATTGGTATTTTTTCTGTTTTCCAAAGAGTAATCCGGATTGATCATTTCCAAATCACGAAGACCGCTGTTTGTTTTTACCAGATCATAATGACCGATATACGTTGCCAGACTTCTGGTTTTCAGCTGACTGTTTTTCATATCAATAGCCGCGGCAACTAATGTGAGTTTATCGGTATCTGCAAAATGCTGCTCTGCGGTATTCAGTATGCGGATTTTTCCGCTGATATTCCGGTAACCGGAAAACTGCCCGTCCGGTGTCATACTGACATTACCGGCAGCCAGATTTAAACTGTTCACACCGGTCACGCTGCATCCGTTACAGGCAATACCGTTCGGGTTAGCGATAATCAGATGGGCTTTTTGGCCATCCACATGCATATTACCGCGCAGTTGTGATTTTTCGGTTGAAAGCACCTCGTTAATAATCATACCTGCACCGGATTCGCGGTTATTAAATACCACACCATGCTTGCCGACGTTAAACTGATCATAGGCATTATAAGAAACACCGTGTGTGTTTGCCGGTGCGATATTAATGGTGGTGTTGTTCCCCTGACGGACGACCCGGGTCGTTTCTGAGGATGCCGGATTAACGGTAGTATCCGCTGCAGAGGCGAACTGAGCGAGGAAAAAGGCACTGCTGATAACGGACAGCTTGACTATTTTTGGCATAACCACTCCCTGGTTGTTGCTGAGGTATAAAATCCACGGGCAGGATAAATAAAGTCGCTGACAGCGGATATGAACAGAGTGGTTATTTTTTGTCAGTTTTCAGCATTCCGATAGCAAATAAAAAACATACCGTTTACCAATAAGCGGATAAAAAACAGAAATTTGGCTGATAAACCGGCGAAATAAAAATAATGGGGCGAAAAACAAAAAATTCCGGTTTCTGCACTTGACGTTTAGCCTTTCCGGCAGTAATATCCATCCCGCTTTCGGCGAGTAGCGCAGCTTGGTAGCGCAACTGGTTTGGGACCAGTGGGTCGTAGGTTCGAATCCTATCTCGCCGACCATATTAAGAAAAACCCTGCTTTTACAGCAGGGTTTTTTGTTTTTCAGCATCTGCCGTTTTTCCTCTTCTGTTACTTTCAAAAATTCCGCCGCTTTTTTGATATCGCTGTTTTCTGTTATCCGTTTAACTGCCCGCTGAAAGGATTTCATCAGACGGACGGATACATGATAAAAAAAACAGCGGCGGCTGCTGTGATGGCGGCGGCCTGTGGCTGCGCATGGGGCAGCACTTACACTTCTTCTCCGCCGGTTTCTCCGGCCTCCTGCGCCATACTGTCAGAGGTAGCGATTAAGCAGCGTGAATTAATTGAGCCCTCTTATCTGGCTGATGAATTTGAAAAAAGCATTACCGGACATTGCCTGACATCAGAACAGATGGCAGAAGCGGTAATGAAACTGGAGTCGGCGGTGCATCAGGCCGGTTTTATCACAGCACAAATCAGTGTGCCGCCGCAGAATGTCAGCGACGGTACCCTGACACTTCACTATCTGCCCGGTTATCTGAGCGGCTACCGCGATAAAGAGGACGGGGGCACGCATTTCGGGCTGAACCTGATTTTCCCGCAGCGGGCAGACGGACAGCTGAATATCCGTGATACTGAACTGGGAATGTCCCATCTTAATCAGTTGCCCGGTCTGGGGGCTCAGGCTGCCGTTGAACCGGATCCGCAGAATCCCGGCAACAGCATCATCACCATTACCTGGCAGAAAAAACGCAGCATCAGCGGCTCACTGGAAATTAACAATTACGGCAGCCGGTCAACCGGCAGCAGGCAGATAAGCAACCGGCTCAGCCTTGAAAATCCGTTTCAGCTGTATGACCGCCTGTTTATTTATACTATGCGGGATATGGACCGCGACCATTCAACCGGCGTGAAATTTATCTACGGGCAATACCGGCTTCCCTTCCGGCACTGGGAATTTACCGCAGGCGGCAGTTACAGTGAGCAAAAGCAGCGGTACCCGGTATACCGGGGATCACTGGACTATTTTACCCGCAGTAAAACGCTGGATCTGAGCCTCAGCCGCAAGCTGCTTCTGACTCCGGCGCATGATGTTACTCTCAGCAGCGGGATCTCTGCAGTAACCCGGCATGTCACACTCGGACATTCTCCGCTGAAAGCACCAGGGCGCCGCTCTGTTTACTGGAACTCCGGGCTGAATCACCGCTGGTATCTGCCGGATTTTACCTTTCAGTATCAGGTGCAGTATAAGCATTCCCTGAACCGCTTTGGCGCGCTGCCGGTCACTGAAAAAAAACTGAAACCGACCCGGCAACTGATGGCTGAAGCCACAGTGACGGTACCATTCCGTCTTGCCGGCCAGCCGTTTTACTATGAAGGTGTTATGTGCGGCTTTATTAATGCGGATAAAGCAGATGAGATGGATTATGAATCCCTGAGCGGCCGTTATTCGGTACGCGGTTATCCGTTTTCCCACAACATGAGCGCCGCGCGGGCTTTTATCAGCCGTAATGAGGTGGTCTGGCAGCAGGTATTGCCGGGACATAACCTGTATCTGGCAGCGGATGCCGGGTTGCCGGGGGCAAAAATTTCCGGCGGTGCGCGATCTCATGGGCTGGCCGGGACTGAAATAGGGGTTAAAGGCTCTTATAAATCACTGAGCTATCAGATCTTTGCCGGTCTGCCGCTGAAAGAAGCGGAACGTGTGCGGGCCTTTTCACCGGCGGGCGGATTTTCTGTCAGTGTCAGTTACTGAGGACCTGTTTGATTTCAGTGCGTGATAGTTCCGCTGTATATCAGGCAGGGTGCGGATTACAGCGGCAGTTGTGGCAAAATGTGCAACGGAAAACACTGTGACAGTGATATCAGACAAAATAATCGCGCAGTAATTAAGCATTCAGTCACAAAATCCGGATAATTTTTATCAGCTGTTTATTCTGTGAACGTTTTATCCGGCAGCTGAATAAATGCTCAGTTGTGCACCCGTTCAAACATTTTAGCTGTTTTTGTTATCAAAACGTTTGATTTGTGTGTTTTATGTGTAGTCATCGTCCATAGTCAATAGTATTGACTGCCTCTGTGACAGTTGATTTAGTGAAGTGTCAGAAAATAATAAACAAACTGAAATTTGTGGTCCGGCACTGCCGGACGACAGAGCAAACACGACATTCAACGACAGGCGGAGATAATGATGATGAGAAGCGCCAAACGTAAGACAGGATTTGCGAAGCTGGGTATTACACTGGTTGCTCTGGCGGTATCCGCCAGTGTCAATGCGGCGGGAACGCTGGTTTTTTGTTCTGAGGGATCACCGGAAGGGTTTAACCCGCAGCTGTTCACCTCGGGAACCACTTATGATGCCAGCTCTGTGCCGCTGTATAACCGGCTGGTGGAGTTTAAGGCCGGTACCACAGAGCTGGAGCCGGGCCTGGCGGAATCCTGGGATGTGAGCGAAGACGGAAAAACCTATACGTTCCATCTGCGCAAAGGGGTGAAATTCCACAGCAGCAAGGATTTCAAACCAACCCGCGATTTGAATGCAGATGATGTGGTCTTTACCTTCGACCGCCAGAAGAACCCGGATAACCCGTATCACAAGGTCTCCGGCGGCAGCTATGAATATTTCAGCGGCATGGATATGGATAAAATCATCGATAAAGTTGAAAAAGTCGATGACAACACCGTCCGTTTTCAGCTGAGCCGCTCTGAAGCGCCGTTCCTGGCAAACCTCGGGATGGATTTTGCGTCAATTCTTTCCGCCGAATATGCGGATCAGATGCTGAAAGCCGGTACACCGGAGAAAGTCGACCTGAACCCGATCGGCACCGGGCCGTTTGTGTTACAGCAGTACCAGAAAGATTCCCGTATCCTGTATAAAGCCAATGACGATTACTGGAACGGCAAACCGAAAATTGACCGTCTGGTCTTCTCCATCACTCCGGATGCCTCTGTCCGTTACGCCAAACTGCAGAAAAACGAGTGTCAGGTAATGCCGTACCCGAACCCGGCAGATCTGGAGCGTATGCGTGCGGATAAAAATATTGTCCTGAAAGAGCAGCCGGGCCTGAACGTCGGCTATCTCTCCTATAACGTCACGAAAAAACCGCTGGATAACGTCAAAGTGCGTCAGGCACTGAATATGGCGGTTAATAAAGATGCCATCATTGACGCGGTGTATCAGGGCGCAGGCCAGAAAGCGAAAAACCTGATCCCGCCGACCATGTGGGGCTACAACAACAGTATCGAAGACTATCCGTATGATCCGGAAAAAGCCAAAGCGCTGCTGAAAGAAGCAGGTATGGAAAACGGCTTTGAAATCGACCTGTGGGCGATGCCGGTTCAGCGTCCGTATAACCCGAACGCCCGCCGTATGGCTGAAATGATCCAGGCAGACTGGGCGAAAGTCGGCGTGAAAGCCAAGATTGTGACCTATGAGTGGGGTGAGTACCTCAAGCGCGCGAAAGCGGGTGAGCCTCAGACTGTCATGATGGGCTGGACCGGTGACAACGGGGATCCGGATAACTTCTTCGCCACACTCTTCAGCTGTGCGGCCAAAGAGCAGGGCTCTAACTACTCGAAATGGTGTGATCAGTCCTTTGAAAACATCATTCAGCCGGCACGTACCACGGCTGATCCGAAAGAGCGCGCCAAGCTGTATGAGCAGGCTCAGGTGGTGATGAAAGAGCAGGCGCCTGCACTGATTGTTGCACACTCAACAGTGTTTGAGCCGGTGCGCAAAGAAGTGAAAGGCTATGTGGTGGATCCGCTGGGTAAACACCACTTTGACAATGTTTCTATCGAAAAATAAGTAAACCGGAAATGAGTGTTACCGGTCTGCCGCCTCCTCCGGGGGGCGGCAACCCTGTATCGAACCGCATTGCACGGACGACGCAGAACACATAACTAAAACAATATTATTCATCGTGTGAGTATAAAGGGAAAGTCCTCCCTTTCGTCCGGTCTTATGACCAGAGCGCTGTCAGCGGCCATTACAAGAGAAACAGGGATATGCTGCAATTTATCCTCCGGCGTGTCGGGATGGTAATACCGACATTTATCGGTATTACGTTACTGACGTTTATATTTGTTCATCTGATTCCGGGAGACCCGGTCACTATCATGGCGGGTGAGCGGGGAATTTCCCCTGAACGCCACGCCCAGCTGATGGCGGCACTGGGGCTGGATCAGCCTTACTGGAAACAGTACCTTCATTATATCAATGGTGTCCTGCACGGTGACCTCGGCCTCTCTCTGAAGAGCCGCCAGCCGGTGTGGGAAGAGTTTGTTCCCCGTTTTAAAGCCACGCTGGAACTCGCTGCCTGTGCCATGATTTTCGCCATTTCTGTCGGGATCCCGGTCGGGGTGCTGGCAGCCGTCAAACGCGGATCGCTCTTTGATCACACTGCTATCGGGGTCTCGCTGACCGGCTATTCCATGCCGATTTTCTGGTGGGGCATCATGCTGATCATGCTGGTGTCGGTGAATCTCGATCTGACACCGGTTTCGGGGCGATTATCGGACAGTGTGTTCCTCGACGACAGTCAGCCGCTGACCGGATTTATGCTGATTGATACCCTGATCTGGGGCGAGGACGGCGATTTTCATGATGCGGTGATGCATCTTATTCTGCCGTCCATTGTGCTCGGCACCATCCCGCTGGCGGTGATTGTCCGTATGACCCGCTCGGCAATGCTGGAAGTGCTGGGTGAGGATTATATCCGCACCGCCCGCGCCAAAGGGCTGAGCCGCATCCGCGTGATTGTGGTGCATGCACTGCGCAACGCGCTGCTGCCGGTGGTGACCGTTATCGGCTTACAGGTCGGCGTGATGCTGGCCGGGGCGATTCTGACCGAAACAATTTTTTCCTGGCCCGGTATCGGCCGCTGGCTGATTGATGCCCTTCAGCGCCGCGACTATCCGGTTGTGCAGGGCGGCGTTCTGCTGATCGCCATTCTGATTATCCTGGTTAACCTGTGCGTGGATTTACTCTACGGCGTTGTTAACCCGCGGATCCGTCATAAAAAATAACAGGAGCGCACAATGTCTGAGACGACAAATACTACCGTGACCCGCGCGCCTGAGCCGCTTTCTCCGCTGCGCGAATTCTGGCACTACTTCCGGCGCAACAAAGGCGCGCTGATCGGCCTGATCTATATCCTGCTGATGCTGCTGATCGCCGTTTTTGCCCCGCTGCTCGCCCCGCATCTGCCGGATGAGCAGTTCCGTGACCATTTATTACAGCCGCCGGTCTGGCAGGAAGGCGGCTCATGGCAGTTTATTCTCGGTACTGATGATATCGGCCGCGATATTCTGTCGCGCCTGATGTACGGCGCACGGCTTTCACTGCTGGTCGGTTGCCTGGTGGTGGCGCTGTCGCTGCTGCTGGGGGTGGTTATTGGCCTCGCTGCCGGGTATTTCGGCGGCTGGGTTGATGCCCTGATCATGCGTATCGTCGATATTATGCTGGCACTGCCGAGCCTGCTGCTGGCACTGGTGCTGGTGGCGATTTTCGGCCCGTCGATTGTTAATGCCTCGCTGGCGCTGACCTTTGTGGCACTGCCGCACTATATCCGTCTGACCCGCGCGGCGGTACTGACGGAAGTGAGCCGCGACTATGTGACCGCTTCCGCGGTGGCGGGCGCAGGCCCGGTACGCCAGATGTTTGTCAATATTCTGCCGAACTGCCTGGCACCGCTGATTGTGCAGGCATCTCTGGGTTTCTCTAACGCTATTCTGGACATGGCCGCATTAGGTTTCCTCGGGATGGGCGCACAGCCGCCGACACCGGAATGGGGAACCATGCTCTCCGATGTTTTACAGTTTACGCAGAGCGCATGGTGGGTGGTGACCTTCCCGGGCCTGGCGATTTTACTGACGGTACTGGCGTTTAACCTGATGGGCGACGGATTGCGTGATGCCCTTGATCCTAAGCTTAAGCAGTAGAGGTGCAGACATGGCGTTATTAACAGTTGATAAATTATCTGTTCACTTCGGTGAAAAAGAGATGCCATTCCGCGCCGTTGACCGGATCAGCTATCAGGTTGAGGAAGGTGAGGTGCTCGGGATTGTCGGGGAATCCGGCTCCGGTAAATCCGTTAGTTCGCTGGCGATTATGGGGCTGATTGATTTCCCGGGCCGGGTGATGGCGGATAACCTTGAGTTTGACGGCCGTCATCTGCTGACCATCTCGGAAAAAGAGCGGCGCGAGCTGGTGGGCGCGGATGTGGCAATGATTTTCCAGGATCCGATGACCAGCCTGAATCCCTGCTATACCGTGGGGTATCAGATTATGGAAGCCCTGAAAGTTCACCAGGGCGGTAACCGGAAAACCCGGTTACAGCGGACTATCGACCTGCTGACGCTGGTCGGTATCCCGGATCCAAAATCGCGGCTGGATGTTTATCCGCATCAGTTATCCGGCGGGATGAGCCAGCGGGTGATGATTGCGATGGCGATTGCCTGCCGTCCGAAGCTGCTGATTGCCGATGAGCCGACAACAGCACTGGATGTGACTATTCAGGCACAGATCATTGAACTGCTGCTGGAGTTACAGCAGCAGGAAAACATGGCACTGGTGCTGATCACTCATGACCTCGCGCTGGTGGCGGAAGCCGCTCATCATATTATTGTGATGTATGCGGGGCAGGTGGCGGAGTCCGGCAAGGCGTCGGATATCTTCCGCGCACCGCGCCATCCGTATACTCAGGCACTGTTGCGGGCGCTGCCGGAATTCGCCGGTAACAAGAGCCGTCTGGCATCACTGCCGGGGGTTGTGCCCGGTAAATATGACCGGCCTGAGGGCTGTCTGCTGAACCCGCGCTGCCCGTATGCCACGGATTTATGCCGCAGCACGGAACCGGAACTGCGTACTGTCGGGGCGCGTCAGGTGAAATGTCATACCCCGCTGGATGATGAAGGGAGACCGGGCCATGAGTGAAACCACACAGCCGCTGTTACATGTCAGTGATCTGAAAAAATATTATCCGGTGAAGAAGGGCTTTTTCTCACCGGAGCGGATGGTGAAGGCCCTCGACGGTGTATCGTTTGATCTGAACCGCGGGAAAACCCTGGCGGTGGTCGGGGAGTCCGGCTGCGGGAAATCAACCCTCGGCCGTCTGCTGACCATGATTGAAAAACCGACCGGCGGGGAGCTGTTCTACCAGGGGCAGGATCTGCTGGTGGCGGATAAACATGCGGAGAAACTGCGGCGGCAGAAAATCCAGATTGTGTTCCAGAACCCGTACGGCTCGCTTAATCCGCGTAAAAAAGTCGGGCAGATTCTGGAAGAGCCGCTGGTGATCAATACCTCCCTCAGTGCGGCAGAGCGCAAAGAGAAAGTGCTGGCGATGATGGCGAAAGTCGGCCTGAAAACTGAGCATTACAGCCGTTATCCGCATATGTTTTCCGGCGGTCAGCGCCAGCGTATTGCCATTGCCCGGGGGCTGATGCTGGATCCGGATGTGGTGATTGCCGATGAACCGGTATCCGCGCTGGATGTGTCCGTCCGTGCTCAGGTATTAAACCTGATGATGGATCTCCAGGATGAGCTGGGCCTGTCGTATGTGTTTATTTCTCATGACTTATCTGTGGTGGAACATATCGCGGATGATGTGATGGTGATGTATCTGGGGCGTTGTGTGGAAAAAGGTACCAAAGCGCAGATTTTTGAGAATCCGCGCCATCCTTACACACAGGCACTGCTCTCTGCGACACCGAGGCTGAATCCGGCACAGCGCCGTGAGCGGATAAAACTGACCGGCGAGCTGCCGAGCCCGCTGAATCCGCCGCCGGGATGCGCCTTTGCCGCCCGCTGCCGTCATGCATTCGGCACCTGTACTCAGTTCCGGCCGGAGCTTAAATCCTACGGCGGACAGCTGATTGCCTGTTTCGCGGTGGACAGGGAAGAAGAGGCAAAAATTTCCGCATAACATTCTGTTTTACAGTAAATTACAGAAAAACATGTTTTAACTGAAGACAAACAGCGATAATGGAGGGCTCCGTTATCGCTTTTTGCTGTCTGGCGGGTGAGATTAGATCAGCACAAAGCACAATGATGACGTATAATCACTGCGTATGGCGAAAGATGTGATAACTGAATTGTAACGAAAGGCGTGGAATATGCGTGTAAAAGTCAGAAAGTCACTGACTATCAAACAGATGTCAGTTGTCGCTGCGGTGACTTTGGTGACGATCGCACTTTTTATGACGCTTCTGTTATCACATCTGATACAACAGCGGAAAGATGATTACATCAATCAGCTTTATAATTCGTCAGTACAGGTCAGGAAACCGCTGGCAGATGCCCTGTTAGGGTCGGATTTAAACGCAATAAAATCGACGCTGATAACATTGCGGGCCAGCGGGATTTTAGGACGCGCGATTGTGATGACGCCGGAAAATGTTCAGGTGATAAGTCTGGATTTTGCCACACACCGTCCTATTCCCGGCACAGCAAAAATGATTTTCGGGATCCCGGTTGAGATTAAGGTTCCGCTTTACGCCTACGGCGTGGCACATACCGGCAAACCCCCGCAGGGTTATCTTATTCTTCAGGTGGATGATAACCGCATATACCGCTTCGCGATGAATGTTGTGGCACTGATGGTGACCAGTTATCTGCTGCTGGCGCTGGTGCTGGTGATCGCGATAAGCTGGTGTATTAACCGCCTGATCGTGCGGCCGCTGCGTAATATGGCCCGTGAGCTGAACAGTGATGAGCCTGCAGAGCAGCTCAGTTGTTCGGCATATCATGAGGATGATGAACTTGGTTTGCTGGCGAAGGGGTACCGGAACCAGCTGAACAAACATAAACCGGAGTCATCATAAAACTTCCCGGACGGTTTGCTGTCTAAACCCAGACGAATCAAAAGGGCGTCCCGGAAGCCGGTCAGTTTTTGCCTGTACGTATCGTCTGACATAACAGTATTTCCGGCATCAGTGGTAAACCTCAGAAGAAGGCATACCAGGGATTCATATTAAAAGAGGTTAGCATGCAACGCTCTTATTTACGTGTTTTACTCGGTGGCGTCCTGATTGCCGTCACATCTCAGTTACACGCAGAAGCATTACAGCCGGACCCGGCATGGCAGCAGGGTAAACTGGCAAACGGATTCAGCTGGCAGCTGCTTCAGACGCCGCAGCGCCCGAATGACCGCATACAGATGCGCCTTTCTGTTCAGACCGGCTCTATGATGGAAAAACCGGCTGAAAAAGGGTTCGCTTACCTCATCCCGAAAGTGGTGATGTTTAACAGCCAGAGCCTGAACACACAGCAGTTATCGAACCTGCTGCGTAACGGGATAAGCCCGGATATGCCGCTGCCGCCGGCGATTGTTTCCTATGATTTCACACTCTATAACCTGAGCCTGCCGAATAATAATCCGGAGGTGCTCAAAGCGGCACTGAGCTGGATGGCGGATGTCTCAGGTCATGGAATTTTTAATCAGGAAACCGTTGCTGCCGCCCTGGCCGCGCCGGATTCTCCGATAGCCACCTATCCGCCGAATATCAATGATCCTATCTGGCGTGCCCGGTTAAAAGGCACCACCCTCCAGGGGTTTGATCCGGTGCCGCCGCCTGCGGGCAAAATTGATGTTGAGGCACTGAACAGTTTCTATCAGCGCTGGTACACACCGGATATGGCGACGCTCTATGTTGCCGGGCCGGTTGATAAACGCGCGCTGGAAGACGGTATCAGCAAAGCATTCGGCTCCCTGGAAGGTAAACGTCAGACACCGGTCAGTGTTGCCACACTGCCGCCGATGAAACCCCGCTCAGTCCATGCTGTGAATGAAAATCAGAAAGACGATATGCTGGCGCTGGTCTGGGATCTGAACTGGTCTTCCGTCAAAGATTCAGATGCACTGAACCGCTACTGGTTAAATGACCTCGCCCGTGAAGCGCTTTTTGGTGCATTACAGCAGGGCATCGGCAAGAAAAATGAAAAATTCATGGCAATGAATATGGATTGCCGGATGCAGTATCAGCGTGCCAGCTGCATGCTCAGCCTGCGTGCGCCGAATGAAAAAATGCCGGTGATTGTCTCTGAACTGGCCGGTGAACTGGCTGTGCTGAAAGAAAAAGGGATTTCCGCTGAGAATTTTGATGCGCTGATTGCCATGAAACAGGCTCAGCTTCAGCAGTTGTTTGCTATTTATGCCCGGACCACCACGGATATCCTGATCAACCAGCGTCTGATGTCCCAGCAGAGTAATATCATTGATATTCCGCCGGAGCAGTATCAGCGCCTGCGTCAGGCGTTCCTGAACAACCTGACACCGGATGTGCTGAACGCAGAAATTCACGCGATTTTAGAGCAGGATACCGCATTCTTCTTTACTCAGCCTAAAGGTGAGACAGAAATGAATGTGGATCAGCTGCGTGCTCAGTTCGATAAGATAATGCATCCGGAGAAAGCGGTTGCTGCGGCAGAGAAACAGGCTGCGGCGGATGCGGAATCCGCTGAGAAAGCGGCAGCCGAAAAAGCAGCGGCAGAAAAAGCCGCCGCAGAGCAGGCCAAAGCCCCGGCGGTAACCCCGGAATCGGCAGCGCCGTCACAGGAAGCGAAACCGGCAGAACCGAAAGCACCGGCTCCGGCTAAAAAAGGCGGGCAAAACGGCAACAGCGAGTCACCGGCGGCAGATAACAACACCGACGGTGTCAGTGCCTGATTTTTGGTAACAGCATGAAATAAAAAGGGTATCTTTCAGATACCCTTTTTTTATGACTATTCATCGTCCTGACACAAACTGCTTTCCAGCAGATTCATCAGCCACGGCCTGGTGTCCCTGTTATTCACAAAGCCCGCTGCCGCGATTTTTTTCTGCGGGTGATAGTAAGCGGCGGTTCCCCAGAAGCCAAGGTGATACCAGAGTGTCTGGCCGTCCCGCTCTGTCACCATCACTCCGCAGCGGTAATCCTCCGCGCCGTCATGGCTGCCCGGTTTCAGCATGGTTTCAAGGGTGTCCGGCTTGTCAAAAATACGGCCCTCAAACAGATTCGCCATAAACACCGCCAGGGCGTTTACTGACATAATCAACCCGCCGCCGCCCCAGAGATCCATGGTCGGACTGATGGCCTCCCCGTCAATATTACCGAGATACTGATGTGCCCGTGGCGGAAGACCCGCCGGCGCCGGTTCTTCCAGTTCCCAGTAAGCGGATTCCATGCCCGGAGCATCAAAGCGCAGCAACTGCCGGACCGCCTGTGCCAGCGGCAGTTGTGTGATCCGCTCAATAATATCGCCCAGCAGCAGATACCCGGTATCGGAATAGAGGAAACAGAGGCCCGGTTTCATCAGCGGATAGCCCCGGCTGACATACAGGCGGATCTGTTCATCCCGTGTCCAGAGATGGCCGGGGTCCGCGAGCACATCACGGATATACTTCTCATCGGCATGATCATACAGCCCGCTGCTGTGACTGAGCAGATGCTGCACCGTGATGGCATTCAGATCATAACCCGCCTCTGTCAGCCAGCGGACATACTGCGGGGAGAGCAGCGGCGCGACCGGTGAACTGAGACTGAGCTTCTGCTGTTCATACAGGCGCAGCACTGCCGCCGCAGTAAACGTCTTGGTATTACTGGCGATCCGCACCGGGGTATCCGGGGTGACCGGCGTGCTGTCGTTTTTGCTCAGTCCGCCGTGTGCCGCACCGTCCGGTAATTCACACCCTTCGCCGGTGAAACAGAATGCCGTGGCAAAACCGTCCGGCTGAACATTCTGCAGCAGGGCTGACAAATTCCGCGCCGGCATGATTATTTCTTCGCGTCAGCGCGCAGTTTCGTCACGCTCTGCCCGCCGACACCCCAGTTGTCTGTTTCCACCTCATCAATAATCACAAAGGTTGAGGCCGGATTTTTCCCCAGTACATCAACCAGTAATTGTGTGGCACCTTCAATCAGTTTTTGCTTTTGTTCTGCGGTCGCACCTTCTTTGGTGATGCGGATATTGATGAATGGCATAGAGGCTCCTGATGATGTCGTTATGATGATCCCGGAGGATACCGGCAAGTGTCTGAACATCAGGCCGTATTGCTTTGTCAGACTGCATAAATGCGGCTGATGCTCTTACCACATCATAGAGTGAAGCGGTGTGTTGTGCGAGCCTGAAATGCGGATTCTGTTGTCTGCGCAGATCGACCGCCTGTGCACTGTGAATAAGTAAAATACTCAATAATTCATAACAGTTATCAATTTGCTGCTGCAGATACTGCGTCACTGCGGGAGCCCGTGTGGCGATATCTTCAATTCCTCCGGCGACAGGCAGGTACTCCAGCGAAAGCGGCATTGCCAGATTTTTATTATGCAAAGCGAGCGCCATCATGTCTTTTTCAATCGCCCCGAAGGCGTGTACGGTCTCTTCCGTTGCCAGAAAGCGGCTCAGACCGGTAAATGCGGGGGTGTTTAAGACGATCAACTGCTGCGCACTGAGCAGAGAGTAGCGGGCGACAGACTGGCTGAGCTGCTCAAAAGCCGTCACCCACGGCAGCGGCTCAAAATTAGCTGAAGGAATAACCGCCCCGGCGGGATAATTTTTACCGGGAGGAATAACAACAGGATTATCATCGGCACTGTTAAGCTGAATAAGTAACCGGCGGTATGCACGCTGATAACTGTCCCTCAAGTCGGCCAGGAAAAAGAGGGCGGAGCGGAAACTGAGCGGATCCTGCAACCGGCGTTCAGGATCCGGTTCTGACAGTGATGAGCCTCTGAGTAATAAGCGAAGTATCCGCCCGCTTTCAGCCACTGCCGGATAAGACCGCTGCTGTAATACCTCTGCGGTAAAAGGATGGATATTGCCGTTAAGTGCCTCCAGCGCCAGCGCATAAACCGCAAAACTTAAATCTGTCAGACGGGCGGCATCATACAGTGTGAGAGCGGCCATGGCGGATGAAACCGCATTGGAACTGATAATAGACAATGCATCTTTTGCCGAAGGTCTGAAAAGAGGAATACCGGCTGTTTTCAGTGCCTCTGCGGCTTTCATCTGTTTTCCCTGATAATCCACATCACCTTCTCCTGACATGGCAAGCCCGATATGGCTGAGCTGTGTGATATCCGCCTCTCCGACAGAGCCTGCGGACGGAACCAGAGGGGTAATAAACTGATTGAGAAAACGGAGATACATCCCGGCCAGATCCGGATGTGCGCCACTGCCGCCGGTCAGCAGCATGTTAAGCCGTGTTGCCATCACCGCCCGGGTTTGTCTGACACTCAGCGGCTTTCCTGTCCCTCCGCCGTGAGCTCGGAGTAAATGCAGATTAAATTCCGTGGCGGGCATATTCACTTTCTTGTCTTTATTCAGACCAACGCCCCGTGTCAGGCCATATACCGGCTGCTCTGTACCGGCGGTTTTTATCAGGATCTCATGTGAGCGGCGCATGGCTGCCAGTGAATCCGGCGCAATGCGGATCGGTTCACCATCCGCAATCCGGGCAATCAGGGCAGGGGTCAGTGTTTTACCATCCAGAAGAACAGCCGCGCAGACGGGGAAACTGAGCAGCAATGATATCCATATTCCTGATATTGTTTTCAATAACATGTCTCCGGTGAATGAAATGTAATTCATCCGGAGACTATAGGGGGAAGAATGATGAGATGATTATCTTAAAAAATCTCAGACGGTTTTGTTTTTTTGGATGTCAGTCGCAATCCAGGCGGCAGAAAAGAGGATCAGGCGCGCGAAGAAATAGAAAAAGGCCATCAGGCCGATAACCGAACCAAATGCAGCACCGGACGGGGAGGCCGCCATATTCGGCAGCAGCCAGGTCATAATGGTTTTCAGGATCTCAAAGCCGATTGCGGCCAGCAGTGTGCCTTTCAGCAGGGAGCGGCGGCTCAGTTTCATGCGCGGCAGGATCCAGAGAATCCAGGTAAACAGCAGGTAGTTGGCAAGGATGGAGATGGTCAGGCCGATAGTTGTCCAGGCCGGACGCAGCCATTCGACAGCATCCAGGCCGAGAAACGCGACTATCCGGGCTTGTGCGGCACCGGCAATCGAGGTTAGTGAGAGAGTGACCACCAGCGCCACCAGCAGGCCGATCAGCGCCAGAAAATCCCGCAGATAGCGCAGGAACATATTCTCTTTGACTTCGATATCCGGCTCCCACTGGTCGTGATACTGCGCCCGGATAGCCATCCGCAGATTACCCACCCAGTTCACCCCGGAATAGAGTGCCAGTGCCAGACCGGTTAACCCGACGGTCGCACGCTGGCGGATGGCGGTATCAATACTGCGCTCAATAGTGGCGGCGAGTGTCGGGTCGCTGATACTGTTGGCGACACCACGGATAAGTCTGGTCAGCAGTTCCGGATTAAAGGCCAGCACATAACCGGCGGCGGCAAAAGAGACCATCAGAATCGGGATCATGGATAAAAACGAGAAATAGGTAATCGCTGCACCGAACGGGCTGCCCATTCTGTCATTAAAGCGGGTGGCGGTGCGGATAAGATGGGCAATAAACGGAATATTGCGGATATAATTTCCGGCTTTCACACTCCATTTCAGGGCTTTTTTCCCCTGTTTTAACCCTTCATCAAAATTCTTCCGCAGGGGTTTTAATGATGATGTGCTGTTGTCATCTTCCGGTGTGTCGTTTTCCCGGGTCATGTATCCTCGCTTGTTCGGAAATTGATTCCGTTTAAGTTTACTACAGGACTCACCGGATGAACAATTCAGGTTCCGGTATAACGGGCTTCAGAATTTCCCGATTGATTAACCGTGATAATAATATGCAATCAGCCGCGCTTATTTCTTCTCAGAATAATTAAAACAAATACCAATTTATAAGATGTTCACAATATGAATAATAAATGTGTCTTTCCAGGGAATAACCGGGGAATTTACCGCTGTTTGCTGATACCGGTTATTCCGCTGCTTATTACCGGATGTGTTTATAAACCGGAAGGACCTTATTTTGAAGTTCGCTTCCGGCTGACGAATTATTTCGGTCAGTTAAGAGCAACAGCGTTTTAATACTGTTTGCCGGTTTCTGTTGTCAGAAAGCCGGCAGCGACATGATTACTTTAATAATGCATCCAGTTCCGCCTGCGCTTCTTTTAATTCCGCTTCGGCTTCGGCCAGTTTGCGTTCGCGTTTGGCAATCTTACTGATATCGCCTTTATCGATGGCTTTCTGTAAATCAGCTTTGCGCTCTGCCACTTCTTTTGTCCGGTCACTGACTTCATCGCGGGCATCATCACGCAGGCTGTTTGGTGTGCAGTAAGTATTCACATTCTGCAAAGCCCGCTCCAGCCCCTGCACCCGGTGTGTATTGCCGTGTGCTTTGGCATAGCTGAGCTGCTCCTGAATTTTGCTTTTTTTGATGTCACAACCATTCTGCGCACTCAGTGCGGAGGTGCTTACCAGTAATGCACCCAGAGCCAGTGCAGCAGTTGTAAAACGTGTCATGTTTGCCTCGTTATTTATACTAATCGTCATTTTATGACTATCAATAATGACAATGGTTCATTATCACGCCGCACAGATGAGGAAAGGGCATTGGTTCTTTCCTGCCGAAATCAGGTTATACTGAGCACTTCAATCTGTACTGATATTCTTGTTCCGGGTGGTGCACACCCGACCATCTGAGGCCCTTGTATGCTTAGTTACCGCCACAGCTTTCACGCCGGCAACCATGCGGATGTGTTAAAACACACCGTCCAGAGTCTGATCATTGAATCATTAAAAGAGAAAGACAAACCCTTTTTGTATCTGGATACGCACGCCGGTGCCGGGCGTTATCAGCTCAGTGGTGAGCATGCGGAGCGTACCGGGGAGTACCTGGAAGGGATCGCCCGTATCTGGGCGCAGGAATCGGTGCCGGAAGAACTGAAAACGTATCTTGAAGCCGTCAGTGCACTGAATCCGCGTGGTGACCTGCGTTTTTATCCGGGTTCGCCGCTGATCGCCGCACATTTGCTGCGTGATCACGATAAATTAAATATCAGCGAACTGCATCCGTCTGATTTCCCGCTGCTGCGCAATGAATTCAGCCGCGATAACCGCGCCCGTGTGGTACGGGAAGATGGTTATCAGCAGCTGAAATCGCAGTTACCGCCGTTATCCCGGCGCGGATTTGTGCTGATTGACCCGCCGTATGAACTGAAAAGTGATTATCAGGCTGTGGTGAAAGGAATTCAGGAAGGTCACCGCCGCTTTGCGACCGGCACTTATGCGGTCTGGTATCCGGTGGTGCTGCGCCAGCAGATCAAACGAATGGTAAAAGATTTCCAGGCAACCGGGATCCGCAAAATTCTGCAAATCGAGCTGGCAGTGCGCCCTGACAGTGATCAGCGCGGTATGACCGCATCCGGGATGATTGTGATTAACCCGCCGTGGAAGCTGGAATCGCAGATGAAATCCGTGCTGCCGTGGCTGCACAAAGTGCTGGTACCGGAAGGTACAGGGCATACACTGGTTGAATGGATCACACCGGAATAATTCGTTTCCGCTGCGGGCATGACGGCAGCGGGTGTTTATGTATTGACTGATAAATGGAACGAGCCAACTATGAGCAAACATTACGATTATATTGCAATCGGCGGCGGCAGTGCCGGTATTGCGTCTGTAAACCGGGCAGCAATGTACGGGCAGAAATGTGCCCTGATTGAAGCAAAAGCGCTCGGCGGCACGTGTGTTAACGTCGGTTGTGTCCCGAAAAAAGTGATGTGGTACGGCGCGCAGATTGCAGAAGCCATCCGCCAGTACGGCCCGGATTACGGGTTTGATACCACCATCAACCACTTCAGCTGGGACAAACTGCTGGAAAGCCGTTCTGCGTATATTGATCGTATTCACCAGTCTTATGAGCGCGTTCTCGGCAATAACAAAGTGGATGTGATCACCGGATTTGCCCGTTTTAAAGATGCACACACCGTGGAAGTGAACGGTGAAACGTATACTGCGGATCATATCCTGATCGCCACCGGCGGCCGTCCGGTTCCGCCGTCCATCCCGGGCGCGGAATACGGTATTGATTCTGACGGTTTCTTCGCACTGAAAGCCCTGCCGTCTCGTGTGGCGGTGGTCGGTGCCGGGTATATCGCCGTGGAACTGGCCGGGGTGCTGAATGCGCTGGGCAGCGAAACACACCTGTTTGTCCGCAAACATGCGCCGCTGCGTAATTTCGACCCGCTGATCACAGAAACACTGGTCGAGGTGATGAACACCGAAGGGCCGTCACTGCACACCAACTCTGTACCGAAAGCAGTTGTGAAAAATGCTGACGGCAGCCTGACCCTGCAACTGGAAAACGGCCACGAGCAGACCGTGGATTGCCTGATCTGGGCTATCGGCCGTGAACCGGCAACAGACAATATCAATCTGGATGTGACCGGCGTGAAACTCAGCGATCGCGGTTATATTCAGGTGGATAAATACCAGAACACGTCGGTTCCGGGTCTGTACGCGGTAGGTGATAACACCGGCGCTGTCGAACTGACGCCGGTTGCGGTTGCCGCAGGCCGCCGTCTCTCTGAACGTCTGTTTAACAACAAGCCGGACGAGCACCTGGATTACACTAACATTCCGACTGTTGTCTTCAGCCACCCGGCTATCGGCACCGTGGGTCTGACCGAGCCACAGGCGATTGAGCAGTACGGCGCGGACAATGTGAAATGCTACAAGTCCTCTTTCACCGCCATGTATACCGCGGTCACCAGCCACCGCCAGCCATGCAAAATGAAGCTGGTGTGTGCGGGTAAAGACGAAAAAATCGTCGGTATCCACGGCATCGGTTACGGCATGGACGAAATCCTGCAGGGCTTTGCGGTCGCACTGAAAATGGGCGCCACCAAGAAAGATTTCGATAACACCGTGGCCATTCACCCGACAGCAGCGGAAGAGTTTGTGACGATGCGCTGATGGTCTGAGGATGTAATAAATGAAACCGGCTGTATGCATGTCATATAGCCGGTTTTTTTATTTATATGCTATCGTTGGTATTCAGTCATAACATACAGGTTTTGTACCGCTAAGCTGAAGAAATTGGTAATAAACCGGATAATATAATCAGAGAATGAATGCGATCTAGAGATACCACAGGAATTAACTTCGGAGCTAAAAGTGAATGGATTAATATTGAGTAAACTGATTATTTTTCCGCTGTTTATTTTTTTTTCTTTTCGTTACAGTCATATTTCTGTTTCTCCGGGGAAACAGAGAATATACAAAATTAAATATAGTCTACTATCATTTATATACATTTGATGAAATAAATAAAATTCCAATGATATCAGTCAAATATGAAATAAACCATGAGCCCGTGGACGGGGATTCAGGTGAATTCAATGATATTGTTTTCTTTAATGTCGATGTAAAGAGAAACCATGAACTCTTTGACTATGTTAAACGGTCAGGTTTTTCCGGGGAGTTTGACCAATACCGGAAGAGAGAACGATGGGTTAAGGATAATACAAAAATTGATGCTCCGGCACTGAGAGGGTTCCGGGTGATGCTTTCATATTTTATCGGGCAGATATATTGGTAATTCCAGATTTCTTCAGTATTCCCTCCGATACCGGCCGGAGTCTTCACAGAAAACCTGCTATTTATTGCATTCCTCAGAAAGTGAAATAAATTTCTCATTATAAAGAATATATTTTTCACCGGAACGTTGTAGTGCCGGGCTGCGTAATACCTCGCCGGGACGTAAATAGTAGCTGTCGCTGTCTTCTTCTGATGAGTGACAGCCATTTTTCAGCAGTATTTTAAAATAGGTATTTCCGTTGTTGGTCAGCGTATGATTTTTTTTATCCCAGTCATAACTGAAATGAATTTTTCTCGGACGTACTACCAGAATTGAATCCATAATGATGACTGGTGCAATATTGATTTTTCCGCCGGTGGTATTTTGTCCGGCCCGGTTTTCCGGGGGGATCTCCCGGAATGAAATTCGGTAATAACGTTCTTTATCATCCTGCGGGCCATGGTAGAAAAATTTAAAATAGTCAGATTGTCCGGCGCTCAGAGCCATTGCTTTCGGTGCATACAGTAATTCACCATCAGCGGGTCTGGTTCGGGTTTCTGATTCACCGGGGCTGTCTATCCCGATAATACTGACCTGATAGATCCGTGCGCTCTGGTTATTATTCAGAACATTTTTTGATGTGAAATTCTGATCAGACGGCAGTGTGAACGTGATATTCCCGATGTAAATCGCCGCCGCAGGTAGTGATACGGTGCAGAGCGCGATAATGAAAGTTAAATACCGTAGCACAGAATTCTCCTTCAGTTACTGAACGTTACGCCAGGTTGCCTGTACGTGTATTTCCCCGGATGCACTGACCTCACCAAACCAGCCGTTATTTTCCACGGTTCGTTCCGATATTTTATTATCCATCGGAATACTGAACATAACGGTGGTTTTATTCAGAAATCCCGGATCACCGGAGATGTCTGTCCACGGAGTGGCTGTCCATAATGCATCTGTCATGTCATACCAGGTGCCGTTGCATCCGGCATCTTTCACCTGTTTTCCGTTTTGCGTTATAAAGCTCAGGTAGCCCGGAAACGGGACATTGACGCTTTTGTCCGGAGAGGAAAAGATACAGTAACTTTTTCCGCCCAGTGATTGTGACGGGCCGGTGACATTAATTAAAACCTGGTCTGCTTTTGTCCGTCCGCTGGTTGTCACAATATATTCGAAATCGAGCGGAGGAGCCATATGTTCAACTTTCCCCTCACGGTGCGGATGAAGTTCATACTCCTTTGATATGATACTGACGCCAAAGTCGCGTGGCTTTATAATCAGCGCCGTTGATGTGGAAAATTCATACCAGCCGGATTCCGGTGACTCTGTGTTCTGAAAACGAATATTAAATAAGTCACGGGTATTTGAATCCGCGATTCCCAGTTTGACCATCTGTTTAAAAAAATCACTCGACATGAAAATATAGACAGAATCTGCGGATTTCAGATCATTGAACGTGTAGTAATAGCTATTATTGCGCACGTATTTCCAGTTTGAACCATTCAGGCTGAACTGCATGTCATCAGCGCCAATTGCGGAGGCCAGCGCGGTATTATTAATCGCCGGGAAGATGCGGATTGTCAGGTTACTCATACTGGTTTGCAGGGTATAGTTTACCATTTTACAGGCCAGCCCGTTTTTCCGGCCAATGGTCATGACTTTACAGTCACTGTTTCCTTCACCAATCAGCGGAATACCATCACTGTTAATAAATACTTCGGAGAGTGAATTAGTATTATGCAGTGACATATGTGCCCCTTTCCGGTGGTGCATGACGGCAGCGTTCCATGTACCGGTTTTCTGATCAATACAACGCTCACCCCGGGAGGCATCATACTGATCAGCTGTCTGGCAGGTATTGATCTCCATATTCAGCATATCACCGACCGCCATACCTTTCAGATATTCATAAACCGGGTCAGCCATCATGCCGTGCATCCATTTTGCGCCGCCGCTGGTGACAACTGCGCCATAAAAACCTTTACTGTCAGTTGCCTGCGGGGGTATCAGACTGGTTTCTATATTGCAGCCGGCATACCAGTTAATACAACGAAGTCCGAGCAGAGGATTCCGGATCGGGGTATTTTCCAGCCACATATCGAACCGGCGGCCGGCAGCCAGAGGGGTATTATGTCCGTTATCGATATATCCCAGGCTTTGCTGGTAAATGGTGCCGGAACCCTGATATTTCAGGCCGGTCCATCGGTTAGCCCCCCCCATTCGCGGATCACGGGGACCGAGGGGGGTCACAAAATAGTTGTTATCTGTATTATTTTCGATAAAAGCAAACTGTCTTTCCGCACCATCAGGGAGCTGCTTTTTGGTGATTGCCGCAGACGCGAAAAACGGGGTGCAGCCCGGTATGGCAATGACCAGTATCAGTGAAGTAACAAAATGATTAACCTTCATAATTTTTCCCTGATGATTGTGTTTGTGCATACGTTTTCAGACCGGTACAGACCACATCACCCACCCAGATTGCACCGTTGCTGCCGGTTAAGTTCAGTTCAACTTCACAGTTCTGATTATTGCCGTAACTGAAATCAATAACCGGGAATTTTTTATCAATATCCATAACAAATTCACCCGCCTCGTTAGTGCGTGTCCGGCCGATATGATTATTAATATGTGCGTTGGTGAGTAAGGTGCCATCTTCCGCCCTGAATCTGCCAAATACCGTAACCATCTGTTTTATTTCCGGTTCGATAACAGCCACATTCCCCGGATAGAGGGTTACTTTTGTTTTCCGGCCACCGGCAATATTATAGCTGGCGGTGGACTTCTTGCTGTTCATGATTTCAATATCATATTGAGCATAGGACGATACCGGCAGGTAGTTATATCCGTTTTTCAGTTCCACTCTGCGGCCGTTAACATCGGCAGTTAATAAGCCGTCATTATCGATAGCGGTATTAAAAATAAGGCCGGCATTACCGTCTGTCATACCGCTGGCGCCAATATATTTGCCATTCCAGCCGGCAGATCCGCTGGCTGTCAGACTGGTATTGACGTATCCGTCGGCTCCGCTGCTGATATTGACGGTGCCTTTGCTGTAACGGGTATCAAATTGCGCATATGCACCACCACTGAGTGTTTTATCATCGCCGGTATTACCGGAAACAGCCCGTGATGCGTTCACACCGAGAGTACGTACAGCGCCGTCATCGAAATGCTTCCGGGCGGAGACGTTAGCCATAGTATAACCACGCTGATGAGTCATACCTGCACTGAACCAATTCCCGAGCGGCAATGAAAAATCCAGTGAAACATATTTTCCGGTATTGTTATTATTCGTATTGTTATAGGCCTGCATACCGACCCGCATACTCAGATTACCCCATGAACCCGAATACAGGTTCTGATTATAATCTACGGTGTAATAACGGTTTTCATGTGTTTTATCATCAGTATAACTTGCAGTCAGTGTACCCAGCGGTGACCAGGCTGCGCCCAGGTTTATCGTTCCCCCGACAGAGAGGCTGTCAACATCACTGCGCCGTATCCGATCCCCGATATTGGTTTTCTCTCTGGTTATCCAGACAGAGCTGAAATCGCCCGGCAATGTTGCACTGATATTGGCAATATTGCTGTGTGACCCGTCATTGGCAACCATATTCTGGATATTGATATTAACTTTATCTGAGACCGGAACGGATGCCTGTGTTTCCAGAATGGCGTTTTTGTCATAGCCGTAGGCGGTTGCTGACCAGCTGAAAACCCCGAAAGAACCGGAGCCGGAAATCCCGGCAAGAGACGTGATTTTTTCCCGTTCAACTGCGGTATGTTCAGCGGTGATTTTATCTGAGGTCTGTTTGCCGCCGGGATACCAGCGATCCATCTTCAGACTACCGCCCCAAAACTGCCAGCTGAATGGTGCATTATTGCCATTACGGGTGAATAATTTATTGATTCGGTAGCTTCTTTTTTCGATTATTTTACTGTTAACCATCACTTCCGCATCAATATCATAGCTGCCGTAAGGCAGTGAGCGGGTATCTACCTCATGGTTCCCCATATCAAAATTCTGGATACTCAGTAACCGGCCTTCACGGTAGAGATAAACTTCACCGGCCGCAGGCAGAAAAACCACCACCGGGGTGACAGATTGGTTATTATCAAAAATGGTTGAATCGGCCCGGTTTCCCCATGAAAATCCCATCACTTTTCCTGACGGGATCGCGGTGACCGGCCCGAGAGACTGGAGACTCCAGCTGTCGAGTAAACCGGCTGCAAAGCGGTGACCATTATAGTCACGTTCATATAAGGCTTTGTAGAGCGTACTGGTATTATGCCCGCTGCCAAGACCGTAAAGTGCACCGTTCAGGATAATATGATGCTCAAGTAATGCTGTGATATTTTCCAGGGACAGATAACCGGATGTATTACTTGAGCTGTTGCGTGCACGGTTATTATAAACGCCGAGGTTATAATTCAGGGTGCTGCTGAGCTGGCTGACACCGGATTCACCGATATCTGAGCTTTTGGACTGCATCACTGTACCTAATGCAGATTTGCTGATCACCAGTTGTAAATTGAGTTGTTTGAGATCCAGATATAATTCGCTGTCTGACGAAACAGGAATACGAAGCTCATCATTAAACGGCTGTTCGCTTAAAGCGGTTAATTGCTTATGGGTATCGGTATTAAGCAGTGAGTTATCATTATCCGGTTCGATATTACGTATTGTCAGTTTATCGCCGTCCAGCCAGAGAAAGGCAGTACCAATACGAATATCAGAATTTTTGTCTTTATTATCGTCCAGATGGATAAACAGCGGAATACTCATTCCGTCGCGCAGTGCATTACCAAATGCCTGAGGAATAACAACATCACCGACCCGGATAGCAGAGGATGATGGTTTACCGGCATATCCGGATACAGGTATAACAGTAACTATTCCTGCGGTAAGAAATGCCGCAATAGTCTGATTAATATACCTGTTCATAGAGGATGCCTGTAATTAATAAAAACGGAAGTTTATTTAACGGAAATAAATTGCTCAGCCTGCCATAATGCAACGCGGCCTTTTTTATCGGTCACGTCAACAGCAGAAAATGTCCGGTCACGACCCGGCATTAAATAATAATTTTCTTTACACTCGTTTTCCGGATTGTCTTTTGATGGTTTCAGGCACGGGCCATAGGCAATCACGCGCAGCGTACCATTCCCGGTATTGGTCAGTTTGCCGTTATCATAACGGTAGCCATAATTTATATTCCGCGGAGAAACCACCAGAATTGTACTGACGCGTGCAGAAGCGGTGGCAATTGCACTGCGGTTATTATTATTGCTCTGTGCATCACTCAGTGCCTGATCAAACCAGACAATACGATAATAACGCTCAGTGTTATCTTTCGGACCATGATAGAAAAAACGAATATTTTCTTTTGATTCAGCCGGTAATAATAAACTTGCCGGAGACAATAATAATTCATCATTACTTTCTTTCGGGATAACCTGCCCGTCTTCCAGTGGTGATGATATTCGTTCAACAGAAATATTAATCAATCGTCCGCTGTCAGTTGTATTTTTAATTTCTTTACTGACACTGTCTTTATCACTGTAAATAAAGGTTGAAATATCGCCGACATCAATAGCGTAGGATGGTGATATTATGCCTGCCAGCAAGCTGAAGGCAGCCAGATACTTTTTCATAATAACTCCGTGGCATAATATGAATATATAGAAGGGCAGTTATCTGCCCTTAAAAAGATAACGAGGCTGTCAGCGGAATATCAGCTGGTCCAGGTTGCATCAAACTGAACACTGACATCACCACTCCAGATACCTTCCGGTAATGTGGAATAGTCAGTTGCCGGAGTTGTTCCGTCAGTTGTGCCGCTGATAATGGAGAATGTGAATGCATCCTGTGCGGTAGTACGGCCGGTTGTTTTATAGCCCTGGGACAGTGAGCTCAGATTGCCGCCCAGTTTACTTGTCTTAGTATCAATCAGGGTTGTATCCTGCGCTTTCTCAATCGCTTCGCCGTTGTAATCGACGCCGACAGTCAGTGTGGAACCTGAGTTGTCTAACTGAGTTAATGTATTGCTGACCAGACGAGAGGTCAGTTTAAATGCGGTTGCGGTAGTATCACCTTCAATAGCAACATCAAATAAACCTTTCTGGGTATTAAAACCTTTCACACCTTCAGCATACTGAAATGACAGGCTGCCTAACGGTGTGACAACCAGTTTACTGGTGGTATCTTTTTTGGCGGTTGCAGACCAGGTTGCTACTGCCTGAGCTGTAACATCCGCTGCCTGCACTGCACTGATACCTGAAAAGGACGCGATTAAAGCAGCAACGATTAAATGCTTTTTCATAATATATTCCGAAAGTAATGTATAAAACTGATTAGCCATTATTAACGGATATAAAACAAATAATGACTAATATACTGATATAGATTCAGATGTATTTGGTTAATTAACCTGTACAATATGATTTTTAAAAAATAACCAGACGCAGATAAAATAACATCTGAATATACTCTAGTTAAAAGTATCTACGTATATTTATTGTAAGTAAACAGAAATAAAATCACTATAGCGAATACGCGATTAAGTATCAGTCAGATGAACATGGCATGATTGTTTTGGTTTTTGATATTACTGATATATGTGAGTGTGAATGAACGGTTTATACATTTTTGATGGCATGTTAACAACGCAGAAATATTCAGAAGATAACAGGAGCTGATATGTTTTATCTTCTGTCATCCGCCGGTAGTATACAGAACGTCTCATATAAAACAACCGATTAAGTAATTGGCATTAAATTAATACATTAATTTTTCTGTAATGATGCGTGTCAGGCTATATTTTTTGCAGGTCATCACATCAATTTATGATTAACAGATTCAGAAACGTGCCGCTATTTCAGGTGCTGTAAAACGCGTATTCATATTCCGGAATTTTATTATTTGTTATTACAACACCTGAGAGCGAAGATAATCACCTGAACTTCTTCGACATCCCCTCTGATGCCGGGCCGACAGATTTCCAGCCGAGTTTTTCATAGAAACCGGGTTTATCGGCAATCATCGAGACATAGGAGCCTTCCAGTGTGGCAGATGCCAGATATCTGTCGATACACACCATTATCTGACGGCCGAGTCCTGCTCCCTGATATTCCGGATCAACGGCAACATCAACCACCTCAAAATTACAGGCACCGTCACCGACCACACGCCCCATGGCGATAAGTGTTCCGGCATCACGGATGGTCACGGTATATAAACTGTTGGGCAGCCCGATCTCAGCCGCTTTCAGTGATTTTGCCGACAATCCGGCCTTAATGCGCAGCGCGCAGTACTCCTGTGCGGAAGGCGCACGTTCTTCTGTCATCAGCGTCATGAGGTTGTTATCTGTAATAGCGGGAATTTTTTGGCGATGACCTTAAACCATTCGGCAAATTGCTGCGGATGGTCACGCATCTCTTTTTTCAGGTCAGTGAGTGATATCCAGCGCACGGCAGCGACTTCCTGCGGATTCAGGGAAAACGGGCCGTTATAGTGACCGGTAAACAGGTGATCATATTCATGTTCAGTCAGTGACGGCGGGACATCCGCACGATAAATGATATGTCCGGCAGGCAGCAGAGGACAGGTGATCCCCAGCTCTTCCTGCAGACGGCGCTGTGTCGCCTGTTCCAGCGATTCACCACGGCGGGGATGACTACAGCAGCTGTTGGCCCACAATCCGCCGGAATGGTATTTGCTGAGCGCGCGCTGCTGGATCAGCAGCTCACCCGCATCATTAAACAGGAACACAGAGAACGCACGGTGCAGTAATCCGAGCTGATGAACGCGGAGTTTTTCGTCATACCCGAGGGTATTATCATGTTCATCGACCAGAATCAGTTCGTCACTCATTATATCTTTTATCCGGTAAAGCGGCTGAAAGATATACTGTAGCAAATATGCAGCGGAAAGTTTGCCGGAATAGTGGCATAAAAACGCCGGAATATATCTCCGGCGTTTCATTATTTATTTTCAGGGATTATTTATTGCGGGCAGCCAGGTAATCCTGAAGGGTGCCTTCCGGGAATTTCTTACAGAATTCAACAATTTTTGGTGCTTCTGCAATCCCTTTTTCTGACAGTGCCACAAAGTCACCGCCCGGGTATTGTGTGTCTTTGCTGATCACCCACAGGGCAACCGGCGCCCAGCTTTGCGGGTTCAGATTAACGAATTCTTTGCAGGTCATTTTATCGGGTACCTGAATATCAGCAGGTTCAGCGAGAGCCACTGAGGAAAATGCACTTGCAGCAACCAGACACGCGGTGACGAAATACTTTTTCATGATAAATAAACCTCGTTTTTTGTTTCAGAAAATACAACAAATACGTTTTCAGGATAGATCAAATAACGTCATATTCAATATTTCTCATTTTTTAAAGAGGAAATAATAATATTAAATGGTTTTTTCAGGATAAAAAGTATGAGCATGCAGATGAGACTCATATCGGGCCGGGTAACATGATTTTATGTCAGGCCCGATATGAGTGACGATCACGGATGGTATTCCAGCCAGCTGACAATAAAGTCGCGGATGGCAGTGATATTGTTGATATCCAGCTGCGGCACAGTGACATCCTGCCGTGGCTTATCTGACGCAAACGCAATAACAAATTCATCCAGCAGTGTCTGATACGGACGGTCAGTCACATCGCGGAACAGGGCGATTTTCGGTACGGATTCCCCCTTAAACCCTTCCACCAGGATAAGATCCAGCTCCCGTGTATCAAAACGGGCGGCCAGCTGCATCAGATCAGGCTCCGCGCCGCCCGGGGTTTCGGTCATCAGTGCAAACCGCTCCTGACTGACCACCAGAGTCTGATAAGCACCAGCTTTACGCAGTTCGTAGCTGTCTTTCCCCGGCGTGTCCACATCCATATCGTGATGCGTGTGTTTGACCAGGCCGATGCGCAGCCCGCTTTCCCGTAACTGCGGGATCAGCTTTTTCAGCAGGGTGGTTTTGCCGGTGCCGCTGTAGGCAGTGACGGCCAGCAGTGGTACCGGGTGCGGCAACCGGTGCTGTTTTTCCCATTCCCGGCACTCGGCAAGGGTATTGAGATTAATAAAATCACCGGGATTTGCATCAAATGTGACGGCTTTTGCGCCGATGTTATCCATAAACAGCAGAAGTTTGCGATCGCCGCCGGTGAGGTATTCTGTCAGCGGAGTGATCAGCGAGCGGTGACACAGCGCAAAGGCCGGATGCGCCCGCTGGTGATCACAGGCATAAGCGCACAGGGCATCCCCTTTCTGCTGCCAGAGTTTTTCCGCCAGATCCGCCGGGAACTGCGGCACATCACAGGGCACGAACAGCACCCAGTCGTGCAGGGCATTTTCAAGACCGGCGAGCATCCCGGCAAGCGGGCCCGGAAAATCCGGTAATGTATCGGCGACCACCCGCAGGCCGGTGGCGTGATAATCCCGCGTATTGCGGTTGGCATTGATAAAAATATCGTCTGTCTGCGGGGCGAGCAGCTTCACACTGTGCTGATAAAGCGGGATCCCGCCCAGTAATACCAGACCTTTGTCCTGTCCCTGCATCCGGGTGGCCCGGCCGCCGGCAAGAATACAGCCGCTGAGTTGCATCATCATTTTCAGTTTCTCTGACAATCTCTGATAAATATTCTGAACTTATCTTAACAAGGATTCCGGTATAGTGAGCGCGAATATCAATGCAATGGTCGTTATAATCACGGATAATACGCCGCAGTTATTACAGCCTGCCAATATTTACGCATCCTGACAGTCCTGTTCTTTCCGGAGCGGCGGATAATTGGTAATGTGTTACGATCTTGCTTATAAGGAATTTATTATGAAATGTCATCGTCTTAATGAGGTTATCGAACTTCTGCACCCTGTCTGGCAGCAACATTCTGATCTGAACCTGATGCAGATGTTACAGAAACTGGCTGACGAAGCCGGGTTTGAGGGTGAATTATCTGACCTGACCGATGATATTCTTATTTATCACCTGAAAATGCGCGGCTCTGAGGCAACAGACGCCATTCCGGGTCTGAAAAAAGATTACGAAGAAGATTTTAAAACTGCCCTGTTACGTGCACGCGGCATCATCAAAGAGTAATGCAGACGATTACCCCGCCGGTTTTCACTTTTCAGGATTTCCGGCCTGACCGCCTGATCGACAGCCTGAGCCGTTACGGTATCTGGCTTGATTCCGGTCTGACGGAACTGAACAGCTATGAAAACCGCGTATATCAGTTTACGGATGAAAACCGTACCCGCTATGTGGTGAAATTCTATCGTCCGGCACGCTGGGATGAGGCGCAGATCCGTGAGGAGCACGACCTGACCCTGACACTGGCTCAGGCCGGGCTGCCGGTCGCGGCACCGCTGGCCTTTGACGGCGACACGCTGCTGTCACAGGACGGTTATCTGTTCGCGCTGTTTCCGTCGGTCGGCGGACGGGCATATGAGACGGATAACCTTGATCAGCTGGAAAGCACCGGGCGGCTGCTCGGACGGCTGCATCAGATAAGCCGGGAACGCTGTTTTGAGCACCGGCCGGCGATCGGACTGCAGGAATATCTGCTGACACCGCGTGAAATCCTCGCGCAGTGTCCGCTGATCCCGCAGGCGCGTCGTGACAGCTTTATTGCGACACTGGATACCCTGATCCGTGAGACATCTGCCCGCTGGCACGACGACTGGCACGCCATTCGCCTGCACGGAGACTGTCATCCGGGTAATATTTTATGGCGTGATGAACCGTGGCTGGTGGATTTCGATGATGCCCGCAACGGCCCGGCAGTGCAGGATCTGTGGATGCTGCTCAGCGGGGATACGGATTCGCGCCGTTATCAGCTGGATATTCTGCTCGATGCCTATCAGGAGTTTTGTGACTTCGATACGCGCGAGCTGGCACTGATTGAACCGCTGCGCGCCATGCGCATGGTTCATTTTTTATCCTGGGTGGCACGCCGCTGGCAGGATCCCGCTTTTCCTAAAGCTTTTCCATGGATGGCGGAAAGTGATTTCTGGTCACAACAGCAATCACTGATGACTGAACAGACAGCCGTACTGGCGGAGCCCCCGCTGACGCGCTTTCTGCCTTATTGATTTTCAGGAGAGATAAAAATGAAGAAACTTTGGTTAGCGCTGATTGGATTTGCGATGTCATTCAGTGTCTTTGCAAACCCGGTGTCCGGAAAACAGTACACCGAACTGAGCACACCGGTAACAAATCAGCCTGACGTGGTAGAGTTTTTCTCCTTCTACTGCCCGCACTGCTACCAGTTTGAAGAAAACTTCAAAGTACCGGAATCCATCAGCAAAAACCTGCCGGAAGGGGCGAAACATGAACGTTATCATGTTGATTTCCTCGGCGGCCCGATGGGACCTGAACTGACCAAAGCCTGGTCTGTGGCCATGGCGATGGGGGTTGAGGACAAAGTGACACCAATCCTGTTCGAAGGCATTCAGAAAACCGGCACGATTAAAACCCCGGCTGATGTCCGTGACGCCTTTATCAAAGCAGGTGTGACCGGCGAGGATTATGATTCTGCCGCTAACAGCATCTTTGTTAAATCCCTGATTGCCAAGCAGCAGAAAGCAGCTGCGGATTACAAATTACGCGGTGTGCCGGCGGTCTTTGTCAAAGGTAAATACCAGATCAACAACGCCGGTCTGGAAGTCAAAGATGTGAATGAATACGGTAAAGCGTTCTCTGATACGGTCAATTATCTGATCAAACAGAACTGATCACAGCATCTGTATCTCCGGGAAGCAATGGCGGTAACGCCATTGCTTTTTTACTATCCACATTAATCAAGTGATTACAACGGCAGATTATCTTGCGGCATTCGTTTATAACCTATTGATTTTTTTGAACGAGATTCCGGCATATCGCGCTGCAGACAGTGATTTACATAGGGTTCATAAATTTACCCACAAAGTTATCCACAGCTTGTTATTTTTTATTTCCCGGGCAAACCCGTCCTGTTCTGAGTGCGGGAAGATTAACGGCTGAGGCTGATAATTGTCGTCTGACGCCGCAGTCTGTGGCATGCTACCCGCAAGAATCCATTTAATACTGTGAAGGCAATTATGGCTCAGATTGCAGACAACCCTTTGATTTTAGTCGATGGTTCATCGTACCTCTATCGTGCTTACCACGCATTCCCTCCGCTGACTAACAGCGCCGGACAACCGACCGGTGCCATGTACGGCGTGCTGAATATGCTGCGCAGCCTGATAATGCAGTATGAACCCAGCCATGTTGCCGTGGTATTTGATGCCAAAGGTAAAACATTCCGTGATGAATTGTTTGAAGCCTATAAATCACACCGCCCGCCGATGCCGGATGATCTGCGTGAGCAGATAGCGCCGCTGCATGACATGGTCGTCGCGATGGGGATGCCGCTGTTATCTGTTTCCGGCGTGGAAGCGGATGATGTTATCGGGACACTGGCGAAACAGGCAGCGGCAGAAGGCCGCGCCGTGCTGATCAGTACCGGTGATAAAGATATGGCGCAGTTGGTGACCCCGGATATCACCCTGATCAATACCATGAACAATACCATTCTCGGGCCGGAAGAGGTGGAAACCAAATACGGTGTTCCGCCGTCACTGATTATTGATTATCTGGCGCTGATGGGCGACTCCTCCGATAACATCCCCGGGGTTCCGGGCGTCGGTGAGAAAACTGCGCAGGCATTATTGCAGGGGCTGGGCAGCCTGGATGATATCTATGCGGATCTGGATAAAATCGCCGGACTGAGCTTCCGTGGCGCTAAAACCCTCGCACCGAAGATGGAAACCAACAAAGAGATGGCGTACCTCTCTTACACCCTGGCGACGATTAAAACTGATGTGGAACTCGACCGCACCTGGGATTCCCTGGCACTGACGGAACCGGACTTAGATAAGCTGCATGCATTATTCACACAGTATGAATTTAAACGCTGGATAAGTGATCTGGAAAACGGCGGCTGGCTGGCGAAGAAAAGTACCCGCAGCGCGCCGTCAAAAGCAGCGGTAACTGCCGCAGTTCAGACCCCGGCAGCACCGGTGGGCACACCGGAAATCAGCAGCGAAAACTATGAAACCATTCTCGATGAAGAGGCACTGAACCGCTGGGCACAAATCCTGCGTGAAGCCGGTGAGTTTGCGTTTGATACCGAAACCGACAGCCTGGATAATCTCTCCGCGCGTCTGGTCGGGATGTCGTTTGCGGCGAAAGCAGGCCATGCGGCGTATGTGCCGATTGGTCATGATTATCTGGATGCGCCGGATCAGTTGTTAACTGAGCAGGTGCTGCGGGTGATGAAACCGATTCTGGAAGATGAAAAAATCCGGAAAATCGGTCAGAACCTGAAGTTTGATCGCGGGATTATGGAAAATTACGGCGTGGAACTGCGCGGAATCGCCTTTGATACCATGCTGGAATCCTATGTGCTCAACAGTGTCGCCGGACGTCATGATATGGACAGCCTGGCCGATCGCCATCTGAATTACAAAACCACCACCTTTGAAGATATCGCCGGGAAAGGCAAAAAGCAGTTAACGTTTAATCAGATCCCGCTGGAAGAGGCCGCCAATTATGCGGCGGAAGATGCGGATATCACACTGCTGCTGCATCAGGCGCTGTACCCGCAGCTGGAAGCGGAAAAATCCCTGCTGCATGTCTATCAGGATATTGAGATGCCGCTGGTGCCGGTGCTTTCCCGTATGGAACGGACCGGGGTTCTGATCGATGCCAATGTGCTGGCCGCGCAGTCAGTTGAACTGACAGCCCGTCTGGATGAGCTGGAAAAACAGGCGTTTGCGATTGCCGGGGAAGAGTTCAATCTCTCTTCACCGAAGCAGCTGCAAACCATTCTGTTTGAAAAACTGAATCTGCCGGTGGTGAAGAAAACCCCGGGCGGTGCACCGTCAACCAATGAGGAAGTGCTGGAAGAGCTGGCGGATAACCACGAGCTGCCGCGCGTGATCCTCGAACACCGCAGCCTGTCCAAACTGAAAACCACCTATACCGATAAACTGCCGCTGATGGTGGATCCGAAAACCCGCCGTGTGCATACTTCGTATCACCAGGCAGTGACCGCGACCGGCCGTCTTTCTTCCCGTGATCCGAACCTGCAGAATATTCCGGTCAGAACCGATGAAGGCCGCCGTATCCGTCAGGCGTTTATTGCCCGTGACGGCTACTGCATTATGGCCGCTGACTATTCACAGATTGAACTGCGCATCATGGCACATCTGTCACAGGACAAAGGGCTGCTGAAAGCCTTTGCCGAAGGTAAGGATATCCACCGCGCAACTGCCGCAGAAGTGTTTGGTGTGCCGCTGGACGAAGTGACGGCGGATCAGCGCCGCAGCGCGAAGGCGATTAACTTCGGCCTGATTTACGGCATGAGTGCATTTGGTCTTGCCCGTCAGCTGGGGATCCCGCGCGGTGAAGCACAGCGCTATATGGATCTCTATTTTGAACGCTATCCGGGTGTGCTGGAATATATGGCCCGTACCCGTGAACACGCGGCAGAAAAAGGCTATGTGGAAACGCTGGAAGGCCGTCGTCTCTGGCTGCCGGAAATCAATTCCCGTAACGGTATGCGCCGCAAGGCCGCTGAGCGCGAGGCGATCAACGCCCCGATGCAGGGCACCGCAGCGGATATTATCAAAAAAGCGATGATTGCCGTGGATGACTGGCTGCAAAAAGAGAATATCGATGCACTGATGATTATGCAGGTGCACGATGAACTGGTGTTTGAAGTCAGAAAAGAACAACAGGCAGAGATGGCAGAGAAGATCCGCGGGCTGATGGAAGCAGCAATGAAACTTGATGTGCCGTTAAAAGTGGAAGCGGGGGTTGGAGCCAACTGGGACGAAGCCCACTAATTTACGCGTCATCTTTCAATCCGTGGCTGCGTTGGCCGCACTCAGAAATCCGGGTCACATACTGGTGTATGCTCCCCGGATTTCTTCCTTTGCCGCCTTGCCACAAATTGAAATCTATAGCGTAAAGGCATTACAGGGAGCCTGTTAGGCGTTTTCTTCCCGCATTTTCAGGGTTTTCTTCACTTTTTTCTCAATACGCTGACGCTTCAGCGGCGAGAGATGATCGATAAATAACTTACCGTTGAGATGGTCGATTTCATGCTGCAGGCAGCCCGCCTGTAATCCTTCCGCCTCAAGGGTATGCTCTGCACCGTTTATATCCTGATAACGGACGGTGACCGAGGAGTAACGCTGTGTCTCTGTATAACTCTCCGGCAGGGACAGGCAGCCGTCCATCATCATCATTTCGCCGTCGCACTGAATAAATTCCGGATTAATCAGCGCCATCGGCTGATCGCGGTTTTCAGATACATCCACGATAATCACACGCTTACAGACACCTACCTGCGGCGCGGCAAGGCCGATGCCCCGCTCGGCATACATGGTTTCTGTCATATCCGTGACAAATGTTTTCAGTTCGTCATCAAAAACCGTGACGGGTTGGGCCGTTTCCCGCAGGCAGGGATCAGGAAAATGCCGTAATGTCAGTAATGCCATAGCTAACTCACTAATATAAATAAAAATTATGGGGAGACGTACTCCCGGATGCGCTCAGACTATCATAACAGTATGGTATTAAAACGGCATCATTTGTGCTGTTTTGTTGCTATTTTGTGCGGACAGCCCCGGACTACCTATAGATCCAGATCGCATAAATATGTAATTAAAGTACATTTGGAAGGAATTTGGCGGTTTTATGACAAGCTGAATCGTGCGCAATCTGAAAAAAAATTACAAAAAAGGTTTTTTTGTCGGTAAATTTGCGGTAAAGTTATTCGCGTAGGGTACAGAGGTAAGATGTTCTATCTTTCAGACCTTTTACTTCACGTAATCGGATTTAGCTGAATATTAGCTGCTCCGGTCAGACAATATCTGACCGGAGCATTTTTTTGCATAAAAAAACCCGCTGTATGCGGGTTTCTTCATGAGCGGATATTTCAGAGGATCACTCTGCGTCGCTTTCGCTGAACCAGGTGTCCAGTTTCAGACGTAACTTATCAATGCCGATTTTTTTCAGGGCAGAGAAATATTCCACCTGAATATCGCCGGTTTCACTCAGATCAGTCAGTGCATCACGCACCGCCATCAGCTGCTTTTTACGTGCGCCGCTGGCCAGTTTGTCGGCTTTGGTCAGCAGTGCCAGAACCGGTACCTGCATAGCCACAGCCCATTCAATCATCTGCATATCCAGGTCTTTGAGCGGATGGCGGATATCCATCAGCACCACCAGGCCGCGCAGACAATCGCGCTTTTGCAGATATTCACCCAGTGCTGCCTGCCATTTGCGTTTCATCGCTTCCGGAACTTCGGCGTAACCGTAGCCCGGCAGGTCAACCACACGGCAGCCCTCAGTGACTTCAAACAGGTTAATAAGCTGGGTGCGCCCCGGTGTTTTACTGGTCCGTGCCAGGCTTTTCTGCTGTGTCAGTGCATTCAGCGCACTGGATTTTCCGGCATTGGAGCGACCGGCAAACGCCACCTCGATCCCCGTATCTTCCGGTAAATGGCGGATATCCGGTGCGCTGATGACAAAATGGGTCGCTTGGTAGTTGTGCGTTTTAATGGTCAAAATCTGTTCTCCTCAGGTCGAAACCGGGATGATTATAGCCTAATGCCTGTTGTTTAAGAACTGCGGCGGACAGATTACTGTGTCTGTTTATTCTCAGAGCAGAAAAAAGTAATAACAATAGCCGGGCTGTGTGTGGTAACCGATATAATCCGGAGAAAACAAAGTCTTCCCGGTGAACAAACACGGATATTTACGCGCAAAAAGATAAAAAACGGCGCGGTTTATTATCGGTTACACAGGCAGGTGTTATTTTTTATTTGGCATAAGTTGAGTTTTTTATCAAAAAATGAAATTTACACATAAAAATCAATATGATATTTATATTTACGCGTTAAATGCAATAAAAGCATCAGCAGAATGAACGGTTCCGTCTTATTTTACTAAATTACGGGCTGTGTGCAGAATATCATCAGTACAAATACGTGAAAAATTCTTATATTAATTAGTTATCCCGGCAGTAAAGGTAAATTAAAGTAAATCGGTGGCGCTTAGCGCCATTGCCCATTAAAATCGATAAGATTAGTGTCAGTTTATTTCGTTGAAAGGAATTGGGAATGTTAAAACGTGTTTTAGTTACATTTGTGGCAGCCTGTACCCTCAGTGCAACGTCGCTGGCGTTCGCGGCGGAGCAGACGCATGTTAAATTTACCACCACCGCAGGCGATTTTGAAATTGCGCTGGATAATGAAAAAGCGCCGCAGACTGTGGAAAATTTCAAACAGTATGTCACCGATAAATTCTATGACGATACAACATTCCACCGTGTCATCCCGGGCTTTATGGTGCAGGGCGGCGGCTTTACGGCGGATATGAATCAGAAACAGACCCGCCCGCCGGTAAAAAATGAAGCGGATAACGGCCTGCGTAACCTGCGCGGCACCATTGCGATGGCGCGTACCGCAGATAAAGACAGTGCAACCAGCCAGTTCTTTATTAACGTAGCGGATAATGCATTCCTCGACCACGGTCAGCGTGATTTCGGCTATGCTGTGTTTGGTAAAGTCGTGAACGGCATGGAAGTTGTCGATAAAATCTCAAAAGTGAAGACAGAAAACATCGGTCCGTACCAGAACGTGCCATCGACACCGATCAAAATTATCTCTGCAACTATCGTAAAATAAACCGTATTTTCGTGCAGACTAAGGGGAATATTTCCGGATATTCCCCGTAAGCATGTCAAACTCCCTGATAGTCTGAATAAGACGATATCTGCCTCTGCGGCACCATGCCGCATTCGGGCTATTTTCTCTGTCCGGCTGTGGTATTATAGCCCGCTTCATGAAACTGTCTGTGCAATCCCCGGGGTTGCAGGGTATTGTCAACGTGTGCCTGACACAGCAGTTTGAAAATAAAAAAGATAAATATATCAGTCGGATATAGATAATCATGCTATTAATTATCGATAATTATGACTCATTTACTTATAACCTGTATCAATACTTCTGTGAGTTAGGTGCAGATGTACAGGTTAAACGAAATGATGCCGTCAGCCTCAGTGATATTGAGCAATTATCGCCATCTCACCTGGTGATCTCACCGGGTCCCTGCACGCCGTCAGAAGCCGGTATTTCACTGGATGCGGTCAGCCATTTCGCCGGTGAAATCCCGATCCTCGGGGTGTGTCTCGGGCATCAGGCTATCGGCCAGGCATTCGGCGCGCAGGTGGTGAAGGCGCGTAAAGTGATGCACGGCAAAACCACAGCAATCCATCATAATCAGCAGGGTGTGTTCAAAGGGCTGAACCGTCCGCTGACCGTCACCCGCTATCACTCGCTGGTGATTGCCCCGGAAACATTGCCGGCCTCGTTTGAGGTTACCGCATGGAGTCTGCATGACGGCAATGTGGATGAAATCATGGGGATCCGTCATAAAACCCTGCCGATTGAAGGTGTGCAGTTCCATCCGGAAAGTATTCTCAGTGAACAGGGGCATGAACTCCTGAATAATTTCCTGAAATACTAATCAGTTATCGCTTATTTTATCCCCGGTTCTGTTTTTTCATTCGTTTTGGTTTGATTTTTTATTCATATTTAGTGATTATATTTTCACTTGTGGATAGATCAGGTAAGGAACGATGACAAAACAGAATGCGGTTACGCGCGGCACTTATGATGAAGTGATGCTGCCAATTTATGCACCGGCTGATTTTATTCCTGTCAGAGGACAGGGAAGCCGGGTGTGGGATCAGAACGGTACTGAATATGTTGATTTCGCCGGTGGTATTGCCGTACTGGCGCTGGGTCATTGTCATCCGGCACTGGTCGCGGCCCTGAAAACCCAGAGTGAATCGCTCTGGCATGTCAGCAATATTTTTACTAATGAACCGGCGCTGACACTGGCGCAGAAGCTGATAAAACATACGTTTGCGGAACGGGTTTTCTTTGCCAACTCCGGTGCGGAGGCAAATGAAGCCGCATTCAAACTGGCGCGTCATTATGCACTGACCCGCCATCATCCTTATAAAACCAAAATTATCGCTTTCCATCACGGCTTCCACGGCCGGACACTCTTTACCGTTTCTGTCGGCGGCCAGCCGAAATATGCTGATGGCTTCGGGCCGAAACCGGCAGATATTATTCATGTGCCTTTTAACGACCTTGATGCTGTTAAAGCGGTAATGGATGATCACACCTGTGCTGTGGTTCTGGAACCCATTCAGGGCGAGGGCGGGATCACGCCGGCCACACCGGCCTTTATGCAGGGCTTGCGTGAATTGTGTGATAAACATCAGGCGCTGCTGGTATTTGATGAAGTGCAGAGCGGGATGGGGCGCAGCGGCAAACTGTTTGCCTATATGGATTACGGCATTGAGCCGGATATTCTGACCACCGCCAAAGCGCTGGGCGGCGGTTTCCCGATCAGTGCCATGCTGACAAAACAGGACATTGCACAGGTGATGGTTCCCGGTACGCACGGTACAACCTACGGCGGCAACCCGCTGGCCTGTGCGGTCGGTAATGCGGCCTTTGATCTGATCAACGACCCGGCATTGCTGGCGGGGGTGAATGAACGCCACCGGTGGTTTGCCGATACACTGCAATCCCTGAACAGTACATTCGGCGCATTTGCGGAGATCCGCGGGAAAGGGTTGCTGATTGGTGCCGAACTGGCGGGTATCTACCGCGATCAGTCAAAAACCCTGCTGGGGCTGGCAGCCAAAAATGGCCTGATGCTGCTTAATGCCGGTACCAATGTTCTGCGTTTCACACCGTCACTGATTATTGAAAAAGCCGATGTGGATGAAGGAATGAAACGGCTGGCGAAAACCCTGAATGATTTCCGGGAAATGCAGTAAACGACGGGATTCAGAAACAAAAAAACAGGCGCAGATGCGCCTGTTTTGGTGATAATGGCGGTCCGGATTAACGGGTGCCGTATACCACGATGGTTTTACCGTGTGCGGAGATCAGGTTTTGATCTTCCAGCATCTTCAGAATACGGCCGACAGTTTCGCGGGAACATCCCACAATCTGGCCGATTTCCTGACGGGTAATTTTGATTTGCATGCCGTCCGGATGAGTCATCGCATCCGGCTGTTTTGCCAGGTTCAGTAATGTCTGGGCGATGCGGCCTGTCACATCAAGGAATGCAAGGTTTCCGACCTTTTCTGATGTGGTTTGCAGGCGGCTTGCCATCTGCGCGGAAAGGCGCATAAGGATATCCGGGTTAACCTGGATAAGCTGGCGGAACTTTTTGTACGAGATTTCTGCAACTTCGCAGGCGCTTTTTGCCCGTACCCACGCTGTACGTTCCTGTCCTTCCTCAAATAATCCGAGTTCACCGATGAAATCACCCTGATTGAGATAGGATAAAATCATCTCTTTGCCTTCTTCATCTTTGATCAGCACCGCAACAGAACCTTTTACAATATAGTAGAGTGTTTCTGCCTTTTCGCCCTGATGAATAAGCGTGCTTTTGGATGGATATTTGTGGATATGGCAGTGAGACAAAAACCATTCAAGCGTGGGGTCTGTTTGTGGCTTGCCGAGAACCATTCGCGTTATCCTCTGTTGTTAGTTATTGCAAACCGTTGTTTACGCTCTGCAATTATATAAAGTCTTAGCTTATCATATTAACTTGCTGAATTTCCGGCAAGTTAGTTTATTAAAATAGTATAATAATCCTCACGGAAAGATATTGATCTTAGCCATAGATAAATCCTTGCCGTGTTTTTAGCACAGGAAAACCGTCCTGTCTTCCACTGTCTCGCTTCAGCATAATAAACTATGAGAGAGATTGCCAGCCCGTGAATGAAAGGGTAGTCTGTCGTGAATTATATTGATGATGAGGGTATAAAAATGGAAGCGCGTGTAAAGTGGGTTGAGAACATGACTTTCTTAGGGGAATCCGCGTCAGGACACCAGATTACAATGGACGGTAATGCCGGTGAAAAAGCCCCGAACCCGATGGAGATGGTACTGATGGCAACCGGCGGCTGCAGCGCCATTGATGTTGTCTCTATTTTGCAAAAAGGCCGTAATCAAGTCATTGATTGTGATGTAAAACTCACCGCTGAACGTCGTGAAACCGCGCCGCGTCTATTCACTCATATTAATCTGCATTTTATTGTGACCGGCCGTGACCTGACTGAAAACGTTGTCGGGCGTGCCGTGCAATTATCCGCTGAGAAATATTGCTCTGTTTCATTAATGTTAGGCGAAAGTGTTAACATTACGCATAGTTTTGAAGTAAAGAATATTGAATGATTTTTTGAAATATTATTTTTATTTTTGAATATAAACCGGGTAATACATTATTACCCGGTTTTTTTATCGCTTGTTTATTTGTTTTCCCTGCAATAATTGCTCTGCCAGCGGTGCCATTATTAATTCCATCGCCAGCCCTAATTTTCCGCCGGGGACGACGATGGTATTTGAGGCGGAAATAAAGGAGCCCTGAAGCATGGATAACAAATAGGGGAAATCGATTTTTTTCAGGCCCCGGAAGCGGATCACGGTAAAGCTTTCATCCTGTGACGGAATGGATTTGGCCGAGAACGGGTTTGAGGTATCCACCGTCGGCACCCGCTGGAAGTTGATGTGGGTGCGGGAAAACTGCGGGGTGATATAGCGGATGTAATCATCCATCGAACGCACGACAGAATCCATCACTGCCTCCCGTGAATGACCGCGATCATTGGTGTCACGGACTAACTTCTGTATCCACTCCAGATTGACTATCGGCACCACGCCGACCAGCAGATCCACATGTCCGGCAATATCATGTTCCGGCGTGACCACGCCGCCGTGTAATCCCTCATAGAAGAGTACATCCGTCCCGGCAGGAAGTGCCTCGCGGGGGGTGAAGGTGCCGGGTAACTGATTATAGGGCACGGCTTCATCATAGGTATGCAGGTATTTGCGGCGCTCGCCGCTTCCGTTTTCGCTGTACTGGCGGAATGTGCTTTCGAGCAGGCCAAAATCGTTGGCTTCGGGCCCGAAATAGCTGATGTGGCGACCCTGCTCGCGGGCCTTGCGGATGGCGGCATCCATTTCCGGCCGCGTGTAACGGTGGAAACTGTCACCTTCAATAATGGCCGGAACCGCATCCAGCTGCTGGAAAATCTTACGGAAAGCCTGACTGGTGGTAGTGGTACCGGCTCCGCTGGAGCCGGTAACGGCGATAATCGGGTGGGTCCGTGACATGCGGCGTTTCCTCCGGCTGATTCAGCCGCGGAATTGTGCCGACGGCATGATATTGAGTGTTTCGTGTAATTCCGACCAGACAATCACAATGTCGCCGTTTTTGAGTTGCGTGTAAAGATCCGCCACTTTATCACTGAGTGATTTTTCATGTTCACCGTAATCGGTGCCTTCGCGCAGCACCACACTTTCCAGGATACTTTCCAGTGTTTCCGGCGCGATATCCTGCCAGGGAATAATCATGGTGTCTCCTTCGCGGCCAGATGCGGCGCGAGCCATTCAGGGATGCGCTCCTCCAGCCATAAACGCGGACGGCGCCAGCTGCCGGACACAAAGCCGACATGGCCGCCGTGTTCGGTCATCTGGTACTCCACACATGGCGGCAGTTGTGACAGATCCGGCACCACTTCCTGTGCCATAAAAGGATCATCTTTGGCGTGGATGATCAGCATCGGCTTACGTACGGCAGGGAGTTTCGGCAGGGCACTGCAGCGGCGGTAGTAATCCGAAGCATCGCGGAAGCCGTGGATCCGTGAGGTGATAATGTCATCAAATTCGCGGATCCGTTTAATCGCGCGGATATGCAGCAGGTTTGTCGGCAGTGAATTCGGGTAGCGCACCAGTTTGCGGGTGGCATTACGTTTCAGCCCTTTCAGCAGATACCACTGATAAAAACGGGAAAAGCCTTTTTCCATTTTGAAAGAGCACGGCTCCAGCATCAGCGGGGCGGAAACCACAATACCTGCATCCACTGCGGCATTTTCACCCTCTTCGGCGAGATAACAGGCCAGCATATTGCCGCCGAGTGAATAACCGACCGCGCCGGTCGGTACTTTGCCGTAGGTATCCTGCAGCCACTTCAGCATATAACGGGCATCACCGGTTTCCCCGGAGTGGTAAATCCGTTTTGATCGGTTCGGCTCGCCGCTGCAGCCGCGAAAATGCATGACAACGCCCAGCCAGCCCTGACGGGCGGCTGCTGCCAGGATACCGTGCGCATAAGGGCTGCGGAAGCTGCCCTCCAGGCCATGAAAAATAACCAGGCGTGGTTTGTGGCGTGCGGTATCCGGGTCTTCGCTCCATGCAAGATCAATAAAATCATTATCCGGCAGCGTCAGGCGCTGCCAGAATGGTTTTATTGCCGGTTTCCGGCGGAAAATCCGGGGCAGCAGTGTTTGCAGGTGCGGATTCGTTGCCCAGGAAATCGGTTGAAAATGACTAGACATAGTTTGGTTCGTAATGAAAAAACGTCTCTTGTTTAATGAAAAACATGCTGGTAATTTCCGGTAAAGGAAATGACCATGTTGCCGGATTATTCATGACTGCACACCTTTTTATCTCACTTTCTGTTTTTATGTTTATTGCGGCAGTCACGCCGGGGCCTAATAATCTGCTGCTGACTGCCTCCGGTGCGCAGTACGGTTTCCGCCGCACACTGGTGCTGATGGCCGGTATTATGCTCGGTATGCAGACAGTATTATACCTTTCCGCCTTTGGCGTTGCGGCTATTTTACTTATTTATCCGAAATTGCATACTGCTATGAAAATTGCGGGCAGTCTTTACCTTCTGTGGCTTGCCAAAAAACTGGCCACCGCACCGTATCAGGAGCTTAATGAACCGCAGGTCAGTAAGGCTGTCACCTGGTATCAGGGGGCGCTGTTACAGTTTATCAATCCCAAGGCCTGGCTGATGGGACTGGGGGCTGTCGGCAGTTACAGCCTGAGCGGTGATGCGTATATGCTGTCTGTCGGAGTGATGAGTATTGTGATGGTCTCTGTGAATCTGGTTGCCGGGCTTATCTGGATCGGATTCGGTGCCTTTATCGGTCGTTTTCTGCGCAGCCGCAATGCCTGGTTCACCTTCAATATTGTGATGGGGTTACTCACCGCCGCCTGTGTGCCGCTCATCTGGCTTGAATAGCAGACATAATATAACCTGCGGAACAAAAACAGAAGCCGAATGAAAAACAGACCGCATTGCGGTCTGTTTTTTTTATCACTACAGCGGAATCAGCTTAAATCCACATTCTTACTGCCGAACAGCAGGGTAAACAGGAATCCGGCCAGATAGGCGACGAGTAACCCGCCGGTATAGACCGCCATCCCCATGAAGATACCACTGTCGGATGTCATCACCGGAATGGCGATAATCCCCGATGGCCCGAAAACGGTATTCAGCCCGACCGGATAGCCGAACCAGGCGATAAGCCCGATAAAGAACCCGCCGGCTGCACCGCCGCAACAGGCTGTGATAAACGGTTTCACGCGCGGCAGGGTCACACCGTAGATCAGAGGTTCACCGATGCCGAGGAAGCCCGGGATAATCGCCCCGCGGATTTGATTACGCAGCACCGAGTCTTTTTTCGCACGGACATACAGTGCCAGCGCAGCACCGACCTGACCGGCACCCGCCATGGCGAGGATCGGGAACAGGGAGTTAAAACCCTGAGTGCCGACCAGCGCGGTATACACCGGGATAAAGCCCTGGTGGATACCGAACATCACCGCTATCAGGAACAGACCGGCGAGAACCGCAGCACCGAACGGGTTGGCGTTGAGGTGCATAAACAGCCAGGACATGCCGTCAAACAGCCGGACGCCGATCGGCATAATCACAATAAAGGTCAGTGCGCCCATAATCAGCAGGGTGATGGCGGAGGTCAGAATGATATCCAGGTTCGCAGGGATAAAACGCCGCACCTGACGTTCGACCCATGCACCGGTGATGGTGGCGATCAGAATACCGATAATGTTACCGCGCGGGTCAATGCCGTGACCGAAGAATGTTTCCATACCGGAGTAGAAACCTTTGGTCGCCTGCGGATCATAACCGAGGATAAACAGCGCCGCGATGATCGCACCGTTAACGCCGGATCCGCCGAAAGCTTTCTGTGCGTTATAGCCGATCAGGATCCCCATAAAGGTAAACAGCCCTTTGCCGAAGACCTTCATGTAACTGAGCACTTCCACCAGTGTGCCGTTCGGGGACGGGTTTCCGGTGACCCAGAGCGATTCAAACAGTGTGGCAAAGCCGAGCAGCAGACCCACGCCGATAAAGCCCGGAATAAGCGGGGTAAAAATAGTGGCGAATTTGGCGAGAAAACGCTGCACCGGGTTTGTCTGTTTTTCTTTCAGATGCTGCTTCTGATCTGCGGCAATCTCTTTCAGGCTGCGGCTGTCCGGTTCACTGCCGGGTACATGCTCATCCAGATATTTCTGCATCAGCTCTGCGGCAGTTTGTGCTTTGCCCGGCCCCAGCACAATCTGGAACTGCTCATCACTTTCAATCACACCCAGCACGCCCTCAATTTTCCTGATGGCGATTTTATCCGCCAGCTGTGTGTTGTTCAGTGTCAGACGCAGGCGGGTCATACAGTTGCCGCTCTGTGCCACGTTACCCGGACCGCCGATGGCATCCAGAATCTGTATGATGGTTGACTGACTGATTTTGGCCATGGTGATTACCTTGCGTTAAGAGTGCGCCGCGCCGGTCAGCGCGTCACGGATAAACCCCTGATGCTGTGCCAGCAGGGCTTTGGCGTCACCGGCACTCAGCTGTGCCAGGATCATCACGATGGCGGTCTTGCAGTGTCCGTCACAGGCGGCAAGGGCCTGTTCTGCGGTCGCTCTGTCACATTCCGTTGCGGCCATCACAATACGTTTCTGCCGCTCAACCAGTTTGGCGTTGGTCGCTTCCACATCCGCCATCAGGTTGCCGTACACTTTCCCGGAGCGGATCATGGCACCGGTGGTGATCATATTGAGTATCAGTTTCTGGGCGGTTCCGGCTTTCATGCGGGAGGAACCGGTAATGACTTCCGGGCCGACCACCGGTGTGATGGCGATACCGGCCAGACGGCTCATTTCACTGTCCGGGTTACAGCTGACGGCGGCCACTGTTGCGCCGAGCGACAGTGCGTATTCCATACCGCCCAGCACATAGGGGGTACGGCCGCTGGCAGCGATCCCGATCAGGACATCGTTCTTACTGAAATTCAGGGCTTTCAGATCACTCACCGCCAGTTCGCGATTATCTTCCGCATTTTCAACGGCTTTCAGGATAGCTTTGTGACCACCGGCAATCAGACCGACCACCTGCTCTGCCGGCGTGCCGAAGGTCGGCGGACACTCACTGGCATCCAGTATCCCGAGACGGCCGGAGGTACCCGCCCCCATATAAATCAGCCGTCCGCCCAGGCGGAATGCCTGTGCCACCACATCCACTACCTGCGCCACCTGCGGCAGCGTTTTTTCCACGGCAAGGGCCACGGTCTGGTCTTCTCGGTTAATCACCCGCAGCATATCTAATGTCGGCAGGCTGTCGATATCCGCGCTGGCCGGGTTGCGGCTCTCGGTAATCATAGAGGTTAAGTCAATCTTCATGCGTGATCCTTTGTATAAGATATAATCGCATGCTAAAGAATTAAATATTCTTTTTGTGTGAGAATTATCACAGAGCAATCTATTCAACTATGATGCTATAGCAGGAATATTTTTATTTCCATCATCATTTTATTTTTTATATTTTATTGAATATAAATGTATTTTTTATTAATCAGATACGTTATTTATCAGGAATAATTCGTCGTTTTTGTTGAAATAATTTATTCTCTTTTATTCTCCGCAGAAGGAAAACAGACACACATGGCGATCCTGACAAAAATCAGCTGGGTAAAAGCAGAGCTGGCGACCAATCAGCAGCATATTGCCGATTTCATTCTGGCGCAGCCGGAAGAAACCGTCACACTTTCCTCCCAGGTACTGGCGGAGCGGGTGGGCGTGAGTCAGTCCGCTATAGTGAAGTTTAGTCAGAAACTGGGATTTAAGGGATTTCCGGCACTGAAAGTCGCTATCAGCGAAGAGATTGGCCGCAACCGGGTGCTGGCAGCCAATCAGCAGCAGGCGCTGCATAACCGGATAGAAGCACATGACCCGCTGCTGGTGATCGCGCAGAAACTGGCGCAGGAAAAGCAGAATTCCATTACGGAAACCACACGGCGGCTCGATTTTGAACAGATGGCAGAGATTGTCGCCTGTCTGGATAATGCCCGCTGTATTCAGGTTGCCGGTATCGGCGGCTCCGGGCTGACGGCGAAAGATCTGGCCTATAAGCTCCAGAAAATCGGGCTGATGACACTGGCGGAAGCCGACCACCATATCCAGATCGCCTTTTCCCAGACACTGACTGAAAAAGATGTGCTGGTGGTATTGTCATTCAGCGGCAAACGCAAGGATATGCTGGTCACCGCCGCCACGGCGAAAAAACAGAATGCCACGCTGATTGCGATCACCGGGAACCGGCAGTCACCGCTGGCAAAAATGGCGGATTATGTGCTGGAAACGGTCGCGGAAGAAAACGAGTGGCGCAGTTCGTCCATTTCCTCGCGGACGGCACAGAATACGGTGACGGATCTGCTGTTTATGGCGCTGTTACAGCGGCGGGAAGAGCAGGCGCGGCAGCTGGTGATCAATGCCCGCACCATGATTAACAGCCTGGACGGCTGATAAGAAAAAAGAGCGGCATTTGCCGCTCTTTATCACTTACTGATTTTCAAATGCCTGTGTCATGGCTTCGAGGTTTTCCTGAATCTCCATCCAGGCCATTTCCGCCTCTTCCAGCTCAGCTTTGAACTGCGCCTGTTCCTGAAGGCAGGTGTTCAGCTCGGCTTTGCGGGATTGATCATACAGGCCGCTGTCACCGAGTTTTTCCTCAATCACGGCAATGGCGTCTGATAACCGGCTCATGGTTTTTTCCAGTTTCTCAGATTCTTTGCGCAGCGGCTGCGTCTGCTGGCGGAATTCCGCCTCACGGCGTTTCTGCTCTTTGCGATCCTGCGCGGTGACGGTATTTTTTTCCTCACCGTTTTCCGCCGCCTGCTCTGCACTCTGGCGCATTTGTTTCTGACTGTCTGCCAGCCAGCGCTGATAATCATCCAGATCGCCGTCAAATGGTTCGACCTGACCATCATGCACCAGATACAGATCATCGGTGGTGGATCGCAGCAGGTGACGATCGTGGGAAACCACGACGATCGCGCCCTCAAATTCGATCAGCGCTTCGGTCAGTGCCTGGCGCATATCCAGATCCAGGTGGTTGGTCGGTTCATCGAGCAGCAGCAGGTTCGGGCGCTGCCAGATAATCATCGCCAGTACCAGACGCGCTTTTTCCCCGCCGGAGAAACGACCGGTGTTATCGGTCACCTGATCACCTTTGAAACCATAACCGCCGAGGTAATCGCGCAGCTGCTGTTCGGTCTGATCCGGCGCAAGGCGCACCATATGCTGTAACGGTGATTCATCCGCCCGTAAAAATTCCAGCTGATGCTGGGCGAAGTAACCCAGTTTGATGCCTTTGGCGAGACCAATTTTGCCCTGTAACGGCTCCAGTTCACCGGCGAGCATTTTAATCAGGGTGGATTTACCCGCGCCGTTACGGCCGAGCAGGCCAATACGCGAGCCGGGCACCAGGTTCAGTTTGATATTGTCCAGCACCACTTTTTCACCGTATCCGGCGCTGACTTTTTCCATTTTCAGCAGCGGGTTCGGCAGTGCTTCAGGCGGCCGGAAACTGAAACGGAACGGGTTATCCGCCAGGGCAGGGGCGATCAGTTCCATGCGTTCCAGCATTTTCAGGCGGCTCTGTGCCTGTTTGGCTTTGGTGGCCTGGGCGCGGAAACGATCGACATATTTCTGCAGATGTGCGCGGCGTAACTGCTGGCTTTCATACTGTGCCTGCTGCTGGGCCATTTTTTCGGCGCGCTGCACCTCAAAGGAGGAGTAGTTACCGGTGTATTCAAACAGGCCGTTTTGTTCAATGTGCAGGACTTTATCGATGATCGGATCGAGGAAATCGCGGTCATGGGAGATCAGAATAAGGGTGCCGGGATAGCTCTTCAGCCATTTTTCCAGCCAGATCACCGCATCGAGATCCAGGTGGTTGGTCGGTTCATCGAGCAGCAGCAGATCAGAGCGGCAAATCAGTGCCTGTGCCAGGTTCAGGCGCATCCGCCAGCCCCCGGAGAAGGCCCGTACCGGGGTGTCCAGCTGTTCCTGTGAGAATCCCAGCCCGTGCAGCAATGTGGCGGCACGGGAACGGATGGTCCAGGCATCGAGGGTATCGAGCTGACCGTGGATCACCGCAATCGCATGACCGTCATTTTGTTCATTCGCCTGCTGTAATTTTGCCTCAAGCTCACGGAATTCGCGGTCACCGTCAATGACATACTCGATCGCCGGTTCATCCAGTGCCGGGGTTTCCTGGTTAACCCAGGCCATGGACCAGTTTCCCGGAAATGACACACTGCCTGCTTCGGCCTGTAATTCACCTTTGAGCAGTGCCAGCAGCGTGGATTTACCGCAGCCGTTTTTTCCCACCAGTCCGACTTTCTGGCCCGGATTGATGGTGGCCGTTGCGTTGTCGAGCAGAACACGGACGCCGCGGCGAACCTGAAGTGAAGAGAAAACAATCATAAATATCGATAGGGTAAGTAATTGAGAGTAAAATTAATGTAATTCGTGCATTGTCAGCAGCAAATCACCCGTCAGCAGGCGAGGAGTATCGTTGCAGCGGGCATAGTAGCGAAAATCACAAAGATTCTCACGTTTTTAAGAGGAAGTGATGATAAATAATCCGACCATATTACTGATTTACGCCCATCCGGAACCGCATCACTCCATCGCCAACAAGGCGCTTATCTCTGCGGCGTCGGAACTCGGGCATGTGACGGTGCATGACCTGTACGGCACCTATCCGGACTTTTTTATCGATATCCGCCATGAACAGGAACTACTGCGGCAGCATGACATCATTGTGTTTCAGCACCCGCTGTACACCTACAGCTGCCCCGCGCTGCTGAAAGAGTGGTTCGACCGTGTGCTGACCCGTGATTTTTCCGGTGAACAGGGCGGCAGACAACTATCCGGCAAATACTGGCGTCAGGTGATCACCACCGGAGAACCGGCGGAAGCTTATCAGCACGGCGGCTATAACCGTTTTCCGATCAGTGAGTTACTGAGACCGTTTGAGCTGACGGCGGCACTGTGTGAAATGCACTGGCTGGCACCGGTTATTCTTTATGCCGCGCGCCGCCAGGGAAAAGCCATGCTGCATGAACAGGCGCAGGCGTATTGTGACTGGCTGCAGGCACCGCAACTGACCGGAGGGCGTAAAAATGGAGCCAACTGACGGCAACCTGTTGCACGCAGGTATTGTGTTTCTCGCAGCTGCCGTGGTGATGGTGCCGGTGGCACAGCGGCTGCGTATCGGTGCAGTACTGGGGTATCTGCTGGCAGGGATTGCTATCGGCCCGTGGGGGCTGGGGTTTATCAAAAACGTCAATGAGCTGCTGCACTTCTCTGAACTTGGCGTGGTGTTCCTGATGTTTCTTATCGGGCTGGAGCTGAATCCGCGTGAGCTGTGGAAACTGCGGCGATCTATTTTCGGTACCGGTACCGCACAGGTGGTGTTCTCCGCCCTGATCCTCGGGGTATTGCTCTGGCTGACGGATTTCTCCTGGCAGGCGGCGGTGGTCGGCGGGCTGGGGATGGCGATGTCCTCCACGGCGATGGCGTTACAGCTGATGGATGAAAAGGGCATGACCAACAACGACAGCGGTCAGATGGGATTCTCAGTGCTGCTGTTCCAGGATATGGCAGTGATCCCTATCCTTGCGGTGATCCCTCTGCTGGGCGGGGAAACGGCGGGCAGCGACTGGTATCGCATCGGTATCAAGATTCTGGCCTTTGCCGGACTGCTGATCGGCGGGCGTTATCTGTTACGGCCATTGTTCCGGCTGGTGGTGAAATCCGGGGTCAGTGAAGTCTTTACCGCCGCCTCGCTGCTGGTGGTGATCGGCTCTGCGGTGTTTATGGAGCAGCTCGGGTTTTCCATGGCGCTCGGGACATTTATCGCGGGTGTGATGCTGGCGGATACAGAATACCGTCATGAGCTGGAGATCACTATCGAGCCGTTCAAAGGGCTGCTGCTGGGGATGTTCTTCATTTCCGTCGGTATGTCACTGAACATCGGCGTGCTGTGGCAGTATCTGCCGCAAATTCTGCTGGGTGTGATTGTGCTGGTGAGTGTCAAAATGACGGTGCTGTATCTGCTGGCACATCTGACCTGCCGCCGCAGCGGGCGCTTACAGTTTGCCGGGGTGCTCAGTCAGGGCGGGGAATTTGCGTTCGTGCTGTTCTCGGCGGCGCTGGCCAGCCGTGTGATTACGGATCATCAGATGGCGCTGCTGCTGGTGGTGGTCACCCTTTCCATGATGACCACGCCGCTGCTGATGCAGGGCATCGATATGATTCTGGCGCGCCATTACAATAATGCCGAACCCGGAACGGGCGAAACCCCGTTTGTGGAGGATAACCACCCGCATGTGATTCTGGTCGGTTTCGGGCGGATGGGGCAGGTCATCGGCCGTCTGCTGATGGCGAATAAAATACATCCGACGGTGCTGGAAAAAGATGTCAGCGCGGTCAGTGCCATGCGCCGTTACGGCTATAAGGTTTATTACGGGGATGCGACAGGACTCGCATTGTTGCGCTCTGCCGGGGCAGAGACGGCAAAGGTGATTGTCATTACCTGTGATAAGCCGGAAGATACCATGACCATTGTGCAGTTGTGTCAGGAGCACTTCCCGCATCTGCAGATTATTGCCCGCGCGCGGGGACGGGTGGAGGCACACGAGCTGCTTACACACGGCGTAACACAGTTCAGCCGCGAAACCTTCTCGTCGGCGCTGGAACTGGCGCGCAAAACGCTGATCGGGCTGGGCACGCATCCGGCGGAAGCACACCGGGCGCAGCAATTATTCCGCAGGCTGGATATGCAGTTGCTGCGTGAGCTTATCCCGCAGGCGGAAGAGGAAATCTCGCATATCTCCCGCGTCAAAGAAGCGCGGCGTGAGCTGGAAAATCTGTTTGATAATGAAATGAAACGGGAAAAACATCTGCCGGACAGCTGGAACCTGACGGAAGACTCACCGGGCAGCGGACGGACAGAGACAGGAGCAGAAAAATGAGTAACCGGAAACGGTTTATTGCAGGTGCGGTATGCCCTGAGTGTCAGGCACAGGATACCCTTGCCATGTGGCGCGAGGATAATGTGGACGTGGTGCAGTGTGTGCAGTGCGGCCATCTCGAACGCCGGGCGGACGCACATGCGGAGCAGCATGTGCGCAAAGATGAACAGGTGATTGGTATCTTTACACCGGGGGAATAACAGGCTGCTGCTTTTCACAGAGAATTTGGGGGAATTTGTCCCAAAACAGATACAGTGGCTGTAAATTCCGTTACAATCGGCGCGTTAATTAAAATCTTATCCCCCGCGGATGTGTAGGAGATACCATGAAAGTAGCAAAAGACCTGGTAGTGAGCCTGGCTTATCAGGTAAGAACAGAAGACGGTGTATTAGTTGATGAGTCTCCGGCAAGTGCTCCGTTAGACTATCTGCACGGTCGCGGCGCGCTGATCAGCGGGCTGGAAAGTGCACTGGACGGCCGTGTTGCCGGTGACGTGTTCGACGTCGATGTCGGCGCAAACGACGCCTACGGTCAGTATGACGAAAACCTGGTTCAGCGCGTACCGAAAGACGTTTTCGTCGGTGTTGATGAGCTGGAAGTCGGCATGCGTTTCCTGGCAGACACCGATATGGGTCCTGTGCCGGTTGAAATCACCGGTATTGAAGGTGACGAAGTGATCGTTGACGGCAACCATATGCTGGCCGGTCAGAACCTGAAATTCCACGTCGAAGTTATCGGTGTGCGTGAAGCAACAGCAGAAGAGCTGGAGCATGGTCACGTTCACGGTGAAGAAGGCGGCTGCTGCGGTGGTCACGACCACGGCGAAGAAGGCGGTTGCTGCGGCGGCGGTCATGGCCATGATCACGACCATGGTCACGAACACGGTGAAGGCGGCTGCTGCGGCGGTGGCGGTCACGGTAAAGGCCACGGCCACGGTAACGGCGGCTGCGGTTGTCACTGATAACCCGCATCTGAACCGGACAAAAAAAGCGCATCCGTCAGGAATGCGCTTTTTTTATGTCCGCTGTTTATCAGTAGTGCGGCGGCGGCACTTCTTCAGACAACGGTGCCACATTTGAGCCCGGGGTGGCTTTCAGGCGTTCGGTCAGCAGGCGGAGCCTTTCATTCAGCCGGGTGATATCCATCTGCTGCTGTGTTACCACCTGATTGAGTTCCTCAATGGTCAGATCCTGAAAGGCGGTTTTGCTTTCCAGTTGTTCGAGGCGTTGTTCAAGTTCCAAAAGGTCCATCGTTTTCTCCTGTCTGAGACGGTGATTCCTGTGTAAAAGTATGTAATATTCCTGTGAAATACACTTAGTGTGAGAGGATATCTTTTATTGGGGGGTTACTATGAAACCTCTTTTTGCTAAGGTTGTCTCAGCATCACAAAACCGTGACATTATGATGTCGCCCGGTGACGGCTGCAAGGACTCTCTGACGTGATCTGCTGTGCGGTACGTCCTGTAACTGTTGCAAAACTTATGGAGAAAAGGATGAAATCACTGTTTAAAGCGACTGTTGTCGCAACCTCGCTGGCAATGACATTAGGTATGTCACAGGCTTATGCGGATACCGCGCCGAAAAAAGAAGAAGTGAAACTGAACAGCGCATTTAAAACCGCAAGTCAGCAGAATGCTTATGCGCTGGGTGCGTCACTGGGCCGTTACATGGAAAATGCCCTGAATGAGCAGAAATCCATTGGTCTGGATCTGGATCGCGATCAGATGATGGCGGGTGTTCAGGATGCGTTCAATAACAAAAGCAAACTGAGTGATGAAGAGATCAACCAGACGCTGCGCGGCTTTGAAGAGCAGGTGAAAGGTGCCGCTCAGGAAAAAATGGCACGCGAAGCGACTGAAAACAAGGCTGCCGGTGACAAATACCGTGCGGCATTCGCCAAAGAAAAAGGCGTTGAAAAAACGAAGAGCGGTGTGCTCTACAAATCTGAGAAAGACGGTAACGGCGCATCTCCGAAAGACACTGACACCGTTGTTGTTCACTATAAAGGTGCATTAATCGACGGCACGCAGTTTGACAGCTCTTACGACCGTAACGAGCCGCTGACTATCCGTCTGGACAGCGTAATCAAAGGCTGGACCGAAGGTCTGAAGCAGATGAAGAAAGGCGGTAAAGCCAAACTGGTCATCCCGCCGGAAGCCGCTTACGGCACCGACGGTGTTCCGGGGATCCCTGCCAACTCCACCCTGGTCTTTGACGTCGAGTTACTGGATATCAAACCTGCGGCCAAATAAGCCCTGCTGATACCGGAAACTGACAAAAACCCGCGCCCTGTTGTGCGGGTTTTTGTTTCCGCCACGATCAGGATTATGAAAAATTTGCAAAACATCCGTGTTTTTTTGTATTTTTTACCAGAATTTGATCACCTCAGGCGCAAAACGGCCTGTTTTTCGCTATAACTTAACCTGCGGGTACCTGCACAGAACCGGAAGCCCGTCATTTGCTGCTTTCCTGCACCCGGGAAATCCGGGTATATAATTGATACATGATGACAGGGTAATCCTCCTCCTGCAGTGAAAGATTACAGATGAGTAAAACCAACGACGTTCACACGTTACAAAGAGTGGTGTATTAAATGTCTAACCCAGTATTATTTAATGACAATGATTCGGATTACATTGTAAATCATCCGTTTACTGAAACGGATTATGAAATCCTGAAATCCTATGAGGCGGCTGTTGATGGCCTGGCGCTGCTCATCGGTGAGCACTGTGAAATCGTTCTCCACTCACTGGAAGACCTGAAGCGCTCAGCGGTGAAGATCGCAAACGGCCACCATACCGGCCGTAAAGTCGGTTCCCCGATTACCGACCTCGCGCTGCGCATGCTGCACGACATTACAGATGAAGACTGCAGCACCTCGAAAGCCTATTTCACACGGGCGAAAACCGGGGCGCTGATGAAATCGCTGACGATTGCTATCCGCAATAAATCACGCCGTATCATCGGGCTGCTGTGTATTAACATGAACCTGGATGTGCCGTTCTCCCAGATAGTTCAGACGTTTATCCCGAAAGAGCTGGCAGAAGAGACCTCCAATGTGAACTTCGCCTCTTCCGTTGAAGACCTGGTGGCACAGACGCTGGAACAGACGATTGAAGAAGTGAATGCAGACCGCAACGTGGCAAACAACGCGAAGAACAAACAGGTGGTACTGAACCTGTATGAGAAAGGGATATTTGATATCAAAGATGCCATCAACCTTGTGGCGGTGCGTCTGAATATCTCCAAACACACAGTTTATCTCTACATCCGCCAGTTTAAAAACGGCGAGTAAGGCAGCGCGGAGCAATGACACCGTTATCTTACTGCCTGCTGGTTACCGGCCCGGCCTACGGCACACAGCGTGCCGGCAGTGCGTTGCTGTTTGCACAGCATGTGATTGCGGCCGGACACCGGATTCAGTGTGTGTTTTTTTACCGCGAAGGGGTCAGCAACGCCAATGTGCTGACATCACCGGCCGGGGACGAAACCGACATGGTGCGTCAGTGGCAGCAGCTTGCCCGCGATAACGGTATTCAACTGGCAGTCTGTGTGGCAGCCGCGCTGCGCCGCGGTGTCACTGATGCCGCGCAGGCGGAGTCGCTGAAACTGGCGGCGGCCAATCTGGCGGACGGGTTTTCCCTCAGCGGCCTGGGAACTCTGGCGGAAGCCATGATGACCTGTGATCGCGTTATCCAGTTTTAGGGAGATCCGGTGAAACGTATCGCATTTGTTTTCAGAAGTGCACCTCACGGCAGCAGCAGCGGCCGGGAAGGGCTGGATGCACTGCTGGCAACCAGTAATTATACGGAAGAGGTTGCGGCCTTTTTTGTGTCTGACGGGGTATTTCAGTTATTACCGGAACAGACACCGGCAAAAATCCTCGCCCGTGATTATATCTCCACCTTCAAAGTCCTGCCGCTGTACGATATCGGTGAGTGCTACTGCTGTGCGGAGGATATGGCCGCACGCGGATTATCCCCGGAGACGCCGTATATCCTGCCGGTTACCTGCCTGAGTGCGGCGGAACTGGCCCGGAAACTGGCGGCATTTGACGCCGTGGTGTCATTTTGATCTACTTACGGTGAGCAAGATGCTATATACTGTCAGCCAATCGCCATTTCGTACTGATATCCAATCATTACTGAATCTGTTATCCCCTGAGGATGACATCCTTTTTACCGAAGATGGCGTAATCGCAGCAACGGAAGGTAACCCGTTGTTGCAGGCGCTTATTCAGTCGGGTCATATTCCCTGTGTGTTGCGGGAGGATGCCGAAGCACGCGGTTTATTACCGTTCCTTTCGGGCAAAGTGAGAATCACAGACTATACTGGTTTTGTGGAGCTCACGGTCACACACACGCAACATTTTGCGTGGGAATAGCAAATATCATTGTATATTTCTTGACACCCTGTTGCGTCAGCAATAAAATTTCGCGTCCTCGTGTTTTGTCTTTGACAGATACGAGGCACAAATCCGTGTTTACGAAGCAAAAAACCAGGAGCTTTTTTTATAATGGCAACGATTAATCAGCTGGTTCGCAAATCCCGTAGCTCGAAAGTTGTGAAAAGCAACGTTCCTGCACTGGAAGCATGCCCGCAAAAACGTGGCGTATGTACTCGTGTATATACCACCACACCTAAAAAACCTAACTCAGCACTGCGTAAAGTATGCCGTGTACGTTTAACCAACGGTTTTGAAGTTTCTTCATACATCGGTGGTGAAGGTCATAACCTGCAGGAACACAGCGTGATCCTGATCCGCGGTGGTCGTGTTAAAGACTTACCGGGTGTTCGCTACCACACTGTTCGCGGCGCACTGGACTGTTCCGGTGTTAAAGACCGTAAACAAGCTCGTTCTAAGTACGGTGTGAAGAAGCCAAAAGCTTAATGGTTCTCCGTTAAGTAAGGCCAAACATTTATCGCATTAATGTCAAATAAACTCATTGAGTTTTGGACAACCCTGAATTAACAACGGAGTATTTCCATGCCACGTCGTCGTGTAATTGGTCAACGTAAAATTCTGCCAGATCCTAAGTTCGGATCAGAGCTGCTGGCCAAATTTGTAAATATCCTGATGGTAGACGGTAAAAAATCTACCGCAGAATCAATCGTATATACCGCGCTTGAGACCCTGGCTCAGCGTTCAGGTAAAGAGCACCTGGAAGCATTCGAAATCGCACTGGATAACGTGCGTCCGACTGTCGAAGTTAAGTCCCGCCGTGTTGGTGGTTCTACTTACCAGGTACCGGTTGAAGTTCGTCCGGTCCGCCGTAATGCATTAGCAATGCGCTGGATCGTTGAAGCTGCCCGTAAACGCGGTGATAAGTCCATGGCTCTGCGCCTGGCAAATGAATTATCCGATGCAGCTGAAAACAAAGGCACTGCCGTTAAGAAACGTGAAGACGTTCACCGTATGGCAGAAGCTAACAAGGCGTTCGCACACTACCGTTGGTAATCAAACCGTAGTGAATTGTGTATAGGGTAGCCGTAAGGCTGCCCGACCAAATTAAACGAACGTCCAAGAGAGAGGAAAAAATGGCTCGTCAAACACCCATTTCACGTTACCGTAATATCGGTATCAGTGCACATATCGACGCCGGTAAAACCACCACAACAGAACGTATTCTGTTTTATACAGGTGTGAACCATAAAATTGGTGAGACCCACGAAGGTTCAGCAACGATGGACTGGATGGAGCAGGAACAAGAGCGTGGTATTACTATCACCTCCGCAGCAACCACTGCGTTCTGGTCCGGTATGGGCAAACAATTTGAACCACACCGCATCAACATCATCGACACCCCGGGGCACGTTGACTTCACAATCGAAGTAGAACGTTCCATGCGTGTTCTTGATGGTGCTGTAATGGTTTACTGTGCCGTTGGTGGTGTTCAGCCACAGTCTGAAACCGTATGGCGCCAGGCAAACAAATATCATGTACCTCGTATCGCGTTCGTTAACAAAATGGACCGTATGGGTGCAAACTTCCTGAAAGTTGTTGATCAGATCAAAACCCGCTTAGCGGCTACTCCGGTTCCTCTTCAGTTAGCTATCGGCGCTGAAGAATCATTCACCGGTGTTGTTGACCTGGTTAAAATGAAAGCGATTCAGTGGAGTGAAGAAGACCAGGGCGTTACCTTCGTCTACGAAGATATCCCGGCAAACATGCAGGAATTAGCTGCTGAATGGCACCAGAATCTGGTTGAAGCCGCAGCTGAAGCTTCTGAAGAGCTGATGGAAAAATATCTCGGCGGTGAAGAACTGACTGAAGCTGAAATCAAATCAGCATTACGTCAGCGCGTACTGGCGAACGAAATTATCCTGGTAACCTGTGGTTCTGCATTTAAGAACAAAGGTGTTCAGGCGATGCTGGATGCGGTTGTTGAGTACCTGCCATCTCCGACAGAAGTTCCTGCAATTAAAGGTATTCTGGACGACGGTAAAGATACTCCGGCTGAGCGTCACTCTTCTGACGAAGAGCCGTTTGCATCTCTGGCATTTAAAATTGCAACCGACCCGTTCGTGGGTAACCTGACGTTCTTCCGCGTGTACTCTGGTGTTGTTAACTCCGGTGATACCGTACTGAACCCGGTTAAATCCAAGAAAGAACGTTTCGGCCGTATCGTTCAGATGCACGCTAACAAACGTGAAGAGATTAAAGAAGTTCGCGCTGGTGACATCGCGGCTGCTATCGGTCTGAAAGACGTCACTACAGGTGATACTCTGTGTGCGATTGATGCACCAATCATCCTGGAGCGTATGGAATTCCCTGAGCCGGTAATCTCTGTTGCAATCGAGCCGAAAACCAAAGCTGACCAGGAAAAAATGGGTATCGCACTGGGCCGTCTGGCACAGGAAGATCCATCATTCCGCGTATCAAGTGATGAAGAGACTAACCAGACTATCATCGCTGGTATGGGGGAATTACACCTGGACGTTCTGGTCGACCGTATGCGTCGTGAGTTCAAAGTTGAAGCGAACGTGGGTAAACCACAGGTTGCTTACCGCGAAGCAATCACTATGAAAGTGACTGATATCGAAGGTAAACACGCTAAACAGTCCGGTGGTCGTGGTCAGTACGGTCATGTTGTTATCGACATGTACCCGCTGAACAAGAAAGATGCCGAAGGCGTCAACATGGAATACGAATTTGTCAACGAAATCAAAGGTGGTGTGATTCCTGGTGAATACATCCCTGCGGTTGACAAAGGTATCCAGGAGCAGCTGAAATCTGGTCCGTTAGCAGGCTACCCTGTTGTTAACATGGGTGTTCGTCTGCACTTCGGTTCATACCATGATGTTGACTCCTCTGAACTGGCGTTTAAACTGGCAGCATCTCTGGCGTTTAAAGACGGCTTCAAAAAAGCGAAACCAGTTCTGCTGGAACCAATCATGAAAGTTGAGGTGGAAACACCGGAAGACTACATGGGTGACGTCATTGGTGACCTGAACCGTCGTCGCGGTATGATCGAAGGTATGGATGACATGCCTACCGGTAAAATCGTCCGTGCGCAAGTGCCACTGTCTGAAATGTTTGGTTATGCAACTGACCTGCGTTCACAGACTCAGGGCCGTGCTTCTTACTCCATGGAATTCCTGAAGTATAATGAAGCGCCAAACAACGTAGCTCAGGCTGTTATTGAAGCTCGTAATGCAAAATAATCGGTAATTTACCGGTTTAACTCGTTAATTTCAGTCCCTTCTCACAGTGAAGAAGGGACTTCATAAGGAATAGAGTCGTGTCTAAAGAAAAATTTGAACGTACGAAACCGCACGTTAACGTTGGTACTATCGGCCACGTTGACCACGGTAAAACTACCCTGACTGCTGCAATCACCACCGTTCTGGCAAAAACCTACGGCGGTAACGCTCGTGCATTCGACCAGATCGATAACGCGCCTGAAGAAAAAGCTCGTGGTATCACCATCTCTACTTCTCACGTAGAGTACGATACTCCGACTCGCCACTACGCGCACGTTGACTGCCCGGGGCACGCCGACTACGTTAAAAACATGATCACCGGTGCTGCACAGATGGACGGCGCTATCCTGGTTGTTGCTGCAACTGATGGCCCTATGCCACAGACCCGTGAGCACATCCTGTTAGGTCGTCAGGTTGGCGTTCCTTACATCATCGTATTCCTGAACAAATGTGACATGGTTGATGATGAAGAGCTGCTGGAACTGGTTGAAATGGAAGTTCGTGAACTTCTGTCTCAGTACGATTTCCCTGGCGACGACACTCCAATCGTTCGCGGTTCAGCGCTGAAAGCACTGGAAGGCGAAGCAGAGTGGGAAGCTAAGATCGTTGAACTGGCAGGCTACCTGGATTCTTACATCCCGGAGCCAGAGCGTGCAATTGACAAGCCGTTCCTGCTGCCAATCGAAGACGTATTCTCAATCTCCGGCCGTGGTACAGTTGTTACCGGTCGTGTTGAGCGCGGTATCATCAAAGTTGGTGAGGAAGTTGAAGTTGTCGGTATCAAAGAGACCGCTAAAACTACCTGTACCGGTGTTGAAATGTTCCGTAAACTGCTGGACGAAGGTCGTGCAGGTGAGAACGTCGGTGTTCTGCTGCGTGGTATCAAACGTGAAGAAATCGAACGTGGTCAGGTACTGGCTAAACCAGGTTCAATCCTGCCACACACCAAATTTGAATCAGAAGTTTATATTCTGAGCAAAGATGAAGGTGGTCGTCACACTCCATTCTTCAAAGGCTACCGTCCACAGTTCTACTTCCGTACCACAGACGTAACAGGTATGATCGAACTGCCGGAAGGCGTTGAAATGGTAATGCCGGGCGACAACATCAAAATGATCGTCACCCTGATCCACCCAATCGCAATGGACGATGGTCTGCGTTTCGCAATCCGTGAAGGCGGCCGTACCGTTGGCGCGGGTGTTGTAGCGAAAGTAATGGGTTAATTACGGATGTAATAATCCTAAAAAGGGCATCATTTGATGCCCTTTTTCTGCGTTGTTTTATGAAGAACCTATCTCATCACTAGTTGATCATCAACTACTGGTGAGATAGGCTCTCACGCAACGAATGGTGAGTATCTCGAAGAATACGAAACTCATGCTGGATTATGACGCCAAGTCAGATACAATTGCATCTGTCCCTAATTTTGGTCTGATTTGTTTTGCAACAGCGAGGCAGTCCGGCTGACTTTTTTATTTCATGGTTACAGGTTGGTTTATGAGTGCGAATAGCGAAGCTCAACAAAACGGCCGTGGTGCTGACATTGCCAAATGGTTAGTGGTCGCAGTTCTGCTGATCGCTGCTATCGGCGGTAACTACTACTTCCGCGAATTTAATCTCGCGCTGCGTGCGCTGGCAGTTGTTGTCGTCATCGCATTAGCCGGTGGTATTGCACTGTGGACAACGAAAGGCAAAGCGACACTGACTTTTGCCCGCGAAGCACGGGTTGAAATGCGTAAAGTGATCTGGCCTACACGTCAGGAAACACTGCATACAACACTGATCGTTGCGGCAGTCACAGCGGTTATGTCGTTAGTGTTATGGGGCCTTGATGGTATCCTTGTCCGTCTTGTTTCCTATATAACATCCTTCTGAGGTTCTAAAGATGTCGGATTCTCCTAAAAAACGTTGGTATGTCATCCAGGCTTTCTCCGGATTCGAGAGCCGGGTTGCGCAGTCTCTGCGTGAACATATCAAAATCAACGGGATGGAAGATTCATTTGGCGAAGTCATGGTGCCAACGGAAGAAGTCGTCGAGATCCGCAGCGGTCAGCGCCGCAAAAGTGAGCGCAAATTCTTCCCGGGCTATGTCCTGGTTCAGATGGCGATGAACGATGCATCCTGGCATCTGGTGCGTAACGTACCGCGTGTAATGGGATTCATCGGCGGAACATCCGATCGTCCTGCACCGATCAGCGATAAAGAAGTTGATGCGATTATGAACCGCCTGCAGCAGGTGGGTGATAAGCCGCGTCCGAAAACGCTGTTCGAGCCGGGCGAAATGGTCCGTGTTTCCGATGGTCCGTTTGCAGACTTTAACGGTGTTGTTGAAGAAGTCGACTACGAGAAGAGCCGCCTGAAGGTATCAGTCTCTATTTTTGGTCGTGCAACACCGGTCGAACTGGATTTCAGTCAGGTCGAAAAACCGTAACGGTTTTTTTTCCGGGCTTGCAAAGGGCGGGAAATTTATCTACAATTTCGCGCCTTTTGTTTTTCAGGGGTTCGCGTTTTCACGCGGGCCTGTATTCATAGGGGAGCCGGGATAACCGGCGCTATTACCCACATTGAGGATTTTTTAAATGGCTAAGAAAGTACAAGCCTATATCAAACTGCAGGTTGCAGCTGGTATGGCAAACCCAAGTCCGCCGGTTGGTCCTGCACTGGGTCAGCAGGGTGTGAACATCATGGAATTCTGTAAAGCGTTTAACGCCAAAACAGACAGCATGGAAAAAGGTTTACCAATCCCGGTTGTTATCACCGTTTATGCTGACCGTTCTTTCACTTTCATCACTAAAACTCCGCCAGCGGCAGTTTTACTGAAGAAAGCTGCAGGTCTGAAATCTGGTTCCGGCAAACCGAACAAAGAGAAAGTAGGTAAAATTACTTCTGCTCAGGTTCGTGAGATTGCTGAGACTAAAGCAGCGGATATGACTGGTGCCGATGTAGAAGCTATGATGCGTTCTATCGAAGGTACTGCTCGTTCCATGGGCCTGGTAGTGGAGGGTTAATCGATGGCTAAACTGACCAAGCGCATGCGCAATATCCGTGAAAAAGTTGATGCTACCAAACTGTACGACATCAATGAAGCCGTAGCCCTGCTGAAAGAATTAGCGACTGCTAAATTCGTTGAAAGCGTTGACGTTGCCGTTAACCTGGGTATCGATGCACGTAAATCTGACCAAAACGTTCGCGGTGCAACTGTACTGCCAAACGGTACCGGTCGTTCTGTCCGCGTAGCTGTGTTCGCACAGGGCGCTAACGCTGAAGCTGCTAAAGCTGCAGGCGCAGAACTGGTTGGTATGGAAGACCTGGCTGACAAAATCAAAGCCGGCGAAATGGACTTCGACGTTGTTATCGCATCTCCGGATGCAATGCGCGTTGTTGGCCAATTAGGTCAGATCTTAGGCCCGCGCGGCCTGATGCCAAACCCGAAAGTAGGTACTGTAACCCCTAACGTTGCTGAAGCTGTGAACAACGCTAAAGCGGGTCAGGTTCGTTACCGTAACGACAAAAACGGGATCATCCACACCACTATCGGTAAAGTAGATTTCGACACTGATAAACTGAAAGAAAACCTGGAAGCTCTGCTGGTTGCGCTGAAAAAAGCAAAACCATCTTCAGCGAAAGGCGTGTACATCAAGAAAATCAGCCTGTCTACCACCATGGGTGCGGGTGTTGCAATCGACCAGTCTGGTCTGACTGCTGCTGCTTAATATCTGCGGATAGTAAGCGCTTTACATTGGGGTCAGGTTTCTGTAAAATCTGACGCCCAATGTTTGCTGTATTTGATTTAGTGAAATTATCACGGAATCAGGCACAGCCAGAATTTCGGTTGGAGCCCGGCCTTTTCCGGGCCCCGTCCAAGACCGCAGGTGTAAGTGATTACTTAATTTTCCTGCGTAGACGGTGACAGAGCCACAAGAATTTTATTCGAGTATTCTGCTCACCGTGTTTTAGCGCTCTCCACCTTCCGGTGCTGAGTGAAGTGAGTTCCGGGGTTGTATTACCCGGCTAAACCAGGAGCAAGAAGCTAATGGCATTAAATCTTCAAGACAAACAAGCGATTGTTGCTGAAGTCAGCGAAGTTGCCAAAGGTGCGCTGTCTGCAGTTGTCGCGGATTCCCGTGGTGTGACTGTAGATAAAATGACCGGTCTGCGTAAAGCATGTCGTGAAGCTGGCGTTACTGTACGTGTAGTACGTAACACCCTGCTGCGTCGTGCTGTTGAAGGTACCTCTTCTGAGTGCCTGAAAGACGTATTCGTCGGTCCTACCTTGATTGCATTTTCTCATGAACATCCGGGCGCTGCTGCTCGTCTGTTCAAAGAATTCGCGAAAGCGAACCCTGCATTCGAGATTAAAGCCGCAGCCTTTGAAGGTGAGTTAATTGCAGCGAAAGATATCGATCGCTTAGCAACACTCCCGACTTACGAAGAAGCAATCGCGCGCCTGATGGCAACCATGAAAGAAGCCTCTGCAGGCAAACTGGTTCGCACTCTGGCAGCGTTACGCGATCAGAAAGAAGCAGCTTAATTGCCCTTTCTTTTCTTCGTTGCTTTTTAACGTATAAACTTATTCTGAATTTTAGGAACATATCGTATGTCTATCACTAAAGAACAAATCCTGGACGCAGTTGCTGAAATGTCTGTAATGGACGTTGTTGAACTGATCACCATGATGGAAGAAAAATTCGGCGTTTCTGCTGCCGCTGCTGCTGTTGCAGTTGCTGGTCCTGCTGAAGCTGCAGAAGAGAAAACTGAGTTCGACGTCATTCTGAAAGCTGCAGGCGCTAACAAAGTTGCAGTAATCAAAGCTGTTCGCGGCGCAACTGGTCTGGGCCTGAAAGAAGCTAAAGACTTAGTTGAAAGCGCACCTGCTGCACTGAAAGAAGGTGTGAGCAAAGATGAAGCTGAAACTCTGAAAAAATCTCTGGAAGAAGCTGGCGCGGAAGTTGAAGTTAAATAAGCCACTTTTTGCAGTAGCAGCCTGAAAATGGCTGATGGCTGGTGACTTATTGGTCACCAGCCTTTTTGCGCTAATGCGCATGCGTGTGTTTTCGGGGTAACAGTTGTGTTATCTGACACCCGCAAACTCTCCGAATACTTTTTGCTATTGACGACTTAATATACTGTGTTTATGACTGCGATTCGCTCGGGTAGCTCGGTAGTCAGCAGCGCAATGAAATGATTTAAGAGTAATAGCAATGGGTATTAACAGAAAATGTTCAATTTTCTGTCCAAATTAGATAGTTGTAGCGACTGTCCGTCCGATACGGGCAGGCCGGGTCACTGATCAAGCGAGCTGAGGAACCCTATGGTTTACTCCTATACCGAGAAGAAACGTATTCGTAAGGATTTTGGTAAACGTCCGCAAGTGCTGGATGTACCTTATCTCCTTTCTATCCAGCTGGATTCATTCCAGAAATTCATTGAACTCGATCCGGACGGTCAGAACGGCCTGGAAGCCGCGTTCCGTTCCGTTTTCCCGATTCAGAGCTACAGTGGCAATGCTGAACTGCAATATGTCAGCTTCCGTCTGGGTGAGCCGGTATTTGACGTTAAAGAATGTCAGATCCGCGGCGTAACCTTTTCCGCACCACTGCGCGTAAAACTGCGTCTGGTTGTTTACGAGCGTGAAGCACCGGAAGGCACAGTTAAAGATATTAAAGAACAGGAAGTTTACATGGGCGAGATTCCGCTCATGACCGAAAACGGAACGTTCGTTATCAACGGTACTGAGCGTGTTATCGTTTCTCAGTTACACCGCAGCCCGGGCGTGTTCTTTGACAGTGACAAAGGTAAAACACACTCTTCCGGTAAAGTGCTGTATAACGCACGTATCATTCCTTACCGTGGTTCATGGCTGGATTTCGAGTTCGATCCGAAAGACAACTTATTTGTCCGTATTGACCGCCGCCGTAAATTACCGGCTTCGATCATTCTGCGTGCGATGAATTTCAGCACCGAAGACATTCTGAACCTGTTCTTCGAAAAAACCACCTTTGAAATCCGCAATAATAAACTGACCATGACCCTCATTCCTGAGCGTCTGCGTGGTGAAACTGCGTCCTTCGATATCGAAGCGAACGGTAAAGTTTATATTGAGAAAGGTCGTCGTATCACTGCCCGTCATATCCGCCAGCTGGAAAAAGACGAAGTCAGTCAGATTGAAGTTCCTGTTGAATATATCGCAGGTAAAGTGGTTGCGCGTGATTACATCGATGAAGCGACCGGCGAATTAATCTGTGCGGCGAACATGGAAATGTCACTGGATCTGCTGGCGCGTCTGAGCCAGTCCGGTCACAAAACCATTGAAACCCTGTTCACCAACGACCTGGATCACGGCGCCTACATGTCAGAAACCCTGCGTGTGGATCCGACCAACGATCGTTTAAGCGCACTGGTAGAAATCTACCGTATGATGCGTCCTGGTGAGCCGCCAACCCGCGAAGCTGCTGAAAACCTGTTCGAGAACCTGTTCTTCTCTGAAGATCGTTATGATCTGTCTGCGGTCGGCCGCATGAAGTTCAACCGTTCACTGGGTCGTGATGACTCTGACGGTACCGGGATCCTGAGCCAGCAGGACATTACTGATGTCATGAAGAAACTGATCGACATCCGTAACGGCCGCGGTGAAGTGGATGATATCGACCACTTAGGTAACCGTCGTATCCGTTCTGTCGGTGAAATGGCAGAGAACCAGTTCCGTGTGGGTCTGGTCCGTGTTGAGCGTGCAGTGAAAGAGCGTCTGTCTCTGGGTGATCTGGATAACCTGATGCCTCAGGATATGATCAACGCCAAGCCGATTTCTGCTGCGGTTAAAGAGTTCTTTGGTTCCAGCCAGCTGTCCCAGTTTATGGACCAGAACAACCCGCTGTCAGAAATTACGCACAAACGCCGTATCTCAGCATTAGGCCCGGGTGGTCTGACCCGTGAGCGTGCCGGCTTCGAAGTACGAGACGTTCACCCGACTCACTACGGCCGCGTATGTCCAATCGAGACCCCTGAAGGTCCGAACATCGGTCTGATCAACTCCTTATCTGTTTATGCACAGACTAACGAATATGGTTTCCTGGAAACCCCGTACCGTTTAGTGCGTGACGATGTTGTTACCGATGAAATTCATTATCTGTCTGCAATCGAAGAAGGTAACTTCATCATTGCACAGGCAAACACCGTATTAGATGACGACGGTCACTTCGTTGATGAACTGATCACCTGCCGTAACAAAGGTGAATCCAGCTTATTCAGCCGTGATCAGGTTCAGTACATGGACGTTTCCACCCAGCAGGTGGTTTCTGTCGGTGCATCCCTGATCCCGTTCCTGGAACACGATGACGCCAACCGTGCATTGATGGGTGCGAACATGCAACGTCAGGCGGTTCCGACTCTGCGCGCTGACAAGCCGCTGGTTGGTACCGGTATGGAACGTGCGGTAGCCGTTGACTCCGGTGTTACAGCCGTAGCCAAACGCGGCGGTACTGTTCAGTACGTTGACGCATCACGTATCGTTATCAAGGTAAATGAAGATGAAATGTATGCCGGCGAAGCAGGCATCGACATCTACAGCCTGACCAAATATACCCGTTCTAACCAGAACACCTGTATCAACCAGACTCCTTGCGTATCGCTGGGCGAGCCGGTTGAACGCGGTGATGTGCTGGCTGATGGTCCGTCAACTGACCTCGGCGAACTGGCACTGGGTCAGAACATGCGCGTGGCATTCATGCCATGGAACGGTTACAACTTCGAAGACTCCATCCTCGTATCTGAGCGTGTTGTTCAGGAAGACCGTTTCACCACTATCCACATCCAGGAACTGGCTTGTGTGTCCCGTGACACCAAACTGGGGCCTGAAGAGATCACCGCCGATATCCCTAACGTGGGTGAAGCAGCGCTCTCCAAACTGGATGAATCCGGTATCGTGTATATCGGCGCGGAAGTGAAAGGCGGCGATATTCTGGTCGGTAAAGTGACACCTAAAGGTGAAACACAGTTAACCCCGGAAGAGAAACTGCTGCGTGCTATCTTCGGTGAAAAAGCGTCAGACGTGAAAGATTCATCTCTGCGCGTACCGAATGGTGTTTCCGGTACTGTTATCGACGTCCAGGTCTTTACCCGCGATGGTGTGGAAAAAGACAAGCGTGCTCTCGAAATCGAAGAGATGCAGTTGCGTGACGCGAAGAAAGACCTGACCGAAGAGCTCCAGATTCTGGAAGCCGGTCTGTTCAGCCGTATCCGTTCCGTTCTGATCAACGGCGGTATGGAAGCTGACAAACTGGACAAACTGCCGCGCGAGCGCTGGTTAGAACTGGCTCTGACTGATGAAGAGAAACAGAATCAGTTAGAACAGCTGGCAGAACAGTATGACGAGCTGAAATCTGAGTTCGCCAAGAAACTGGAAGCGAAACGCCGCAAAATCACCCAGGGCGATGATCTGGCACCGGGCGTGCTGAAAATCGTTAAAGTGTATCTGGCCGTTAAACGTCAGATCCAGCCTGGTGATAAAATGGCGGGTCGTCACGGTAACAAAGGGGTTATCTCAAAAATTAACCCTATCGAAGATATGCCATACGATGAAAAAGGTAACCCTGTTGACATCGTACTGAACCCGCTGGGCGTACCATCGCGTATGAACATCGGTCAGATTCTGGAAACCCACCTGGGTATGGCTGCGAAAGGCATCGGTGACAAAATCAACCAGATGATCAAAGAGCAGCAGGAAGTCGCGAAATTACGTGAATTCATCCAGAAAGCTTATGACCTGGGTAACGACCCGCGTCAGAAAGTGGATCTGAACACCTTCAGTGATGAAGAAGTTCTGCGTCTGGCGGACAACCTGAAAAAAGGTATGCCGACAGCAACACCAGTATTCGATGGTGCAAAAGAGCAGGAAATCAAAGCATTACTGACTCTGGGTGGCTTACCGACTTCCGGTCAGATCACACTGTTTGATGGTCGTACCGGCGAGCAGTTCGAGCGTCAGGTTACCGTCGGCTATATGTACATGCTGAAACTGAACCACCTGGTTGATGACAAGATGCATGCGCGTTCTACCGGTTCTTACAGCCTGGTTACCCAGCAGCCGCTGGGTGGTAAGGCACAGTTCGGTGGTCAGCGCTTCGGGGAGATGGAAGTGTGGGCACTGGAAGCATACGGTGCCGCTTACACCCTCCAGGAGATGCTGACTGTGAAATCGGATGACGTCAACGGTCGTACGAAGATGTACAAAAACATCGTCGACGGCAGTCATCAGATGGAGCCGGGAATGCCGGAATCTTTCAACGTATTGCTGAAAGAAATCCGTTCCCTCGGTATCAATATCGAGCTGGAAGACGAGTAATTACCGTTGTGGCTGCCCGTGGTACACGGGCAGCACCAGTAAATCTGGTTTAAGGGACAAACAGACGACCGTTTGTCTCACAGGTCTAACTCCGACAGGAGCCATTTCGTGAAAGACTTATTAAAGTTTCTGAAAGCGCAAACCAAGACCGAAGAGTTTGATGCGATCAAAATTGGTCTGGCCTCACCTGACATGATTCGTTCATGGTCATTTGGTGAAGTGAAAAAGCCGGAAACCATTAACTACCGTACGTTCAAACCTGAGCGTGACGGGCTTTTCTGTGCGCGTATCTTCGGGCCGGTAAAAGATTACGAATGTTTGTGCGGTAAGTACAAACGTCTGAAACACCGTGGTGTGATTTGTGAGAAGTGTGGTGTTGAAGTGACTCAGACTAAAGTGCGCCGTGAGCGCATGGGTCACATCGAACTGGCATCACCGACCGCACACATCTGGTTCCTGAAATCACTGCCGTCCCGTATCGGCCTGCTGCTGGATATGCCGCTGCGTGATATCGAACGTGTTCTGTACTTTGAATCTTATGTTGTTGTTGAAGGCGGGATGACCAGCCTTGAGCGCAGCCAGATTCTGACAGAAGAACAGTATCTCGACGCTCTGGAAGAGTTCGGTGATGAGTTCGACGCGAAAATGGGTGCGGAAGCCATCCAGGCATTGCTGAAAGCAATGGATCTGGAACAGGAAGTCGAAAACCTGCGCGAAGAACTGAATGAAACCAATTCAGAAACCAAACGTAAGAAACTGACCAAGCGCATCAAGCTGCTGGAAGCCTTCATTCAGTCCGGTAACAAACCTGAGTGGATGATCCTGACAGTGCTGCCGGTGTTACCACCGGATCTGCGTCCGTTAGTTCCGCTCGACGGCGGTCGCTTTGCGACTTCAGATCTGAACGATCTGTACCGTCGTGTGATCAACCGTAACAACCGCCTGAAACGCCTGCTGGATCTGGCTGCACCTGACATCATCGTACGTAACGAAAAACGTATGCTGCAGGAAGCCGTGGATGCGCTGCTGGATAACGGCCGTCGTGGTCGTGCAATTACCGGTTCTAACAAGCGTCCGCTGAAATCTCTGGCAGACATGATCAAAGGTAAACAGGGTCGTTTCCGTCAGAACCTGCTCGGTAAGCGTGTTGACTATTCCGGTCGTTCTGTAATCACCGTAGGTCCATACCTGCGTCTGCATCAGTGCGGTCTGCCTAAGAAAATGGCACTGGAACTGTTCAAACCGTTCATCTACGGCAAGCTGGAACTGCGTGGTCTCGCAACCACCATTAAAGCAGCCAAGAAAATGGTTGAGCGCGAAGAAGCGGTCGTATGGGATATCCTGGATGAAGTTATCCGTGAGCACCCGGTTCTTCTGAACCGTGCACCGACACTTCACCGTCTGGGTATTCAGGCGTTTGAACCAATCCTTATCGAAGGTAAAGCTATCCAGCTGCACCCGCTCGTTTGTGCGGCATATAACGCCGACTTCGATGGTGACCAGATGGCGGTTCACGTCCCTCTGACCCTGGAAGCGCAGCTCGAAGCCCGTGCCCTGATGATGTCCACCAATAACATCCTGTCACCGGCAAGCGGCGATCCGATTATCGTACCTTCTCAGGACGTTGTCCTGGGCCTGTACTACATGACCCGTGACTGTGTTAACGCCAAAGGCGAAGGCATGGTACTGAACGGTTCAACTGAAGCTGAGCGTGTATACCGCGCCGGTCATGCGTCCCTGCATGCCCGAGTGAAAGTCCGTATCACTGAAGAAGTGAAAGACGGCGAAGGTAATATCACCAAGCGCACCAGCATGATTGATACCACTGTCGGCCGTGCCATCTTATGGCGTATCGTTCCGCGTGGTCTGCCTTACTCACTGGTTAACCAGCCGCTGGGTAAAAAAGCAATCTCCAAAATGCTGAACACCTGTTACCGTATTCTGGGTCTGAAGCCGACCGTTATCTTTGCTGACCAGATCATGTACACCGGTTTTGCCTACGCTGCCCGTTCAGGTGCATCCGTTGGTATCGATGACATGGTTATTCCGGAGAAAAAAGCCGGGATCATCGCGGAAGCTGAAGCGGAAGTGGCAGAAATCCAGGAGCAGTTCCAGTCTGGTCTGGTTACCGCCGGCGAACGTTATAACAAAGTTATCGATATCTGGGCCGCGGCTAACGAACGTGTTGCCAAGGCGATGATGGAAAACCTGTCTGTTGAAACCGTGGTTAACCGCGATGGCGAAGAAGAACAGCAGGTTTCTTTCAACAGTATCTTTATGATGGCCGACTCCGGTGCGCGTGGTTCTGCTGCACAGATTCGTCAGCTGGCCGGTATGCGTGGTCTGATGGCGAAACCGGATGGTTCCATCATCGAAACGCCGATCACCGCGAACTTCCGTGAAGGTCTTGACGTACTCCAGTACTTCATCTCAACCCACGGTGCCCGTAAAGGTCTGGCGGATACCGCACTGAAAACAGCAAACTCCGGTTACCTGACCCGTCGTCTGGTTGACGTGGCACAAGACCTCGTCATCACTGAAGATGACTGTGGTACGCACGAAGGTATCGTCATGACCCCGGTTATCGAGGGTGGTGATGTTAAAGAACCTCTGCGCGACCGCGTATTAGGCCGTGTGGCTGCTGAAGATATTCTGAAGCCGGGTACTGCGGATATTCTTATCCCGCGTAACACCCTGCTGCACGAAAAACAGTGTGACCTGTTAGAAGAAAACTCAGTCGACAGCGTGAAAGTCCGCTCTGTGGTTAGTTGCGAAACTGACTTCGGTGTGTGTGCGAAATGCTACGGTCGTGACCTGGCGCGCGGTCATATCATCAACTCAGGCGAAGCCGTTGGTGTTATTGCTGCACAGTCAATCGGTGAACCGGGTACACAGCTGACGATGCGTACGTTCCACATCGGTGGTGCGGCATCCCGTGCTGCTGCGGAATCCAGCATTCAGGTCCGTAACAAGGGTACACTGAAACTGTTCAACGCGAAGTTCATCATGAACTCTGCGGGCAAACTGGTTATCACGTCCCGTAACACAGAACTGCGTCTGATCGACGAATTCGGCCGTACCAAAGAGAGCTATAAAGTACCTTACGGTGCCCAGCTCTCCAAAGGTGACGGTGAAGCCGTCAACGGCGGTGAAACTGTTGCTAACTGGGATCCGCATACCATGCCGGTTGTCAGTGAAGTGTCCGGTATCATCCGCTTTACCGACATGCACGATGGTCAGACCATTACCCGTCAGACTGATGAATTAACCGGTCTGTCCTCACTGGTTGTTCTGGATTCTGCAGAACGTACCACCAGTGCGAAAGAAATGCGTCCGGCACTGAAAATTGTCGATGCACAGGGTAACGATGTTCTGATCCCGAACACTGATATGCCTGCCGCGTACTTCTTACCGGGTAAAGCGATTGTTCAGCTGGATGATGGCGTGGCAATCACCGCCGGTGACACGCTGGCACGTATCCCGCAGGAATCTGTCGGTACCAAGGATATTACCGGTGGTCTGCCGCGCGTTGCGGATCTGTTCGAAGCGCGTCGTCCGAAAGAGCCTGCGATCCTGGCTGAAATCAGCGGTATCATCTCGTTCGGTAAAGAGACCAAAGGTAAGCGTCGTCTGGTGATTACACCAATCGACGGCAGCGATCCTTACGAAGAGATGATTCCGAAATGGCGTCAGCTCAACGTGTTCGAAGGTGAAATGGTTGAACGTGGTGACGTCGTATCTGATGGTCCGGAATCACCACACGATATCCTGCGTCTGCGCGGCGTGAATGCTGTTGCACGTTATATCGCGAACGAAGTCCAGGAAGTTTACCGCTTACAGGGCGTTAAGATTAACGATAAACACATCGAAGTTATCGTTCGTCAGATGCTGCGTAAAGTCACCATCACCTCTGCGGGAAGCTCTGAGTTCCTCGAAGGTGAGCAGGTTGAATATGCGCGCGTGAAAGTGGCAAACCGTCTGCTGGAGCAGGAAGGCAAAATCCCTGCAACCTTCGAACGTGATCTGCTGGGTATCACCAAAGCGTCTCTGGCAACAGAGTCCTTTATCTCTGCGGCATCGTTCCAGGAGACCACACGCGTTCTGACCGAAGCGGCCGTTGCGGGTAAACGCGACGAACTGCGCGGTCTGAAAGAGAACGTCATTGTGGGTCGCCTGATCCCGGCCGGTACCGGTTTTGCGTACCACCAGGACCGTATCCGCCGCCGTCACCTGGCAGAAACTGCCGAGGCAGCACCACAGCAGGTCAGCGCTGATGAAGCAACAGCTAACTTAGCTGAGCTTCTGAACGCCGGCTTCGGTGGCAGCAAAGAGTAAGTGATACAGCAATATAACTGACTGAACAGCCCTCCTTTTTAAGGAGGGCTTTTTTGTGCAGTACAGCAGGTAAACGGGCATATTATGCGCAACGTATTGTTTATTTTTATGATTTTATTTTCTGTCGCCGGTGTTAGCCGGGCGGCGGAAGTGCCTTCTGATTCTCAGGAATGGTTACTGAAAGATGAACCGCCGGTACTGATCCGGGTAAAAGAACCGCAGGTGATTTTCGCCCCGGTTGCCGGTGTGATGCAGGGGGTTGCGGAACTGAACCCGTCACACGGTTTTTATATTTATCCGATGAAGGGCGAATTCCGTGAATTACAGTTTGGCAATGATCGCGGTTTTATCGGCAGCGAACAGCTGTCAGATAAAAAACCCAAAGTCGTGCCGCCGCTGGATACACTGAATGAACTCAATAATCCGATTTATGATTATCTGATAACCATTAGTAACACCAATGTATTTGGTACGCCGGATGAATCTGAATCCCCGGTTGCCACTCTGTTTGGTGATCTGCGTTATCCGGTGCTGGCCAAAATGGTCAGGGAAAACCGGGAAGGTGAAAAAATTGTCTGGCTGACTATCCGCCTGGCAGACAGACTGGCGTATATCCGTTTATCGGATGTGGAGCTGGATAAAGGGATCCCGATCCTGACGTATCACCATATCCTGAAAGACAGTGAAAACAGGAACTTCCGCCATACCTCGACCACCACATCCGTTGAAGCCTTTAAGGCGCAGATGGATTATCTGAAGCAGGCCGGTTACCGGACGATTTCCCTTGATGACGTGGCCGGTTATCTGGCGAAGGAAAATAACCTGCCGGGTAAAGTGGTGGCGCTGACGTTCGACGATGGCCTGAAATCGGTTTACCGCTATGCTTATCCGATCCTGAAGCAGAATGATCAGAAAGCCACACTGTTTGTGATTTCCTCACGGGTGAAATCAAAACCGCAGAAATGGGCACCGGACGGATTGCAGTTTATGTGCTGGCCGGAGCTGATGCAGTCACGGGATGTGTTTGATATTCAGTCACATACACATTTTTTACATCGGCTGGATAACCGCAAAAACCCGATTATTTTCAGCCGCAAGGAGCACACGATCCTGCTGGATTACCAGCGCTCACAGCGTGTTCTGGCGAAACTGAGCCCTGAACAGCATTACCTGGCATATCCTTTCGGGGCATATAATCAGGATGCGATGGATGCAGCACAGCAGGCCGGTATGACGATGGCCGTCACCACCATTCAGGGGAAAGTCCGCCTCGGTGATAATCCGTATGCCCTGAAACGCCTGTATGCACTGCGTACCGACCCGATTGAGAAATTTGCCACCATGATTGGTAACAGTGGTCCGGAAGTGGTGAATAAGGATATTGTTGTCGACAGATAATCCCGTTTTTATATAACAACTCCCGGCCTGATAATAACGATTATCAGGCCGTTTTTTTGCGGGTACATTATGAAATCAGAAATTGCAGTTCATAAGGGGCGGATTCATAACTGACCAGGTTATCTTCAAATTCATTGGCGATAACCATCCGTGGTTTTTCTTTTCCGTGGAAATAACGTTTCACTATTTCAGCATCGATATTTTCACTGAGATAATGACAGATACAGCAAAGATAAAACCCGGCCGGTAAACACACCAGGTTCGGAGAATCAAAATCCGGTTTCTCTTTCAGGTAAATCAGGTATTTCGACGGGTAGAAGGTTTGCTCAATAATGTTTTGATAATCCAGCACATAGGCATACTGCCGCAGATAATCGAGGGACTGATTTTCCGGTCTGGCTTTCATTTCAGCCAGCCGCAGTTCCATTTTTGAAATCGGGCGATCTGCCGGATAACAGGGAACAAACAGACACCAGCGTTCCGGTAATTCGGTAGTATAAAAAGCCCCGTTGCGCGGTTTATTATCAGTGAAGGTAAAGTAATCCAGATACCAGTCCAGCGTTTCAATGGTTTTTTTTAATTCTGCCATTTGCTGTAATTTGCGGGATTTTTCCTGAATTAAATATTCGGTTAATTTATTTTTATCACCACTTTCCATAATGGTTTTAATATCACTCAGGCTCATATTCATTTTCTGAAGATATTTAATTCTGTCGATGTAATGAAACTGTTCAAATGTATAATAACGGTATCCGTTTTCATTATCCGTATAACCGGGTTTGAGAATGGATTTTTTATCATAAAAACGCAGTGTCTGCGTTGAAACGCCTAATAGCGCGGCAGTTTCCCCGATAGTAAAATATTTCTTCATGATTGCTGCCCGTAAAATAATTACTTTTATTTAAATTATCAGATTTAAAATTAACATACTATTTCCCGGAGAAATAATTTTGTGATTATCTTCTCATAACCTGAATTACGGATTTAACCTTATTCCAGCTATAAGGTTTAGGGTGTGCGCATTGTTATTTATTGTTAAAAAAGCAGGATAAAAAATGAAAGAACGCACACAGCTATTGTATTCAGGGGAAATGAATTTACCGGGTCACATTCATCCGGATGCGCCCGCTATTTTTCCGGCTACCGCCTATGCCATGCAGGATACACAGCACTATTTTGCTGTCAGCAGCGGCAATGGTGAGTATCAGTATAACCGTACCGCAAACCCGAACCGGGACAGCTTATCTGCCGCGATTTCACTGATGGAAGACGGCGAAGTCTCTGCCGTTATGGCCTCCGGGATGGCTGCAATCTCAGCGACATTGCTGAGCCTGCTCAGACAGGGCGACCATCTTGTCGTGAATGAGGCTATCTACGGCGAAACCATCGAACTGATTGATTTAATTCTGGTTCCGCTGGGGGTAACAGTAACCTATGCGGATTTTCTGTCACCGGAGTCGGTACAGGCCGCCATCCGGCCGGAAACGGTGATGCTGTATACCGAAATTATCAGTAACCCGCTGATTAAAGTGGTCGATATCGATGCTATTGCCGGTATCAGCCGGGCAAATGATTGCCTGCTGGTGGTGGATAATACCTTTTCAACCCCGTTTGTCATCAAACCCTTACAGCACGGCGCGGATATCGTGATCCACAGCCTGACCAAATTTTTCGGTGGCCACAGTGATTTAACCGCCGGCTCGGTAACCTGCTCTCAGGCACTGATGCAGAAAATTGAGCTGAAAGCCCGCCTGCTGGGGGGATGTAGTGATCCTTATACGGCCTGGCTTTGTCTGCGCAGCATCCGGACAATGGAAATGCGGGTATCGCGCCAGATGGAAAATGCACAGCGTATTGCGGAAGCACTCAGCGGTGACCCGCGTGTGGCACAGGTGAATTATCCGGGCCTGGCGTCACATCCTCAGCATGATTTAGCGAAATCCCTGTTTCTGCAGGGCTGCGGCCCGATGCTCAGTTTTCGCGTCGCTGATGACCAGACAAAAGTCGATGATTTTATCCGCCGTTTAAATCTTATTACTTATCTGGGCACGCTGGGCGGATTCCGCACCTCTCTGGCGCATCCGGCAACCGCATTCCGCACTGAATTTACACCGCAGCAGCTGATTGATTTTGGTATGCACGAAGGGCTTATCCGTATTTCTGCCGGATGCGAAGCTGCCGAAGATTTAATTGCTGATATTACTCAGGCACTTGATGTGTTTAATTAAACCGGATACTCACTATGGACACGATTCTTAATATTATTAATCAGTTTTCAGATTTTATCTGGACTTATCCGATGCCGGTTTTATTAGTCAGTCTTGGTATCTGGCTGACCATTAAATTCCGGTTTAAATACCAGCTGAATTTCCGTTTTAATATTAAAAATACCTACGGCGGATTATTTAAGAAAAAGAATGCCGGTGAACAGATTCAGGGGACGGGCTCGGTATCCAGTTTTGCCGCCGCCTGTACCGCGCTGGCGAATACCGTGGGTATCGGCAGTATCGGCGGGGTGGCAACCGCTATTACGATGGGCGGGCCGGGCGCGATATTCTGGCTCTGGTTTTCTGCTTTTTTCGGGATAGCGACCAAAGCCTGTGAAATTATTCTCGGCCAGCGTTACCGCGTCAAATATGAAAAATCGATGGATGAGTACGTCTGTGACCGCTCATTTGTGATGGAACATGCACTGGGCTGGAAAAAAGGTGCGGTTGCATTGTCGGTGTGCTGTTTTATGCTCGGGCCGTGGACCTGTCTGGTGCAGAGTGAATCCGCGACGTCCTCTATCGAAGAAGCGTTTAATGTCGACAGTTATCTGACATTGCTGGTGATGGTTATTTTTATCGCCAGTGTCATTATCGGCGGATTAAAAGGTATTTCCTCCAAAATGGAAAGTGTGGTGCCGAAACTGGCGATCACGTATCTGACCGTTGCCGTTATTCTGCTGGTGATGAATTATGATCAGATCCTGCCTGCATTTGCGCTGATCTTTAAATCGGCCTTTTCACCGGCTGCCGGTGTCGGCGGATTTGCCGGAGCAACCGTGATGGAAGCTATCCGTTTCGGGATCGCCAGGGGGATTTATTCCAATGATGCCGGAACCGGCTACGGTATTGTGGCACATGCGGCTGCAACTACGGATCACCCGATCCGCCAGTCCAGCTGGGGTTTTGGCGAGGTTTTCCTGACCATTATTATCTGTACCGTGACGGCGCTGGCTATTCTGACCACCAATGTCTGGGTGGATTACGCCGGTATTACCTCATCACGCCTGACCACGCTGGCATTTAAAGTGACATACGGTGATGCAGGCAGCTGGTTTATGGCGATATTTATTACTCTGCTGGCCTGTACGACGACCATCGGTATGTATTTTACCTGTGAGAAAGCGGTTAACTTTTTCTTCGGGGATACCAAAGCCAATAAAATCGCGAAAAACCTGTACCGGGTTTATTATCTGGCACCGATTGTGTTATTTACGAACCTTCAGGCTGATATTTTATGGGCGCTGACCGATATTCTGAGTGCGGTCTATGTGCTGATCACCATGACATTAATACTGAGTCGGCGGAAAGAGATTTTCCGGTTATTTAATGATTTCTGGGATCGCTATATTCCGGCGAAAAATGCCGGGCAGGATGTGCCGCCGGTAACTTACTGTAAGCGGATAGACTAAAAAAACAAGGCCGGTATTCACCGGCCTTTTTTACATTATCGTCCCAGATATTTATCCCAGTCCTTCCAGACCGGCTGAAGACCGGCGGCCAGCAGGGCATCGGCGACCTGTTGCGGAGAGCGGTTATCATGCGGACTGAACTGTTCCAGTTCCGGATCATCCTCTTCGGCGTAGCCGCCGGGCTGGGTCCGGGAACCGGCGCTGACCTGGTTTATCGCCACCGGTACCATATGATCACGGAAATACGGTGACTCGCGGGTGGAGAGTGACAGCTCAATATCCGGTGCGAACAGGCGGAATGCACAGATAAGCTGCACCAGCTCCGCTTCATTCATCAGGGATTCCGGCTCAATACCGCCTGCACAGGGGCGCAGACGCGGGAAGGAGATGGAATAACGGGTTTTCCAGTAGCGCTGGCGCAGATAGTGCAGATGCTCCGCGACCATATAACAGTCCGTCCGCCACTGACCGGACAGGCCGATCAGCGCGCCGAGCCCGATCTTGCTGATCCCGGCCTGACCAAGGCGATCCGGGGTTTGCAGTCGCCAGTGAAAGTCCTGTTTTTTCCCTTTCAGATGGTGCCGCTGATAGGTGCTCTCATGGTAGGTTTCCTGATACACCATCACGCCGTCCAGCCCCAGCGTGCGCAGTTCGGCGTATTCCTCTGTCGCCATCGGCTGCACCTCCATCATCATGGTGCTGAAATAATCGCGGATCAGCGGGAAGGTTTCGCGGAAGTAATCCATCCCCACTTTGCGCTGATGTTCGCCGGTGACCAGCAGCAGACTGTCAAAGCCGAGGGCTTTTATTGCCTTACATTCGGTATGGATTTCTTCCGGTGTCAGGGTCTTGCGCTTAATGTGGTTGCTCATGGAAAAACCGCAGTAAGTGCAGTCGTTGGCACACAGGTTAGAGAGATAGAGCGGGACATACATCCCGACGACATGGCCGAAACGCTGCCGGGTCAGTGTCTGTGCTTTCTGCGCCATGATTTCGAGATACGGCCGGGCCGCCGGGGAGATCAGTGCCATAAAATCCGTGGTGGTCAGCGTGTCCGCACTCAGCGCCCGTTCAACATCCCGCGCGGTTTTGCTGTTGAGCTGTAAGGTGAGATCATCCCAGTCCAGCTGCTGCCAGCGGTCACTGAAGGTTTTTTCACTCATTACAGTGCTCCCAGGAATGAGGTCAGCGGGCTGGATGCCGATGCCTGTTGCTGCTTCGGTGCCAGCTCTGCTTCCCGCGCCAGCAGCCCGGCCTCAATGGCCTGACGGAAGGCTTTTGCCATGGTGACCGGTGAGCGGGCAACGGCCATCGCGGTATTGACCAGCACGGCATCCGCGCCCAGTTCTATCGCCTCGAGGGCGTGGCTTGGTGCGCCGATCCCGGCATCAATCACTACCGGAACCGTTGCCTGTTCAATAATAATGCGCAGCATATCGCGGGTCTGTAATCCCTGATTGGAGCCGATCGGTGCCCCCAGCGGCATAACGGCAGCGCATCCGGCCTCCTGCAACCGGCGGCATAATACCGGATCCGCACTGCAGTAAGGCAGGACAACAAACCCCTCTTTCACCAGTATTTCTGCCGCAGCCAGGGTTTCCACCGGGTCAGGCAGCAGATAACGGGCATCGGGGTGGATCTCCAGCTTGATCCAATTGGTGCCGAGCGCCTCCCGCGCCAGTTGTGCGGCAAACACCGCTTCCCGGGCATTGTTTGCACCGGAAGTATTCGGCAGCAGTTTAATACCGAGTTCACGGAGCGGGGCAAGGATATCATCGTGCCCCTGAGAAAGATCGATACGTTTCATCGCCATGGTGACTAACTGGCTGCCGGAGGCGGCAATCGCTTCCTGCATCACCCGGCTGCTGGTGTATTTCCCGGTGCCGGTAAATAAATGGGATGTAAATGTGGTATCTGCAATCGTCAGCATCATTAACCTCCTGCGATAGCCTGAAAAAGTAAAATCTGATCACCGTCGCGGACAACGTGTTCTGACCAGCAGCCACGGACAACAATGGTCTGATTGACCGCGACAGCAATCCCCGCCACCGGGCGGCCGAGAAATGCCAGCAGTTCACTGACTGTGACGGGGGAATCAATATCCATCACCTCATCATTCACCGTTATGCGCATGCAGCTGCCTCCTGACACACCGGGCAGTCTGCCGCCCGCCGGAGCTGTAAAGTACTCCAGCTTTGCTGCCTGCCGTCGAAAAGGCGTAATTTCCCGTTCAGCGGGGAAGATAATCCGGCCAGCAGTTTGATCGCTTCCAGCGCCTGGAGAGTGCCGATCACGCCGACAACCGGACCGAGAACACCGGCGGTGCGGCAGTTGCGTTCCGGAATCACATCATCCGGATAAAGACAACAGTAACAGCCGTGCTCAAACGGTGGCTGCAATACCAGAAGTTGTCCGCTGAAGCCGACAGCACTGCCGCTGACCAGGGTTTTTTGCTGCGTTACGCAGGCAGCATTGATGGCATGACGGGTGGCCATGTTGTCGGTACAGTCGAGGACAATATCTGCTGTTTGTACAATGTGTTGCAGTGTTTCCCGGGTCTGACGTTCGGTGATCACATTGAGTGTCAGTGCGGGATTCAGCGCCCGCAGACGCACTGCTGCGGTACGGGCTTTATTGTCCGGCACATCGGCTTCGGTATATAAAATCTGGCGCTGAAGATTGGAGAGATGCACTTCATCATCATCAATCAGAGTCAGCTCACCGACACCGGCCGCGGCCAGATACAGCGCCGCAGGTGATCCCAGCCCGCCGAGGCCGGTGATCACCGCATGAGACTGTTTGAGTTTCAGCTGACCTTCCGGGCCGATATCCTCCAGCAGCAACTGGCGGCTGTAGCGCATAAAGTCATGATCATTCAGCATGGTTAACCTCCTGATGCTCTGTGATTTCCCCGGTCAGTGTCATCATCTGCCGGGTGGCAGCCTGCCAGTCAGCGGCTTTGGTGATGGCGCTGACCACCGCAATACTGCCGACTCCGGTGGCAGCCACAGCGGGGGCGCGTTCAAGGGAAATACCACCGATGGCGACCAGCGGAAAATCCGGCGTGGCTGCCACCTGGCGGGCTAAGTTTTCCAGTCCCTGCGGGGAAGAGGGCATGATTTTGGTTTGTGTCGGGAAAATATGCCCCAGCGCGATATAGGACGGATGCAGCGCTTTGGCTCGCTGCAATTCGGTATCATCGTGGGTGGAAATCCCGAGGCGGAGACCGGCCTGCTGAATCGCCCGTAAGTCAGCAATATCCAGGTCTTCCTGGCCGAGATGCACACCGTACGCGCCGTGCTTTATGGCAAGGCGCCAGTAGTCATTGATAAACAACCGCGCCCGGTACTGTTTTCCCAGCGCAACAGCGGTGCGGATCTGTTCATCCACCTGTGCATCGGTTTTGTCTTTGATGCGCAGCTGGATTGTCCGTACGCCGGATGCCAGCAGCCGCTCAATCCACATCAGCGAATCGACTACCGGATACAGCCCTAATTTGTGTTCCGTCCGGGCAAACGGCGCGTCAGGCAGATTCATCGATACGCTCCTCTGCGCTGTGATACAGCTCGCTGCCTTTGGCGCGGAAGGCGTCAGACATCTCTTCCATCCCGGCGGCGTAGTCGCGGACTTCCTGTGAGATTTTCATTGAGCAGAATTTCGGCCCGCACATTGAACAGAAATGCGCGACTTTTCCGGATGCCTGCGGCAGGGTTTCATCGTGGTAAGTCCGGGCGGTTTCCGGATCCAGTGCCAGATTGAACTGATCTTCCCAGCGGAATTCAAAACGCGCTTTTGACATCGCGTTATCGCGGATTTGGGCTCCCGGATGCCCCTTGGCGAGATCGGCGGCGTGCGCGGCAATTTTATAGGTGATAAGCCCTTGTTTAACATCTTCTTTGTTCGGTAGTCCGAGATGCTCTTTCGGTGTCACATAACAGAGCATGGCACAGCCGAACCAGCCGATCAGTGCCGCGCCGATGCCGGATGTGAAATGGTCATAGCCCGGCGCGATATCGGTGGTCAGCGGCCCCAGGGTGTAGAACGGCGCTTCATGGCAGTGTTCCAGTTCTTCGGTCATGTTTTTGCGGATCATCTGCATCGGCACATGGCCCGGACCTTCAATCATCACCTGCACATCATATTCCCACGCGATTTTGGTCAGCTCGCCGAGGGTATGCAGTTCGGCAAACTGGGCTTCGTCGTTGGCATCCTGAATAGAGCCCGGACGCAGACCATCACCGAGTGACAGCGCCACGTCATACGCCGCGCAGATTTCACAGATGTCACGGAAGTGCTGATAGAGGAAGTTTTCCTGATGATGGGATAGACACCATTTCGCCATAATTGAACCGCCGCGTGACACAATGCCGGTCAGCCGTTTTGCGGTCATCGGCACATAGCGCAGCAGGACACCGGCGTGAATAGTGAAGTAATCCACCCCTTGTTCCGCCTGCTCCAGCAGGGTATCGCGGAACATTTCCCAGGTCAGATCCTCGGCCACACCGTTCACTTTCTCGAGTGCCTGATACACCGGCACGGTACCGATAGGCACCGGGCTGTTACGCAGGATCCACTCGCGGGTTTCGTGGATATAGCGGCCGGTGGAGAGATCCATCACCGTATCTGCCCCCCAGCGGGTGGACCAGACCAGTTTCTCCACTTCTTCCTCGATGGAGGAGGTGACAGAGGAGTTGCCGATATTGGCATTCACTTTTACCAGGAAATTGCGGCCGATAATCATCGGTTCGGATTCCGGGTGGTTAATATTGGACGGGATAATGGCGCGTCCGGCAGCGACTTCATCGCGGACAAATTCCGGGGTGATGTTATCCGGCAGATTGGCACCGAAATGCTGTCCCGGATGCTGTTGCAGCAGGACTTCGCCCCGGATGCGTTCACGGCCCATATTTTCGCGGATGGCGATAAACTCCATCTCCGGGGTGACAATCCCTTTCCGGGCATAATGCAGTTGTGTCACCCGTTTTCCGGCTTTGGCTTTCAGCGGCGCCGGACGGTTTGGATAGCGCAGATGGTCAAGGCCGTTATCGGCCAGCCGGTCACGGGTAAAATCAGAACTCAGTTGTGTCACTGCTTCGGTATCGCCGCGCTCTGCAACCCATTGTTCACGCAGACGGGCAAGACCGGCGCGGACATCCAGTTTCACCTGCGGGTCGCCGTACGGCCCGGCGGTATCATAAACCGGTACCGGCTCGTTCTCTTCATACTGCGGATTGGCTTTATCACCGCCGATCAGTGTCGGGGACAGGGCAATTTCCCGCATCGGCACCCGGATATCCGGGCGTGAGCCGGTGAGATAAATACGGGAGGAGTTCGGGAAATTCACCCCTTTCAGGGTGCTGATATATTCCTCTGCCGCGTCGCGCTGCTCACGGCGGGTACGGGCTTTGGACGGGGCGGCGTTTTCCGCACCCGGGGAGAGATCAGTGGTATCAATACGTTGTTCACGGGACATAGCAAATTCCTTACAGTGAAACCGGCAAAACCGGAAGAAAAAGTGAGAAATTGCTTGTCTGGAGGTGCGTCAGGAGTAATGCGTGATAACCGGCTGCTGATAAACCGCGCATGGCGGCGGCTGAAAAACGGCGGTTAAAAAAGAAAAGATTACTCTTGTTCCCTTCGCGGGTACTAACCCGATCAGGTTCCGCGGATCCCGAATTAACGGTCTCAGCCCGATTTATCACGGGGATAAATACTGGGCACTCCGACAAGAAAGATTTCAGTATAAGAAGCTGCCCGGAAACTACAACCTTTTTATAACATCATTTATTCACCTGAAGCGTTCCCGGTCATCCTCCCTGATATTCAGTGGTTACACAGCAGCGGCTGACGATAAAAAAAATTAAATTAAAACTGATAATTTCCGGTCAGTTGCCGATGTTTTCTGTCGGCGTGCCTTATTACGGCATATTAAGAAAAAATATTTGGTTATTTATTGGCCTTATTGACTGCTTTCTGCATCAGGAAAAAAGATGAATCTTAAAAATACGACAATTCGTGTCAGGTTATCTGTCACATTTGGTGTTCTGATCGCCATTCTGGCGCTGGTTTCCGGAATGGCAGTGATGAACCTGTATAAAGACAAAGAGATGTTCACGAATTACGTTAACGGGACATATGCACTTCAGGTTCAGGCGTATGAAGTCCGCCATGCGACGGAAGAGCGGGCTATCATGCTGCGGGATATGATCAATGCGACTGATAAGAAAGATAAAACAGAAGAACTGAACCGTTTTAAAGAAGAGGACGGGAAAGTCAGTAAAAGAACGCAGACATTGCTGGATATGGTCAATGAGTTCGGCATGGATCCGCAGGGGCGGGCGTTGCTTGATAAGATGATAGCGGATGAAAAACACTATGCCGCCGTGACCCGGGAAGTGCTTGAACTCGATCAGCAGGGACGGCATGAGGAAGCGATTGCGAAAATGATGGATGCCGAATATGCGGCATCGGATGCCTATATCCTGTCATTCCGTGCCAGCCGCGATCACGGTACTGAAACCGGTAATCAGCTTATTCAGGAATTTAATACTAATTATGAGCGTCAGAGCAACATTATTCTGGTGTTCGCGCTGCTGGCGTTAACGCTGGCGATTGTCTCCGGGGTGATGATTATCCGCAATCTGACACGCTCTCTGGGCGCCGAACCCGCCCAACTGAAAGAAGTGGCTGAACGGGTGGCTTCCGGTGATCTGTCTCCGTCCGCCGAAACACATCCGGTTCCGGACGGTAGCGTGCTGAGTACCCTGAAGGCAATGCAGAGGAATCTGGCCGGTATCGTCGGTACGGTGCGTAATAACAGTGACAGCATTGTGACCGGCACAATGCAGATAACCAGCGGTAATGCGGATCTGAGCCAGCGTACTGAATCCCAGGCCAGCAGTCTGCAGCAGACTGCAGCTTCAATGGAACAGTTATCTGCCACGGTAAAAAGCAGTGCGGAGATTGCGGCAAAAGCGAACATGATGGCAGCGGAAGCGTCCGAAACCGCCCGTCACGGTGGTGAGAAAGTGGATCTGGTTATTCATGCCATGCAGGATATCTCAAACTCTTCACGGACAATCACTGACATTATCGGCGTGATTGATTCCATCGCATTCCAGACCAATATCCTTGCACTGAACGCGGCGGTGGAAGCCGCACGCGCCGGTGAACACGGACGCGGTTTTGCTGTGGTATCCGGCGAAGTCCGGACACTGGCACAGCGGAGTGCACAGGCTGCCGGTGAAATAAAAAATCTGATTAATGCCAGTGTTGAGCAGGTGGATGCAGGCAGTAAACTGGTGGCAGAAGCCGGTGAGTCGATGCAGGTGATTGTCACTCAGACACAGGGTGTCAGCCAGATGATTGACGAGCTGACACTGGCAGCGAATGAGCAGTCTCAGGGGATTTCGCAGGTCGGGATTGCTGTGCAGCAGATTGATGAGGTTACACAACAGAATGCCGCGCTGGTGGTTGAAAATGCGGCCGCAGCGGAAAGCCTGCATCAGCAGGCGGGTCAGCTCATGCAGGTCATGACCCAATTCAGGCTGGGAAGCAGCGCCGCCTGATCCGGCTGATATCCGCTGCCGTACCTCCGGCAGCGGGTATCCTATTTATCAGTGACGGGAAGGAAGATCAGCTGTTTATTGTATCCAATGACCACATCAGCTGCATCCATCCCTGCTTTTCTGCTTCTGCCTGCAATACCGGGTCGGCATTGACCGTCAGCACATCGGTGGCGTAACGGCACAGGGGTAAATCGTTGGCAGAATCGGTATAAAAAATCGTACGTTCCGGTAAAAACTGGCGAATATCCAGAAAGTTAGCCAGTTTTTCCACTTTGCCTTCCCGGAAGGTAGTGATCCCCTGCAATGCGCCGGTGTAGTGATCATCCCGGACTTCCAGTTCGATACCAAACGCCAGATTCACACCCAGCATCTTCGCCACCGGTTTGACAATAAAATCGGCGGTGGCAGAAATGATGATCACCGGCACGCCGTGTTCTTTATAAAATGCGAGGGTTTTGACCGCATCCGGATAGACCAGCGGACGCACTTTGCTTTCGGTAAAATCAGCTACCCATTCATCAATCTGTGCAACGGTGGCATTACCCAGCGCCTTCAGGCTGAAGGCCATATACGCGGCCATATCCAGCTTACCGGCGCTGTAATCAGCCATCATCTGCTTATCTGCGGCAAGAAAGGCAGGATCAGTGATAATGCCTTTTTCCCACAGGTAGTCTGTCCATAACAGGCTGCTGTCTGCAGCGATTAAGGTGTGATCGAGGTCGAAAACCGCTAATGTTGACATGACGTTCCTTTAATTAACTGACGGGACAAGGGCGCGGATTTCATTTTTATTGAACATCAGCTCCAGCTGAGTGCCCTGTTCAAACAGCCGCTCTGAGGAGCGGTTCAGCAGATCCACGGTCAGTGCGCCCAGCCCGGTATCCACCTGATAACGGATAATATTGCCCAGTAACTGACTGTCACGGATTGTACCTGAAACCGGGTGAGAAATGTGTTCCCCGTACTGTCTTCCGGCCTCACGCACATAAATGGATTCCGGGCGGATCGCCACAATGCCGCTGAGATTCAGGCCGAGCAGGCTGTTGGCGTTGTGCGCGCTGACCAGATTGTAATGCCCCATAAAACGCGCGACAAATTCATTGGCGGGCTGGGTGTAGAGATTTTCGGCGGTATCGCTCTGCACGATTTCGCCCTTGTTCATCAGGAAGATACGGTCAGACATCAGCATCGCTTCTTCCTGGTCGTGGGTGACAAAAATCGTGGTCAGATTCAGCTCGCGCTGGATCTGACGGATTTGCTGGCGCAGATGTTTGCGGATCTGGGCATCCAGCGCGGAGAGCGGTTCATCCAGCAGCAGAATGCGCGGTTTCATCACCAGTGCCCGTGCCAGTGCCACACGCTGACGCTGGCCGCCGGAAAGCTGATGCGGCAGATGCTGTTCTTTTCCTTCCAGACCCACCAGCTCAATCACCTCTGCAACGGCTTTGCGCTGTTCATTTTCCGGGACTTTCTGCATCTTCAGACCGAAAGCAATGTTGCGTTCAGTGGTCATATTCGGAAACAGCGCATAGCTCTGAAACACCATGCCGATTTCCCGCTGCTGTGGCGGAGATGAAGTAATATCCTGTTTATTCACATAAATTCTGCCGTCATTGACCGGTTCCAGCCCGGCGAGACAACGCAGCAGAGTAGATTTACCGCAGCCGCTCGGGCCGAGCAGGGTAATAAATTCCCCTTTGCTGACAGAAAAATTCAGACCGGAAAAGACCGGGGTGGCAGCAAAGGATTTTGTCAGGTTTTCAGCAATTACATAGCTCATCAGTGATTCCTCAGCGGCTTAAGCGTGTCGCGATCAGGGTCAGGATCAGGGTGAAAATAAAGTAGCTTGCCACCAGCGCGGAGGTGAAGTGCCCGCTGGTCTGGCGCATGTTATAGAGATAGATTTGCAGGGTTTCGTAACGGGTGCCGACCAGGATATTGGCAAACACAAACTCACCGAACAGGAAGGAGAAGGCGATCAGCAGCGACACCAGCAGCCCTTTGCGGATATTCGGCACCACCACCAGCAGAAATGCTTTAAAAGTGCCTGCACCGAGCAGATGAGCAGCATCCAGCAGATCTTTCAGCGGCACGCCGTTCAGGCTGTTGGCCAGCGCCCGGTACATAAACGGCAGGGTGATGGTGAAATAGGTACCGATCAGGATCCACGGCGTACCGGCAATCGGCAGCGGCCCGTCAGCGAACAGCTGCAGTAATCCGACAGAAGAGACCACCGGCGGCACGGCGAACGGCAGAATAATCAGGATCTCCATCAGCCCTTTCAGCCGCGGGAAGTAATAAAACACGGCAAACACCAGCGGCAGGATCACCAGGGTGCTGATAGCGAGGGTGACAAAACAGATAAACAGTGAACGGCCGAACGCGGCAAGGAAACGCGGATCCTGCCACAGCTTCAGATACCACTGTAATGTCAGGCCGTCCGGCAGTACCGTGGCACCCCAGCGGGTGGAGAAGGAATACAGCAGGGTCGCGATAATCGGTAACAGCAGCAGGATCACAATCAGACTGAGCATGATTTTGTGATAACGCGCCATGGACGGCGGATTAAGTGTGAGATCAGCACGTGGCATGGTAACTCCGTTTCAGCAGCCAGTGATAGACAACAGTGATGAATCCGAGGATAACCATCAGCAGAACAGACAGTGCCGCCGCCATATTCGGCTCCAGGAACAGGTCGCCGGACACCAGACTGGCGATACGGATGGTCACCATATTGTAGTTCCCGGTGGTCAGCGCATAGGTGGAGGCATAAGCCCCGGCCGCATTGGCGAACAGAATGATAAAGGTGCCGAGCAGCGCCGGAGAGAGCACCGGCAGCGCGACATAGCGCCAGTAGGCGAGGCGACCGGCGCCCATGGTTTTGGCCGCATCCTCCCACTCCGGTTTCAGGGCATCAAACGCCGGATAGAGCAGCAGGATCCCCAGCGGGATCTGAAAATAGAGGTAAATCAGCATCAGCCCGGCGGCGCTGTAGAGATTGAAATCCTCAATCACCCCCCAGGCTTTCAGTTGCAGGGTGATGGCGCCGTTAACGCCGAGAATGATAATGAAAGCAAACGCCAGCGGCACACCGCTGAAATTGCCGGTCATATTGGTGAAAGCGATCAGCCAGCGGCGCGGGCGCGGCGGGGCATGCTGTAAGGAAGCGGCAAACAGTGCGGCGAGGATCAGTCCGCCGACTGACGATACCCCGGAAATCCACAGGGTATTTTCAAAGGACTGAATATAAAAAGGGCTGCTGAAGATTTCGGTAAAGTTACCGAATGACCAGGCATCTTCATACACGAAGCTGTTGATAATCACCCATAACATCGGCGCAAGCTGGAAAAGTGCGAACAGCAGTGCGGCAGGGAGCAGTAACAGCATCGGTTTCAGCGGCAGACGGCGTGACAGGGGGCGGGTATGTTGCTTACTTTTCATCGCGGTCAGCTCCGGCAGAATATCAGCCATGTTGCGTCTCCCGCAGCAGGCGCGGTACAGCGGCTTTGTTGTGTCCGCTCAGACCGAGTAACCGGCAGATGGTGCCGCACAGCTGTGTCTGTTGCACCGGAAGATCGGCCTCATGAGAGAAGGCATCACCGGCAACAAACAGCGGGACGGTACGCTCTTCATCCAGAATCCCGCCGTGTGAGCGATCATTGTTCATGCCGTGATCACTGGTCACCAGTACCTGATAACCCGCTTCAAGCCAGGCAGGCAGATACGCGGAGAGCAGGCCGTCTGCACGGCGGGCGCTGTTGCGGTATTGCTGTGAATCCCCGCCGGATTTATGACCGGCATCGTCAATATTCATCGGGTGAATAAGCAGGAAATCGGGATGGTATTGACGGCGTAAATATTCCGCATCGAGGAATAAATGATCATCCGGATAGTGATCCGCCTGATAAAAACAGCCGTGTTGTATCGCAAGTGAATCATCGTGGGTGAAACGGTCACGGACGGCATCAAACGGAGCGCGGTTATACAGCTCACTGACCCAGTGATAAGCGGCGGCGGCGGTGGTTTTTCCGGCTTTTTGTGCGAGGGAGAAAATACTGTCGTTGTGTGACAGGCGCACCACCTGATTGTGCACCACGCCGCTGTCAACCGGACGGACACCGGTCAGAATACATTCATACAGCGGGCGGGAGAGTGAGGGCAGTTCACAGTTCAGGCGGTACAGTGTGGCGTCCCCGGATTCGGCTAACCCTTGCATAAAGCCCATGCAGTCATGGGCTGTGCGGTAGTTTAAGCCATCCAGAACAACCAGGATAACTGGGTTATTCATTGTCATTCCGTTAATTCATGTTGATGATAACGTTCTGCTGCCACAGTTTCGGCAACTGGCGGGAGGTTTTTTCCCAGCCGTCAAAATCAGTAATCGGTTTGGCTTTGCTGTACTGGGATTCCGGCAGCAGTTTGGCTTTGATATCGTCCGGCAGGGTCAGGTGTGCAGCGCGGATAGGGCGGGCATAACCTTCGGCCAGGTTGAGCTGTCCTTTATCACTGAAGATAAACTCACGGGCCAGTTTGGCGGCGTTCGGGTTCTTCGCGTATTTGTTGATGATGGTGGTGTAACCGGAGGTGACAGAGCCGTCAGACGGGATCACCACGGTAAAGCGTTTGGCATCAATCTGGTCGCGGTAGTTCAGGGCGTTGAAATCCCACATCACCGCCACTTCTACTTCCCCTTTCTCCAGGTTGGCCACGCTCGGGTCATTCAGGGATAAACGTTTCTGTTTGGCGAGATCGGCAAACAACTCAATCGCCGGCTGAATATTGGTTTCATTGCCGCCGAGGGCAAAGGCTGCAGACAGCACGCCGCTGTTAGCCTGTGCCGCGATACCGACATCACCGATAGTCACACGGTAGTTACCGCTGCGCAGGTCAGCCCAGCTTTTCGGCTGTTCTTTGACAAGGTCATTATTGATGATAAATGCAATGGTGCCGGTATAGGCCAGTGCCCAGTTACCGTCTTTATCTTTTGCCCAGTCGGGGATCTGATCCCAGGTGGTGGGTTTATAAGGCTGCACCACATCTTTCTGAACGGCGACAGGGCCGAAAGCCGCACCCACATCTCCGATATCTGCGGTGGCATTACTTTTTTCAGCGGCAAACTTGGCAATTTCCTGAGCGGAGCTCATATCGGTATCCTGGTGGCGGATGCCGTAGAGTTTTTCAAGATCAGACCAGGTGCCTTTCCAGTTGGCCCAGGTATCCGGCATCCCGACACTGTAAACCACGCCTTCTTTCCTGGCGGCGGCAATCAGTTCTTCAGGAATGGTGTTTTGTCCGGCAGAGAACGCAGAAAAAGAGGCGGAAACAGCAACGGCGGTCAGCAGTATTTTGGCAGCAGGAAAACGTGTCATAAAACCCTCGTCAGTTAACTGATTCAGTATCAGTGGTGTGGCTAGGGTATGACGCGTTTGTGACAGGCAACTGACACCCGTGTGACACTTTTCTGACAGCCGGGTGACGCGGAAAAACATCCCCCGTTCTGCTGAGTATTCTCCCGGCAAAGGGAGTATGATTTAATCCATTATTATTTCATTAACATGATGTCTCTATTATGCAGCAGATTTTAACAGGCAATGAAACCGGCTACTGGGTGATCAGCGCGGATAACCGCGTCTGGCTGCCGGAAGGACAACTGCCGGAGGGCAGTGCGGCACAATGGATGCTGACCGGGAAACCGGCGGTGCGTATCGGTGAGTGGCAGGGGCTGCCGGTCTGGCTGATCCGCGAAAAAATGCGTTCCGATATGTGTTCGCCGCGCATTATTGCCGCAGAGAATGATGATCTTTTCAAAATGGCCGGACGCGGCGTGCAGCTGGCGGAGTTCTACCGCTCGCACCGTTATTGCGGCTACTGCGGTGCGGCGATGAAATACAGTGAAAGTGAGTGGGCGTGTCTGTGTGACAGCTGCCGCGAACGTTACTATCCGCAGATAGCGCCGTGTATTATTGTCGGCATCCGCCGTCATGACTCTATTCTGCTGGCACAGCACCGCCGCCACAAAAGCGCGCCGCTGTTTACCGTGCTCGCCGGGTTTGTCGAAGTCGGCGAAACCCTGGAAGAGGCCGTTGCCCGTGAGGTGATGGAAGAGAGCCGGATTGAGATTCAGAATATCCGTTATGTCTCCTCGCAGCCGTGGCCGTTCCCGCACTCGCTGATGATGGGTTTTCTGGCGGATTATGCGGATGGTGAAATTCATCACGATCCGTCAGAGCTGCTCAGTGCAGACTGGTACCGCTATGATAATCTGCCGGTTATTCCGCCGCCGGATACCATTGCCCGCCGTCTGATTGAAGATACGGTTGCACTATGCCGTCAGGATGACGAAGACGCGTAACACTGCCCTGACCCCGGGCGGCAGGCGTGCTACAATGGGTTTTATTCAGGACGTCAATACGTTACGCGGCCAACAACTTTTTGGAGTCTGTCATGAGTGAACTGAAAAACGACCGCTATCTGCGGGCATTACTGCGTCAGCCGGTGGATGTCACCCCCGTGTGGATGATGCGCCAGGCCGGGCGTTATCTGCCTGAATATAAAGCCACCCGCGAACAGGCGGGGGATTTTATGGCGCTGTGCAAAAACACCGAACTGGCCTGCGAAGTGACTCTGCAGCCGCTGCGTCGTTTTCCGCTGGATGCGGCCATTCTCTTTTCCGATATTCTGACTATTCCTGATGCGATGGGTCTCGGGCTCTATTTTGAAACCGGCGAAGGGCCGCGCTTTGTGCATCCGATCCAGAATGCCCGCGATGTTGAAAAACTGCCGGTACCGGATCCGGAGCAGGAGCTCGGTTATGTCATGAATGCCGTGCGCGCCATCCGCAAAGCCCTGAACGGCGATGTGCCGCTGATTGGTTTCTCCGGCAGTCCGTGGACACTGGCAACCTATATGGTGGAAGGCGGCAGCAGTAAAGCCTTTACCAAAATCAAAAAGATGATGTACGCCGAACCGCAGACCCTGCACCTGCTGCTGGATAAACTGGCGGACAGCGTGATCCTCTATCTCAACGCGCAGATTAAAGCCGGTGCGCAGTCCGTGATGATCTTCGACACCTGGGGCGGCGTGCTGACCGGGCGTGATTACCGTGAATTTTCACTCAATTACATGCATAAGATTGTCGATGGTCTGATCCGCGAAAATGACGGCCGCCGTGTGCCGGTTACCCTGTTCACCAAAGGCGGCGGACAGTGGCTGGAAGCGATGGCGGAAACCGGCTGTGATGCCCTGGGACTGGACTGGACCACGGATATCGCGGATGCCCGCCGCCGGGTCGGTAATAAAGTGGCGTTACAGGGTAATATGGATCCGTCCATGCTCTATGCATCACCTGCCCGTATCGAAGCGGAAGTGGCATCTATCCTCGCCGGTTTTGGTCAGGGCGAAGGGCATGTGTTCAACCTCGGACACGGTATCCACCAGGATGTTCCGCCTGAGCATGCCGGTGCATTCGTTGAATCTGTTCACCGCCTGTCAGCCAAATACCATCAGGGCTGATCACTGACAGATAACGGAGGTCACCATGACAGCCATTGACACCCGCGCCCTGAAAGCCCGGCAGACGGAACTGGCACAACAGGTCAGTCTGCAGGATGTACCTCTCAGTCCCCGCTATATTGCGGGGGTGGATATCGGCTTTGAGGACGGGGGAAACGTCACCCGGGCTGCCGTGGTGATCCTCACCTGGCCTGAACTGGAGGTGGCGGAGTATCAGACCGCCCGCATTCCCACCCAACTGCCCTATATTCCGGGGCTGCTCTCCTTCCGTGAAATCCCCGCCGCACTTGCCGCCTGGGATAAACTGACCTTAAAACCGGACCTGGTGCTGGTGGACGGCCAGGGGCGCGCTCATCCGCGCCGTCTCGGCGTTGCCGGGCATCTCGGGGTGCTGCTGGATTTACCTGCGATTGGTGTTGCCAAGAGCCGGTTATGCGGTACGTTTGAACCGCTGGCGGAAGAAGCCGGGGCGCAGTCGCTGCTGACAGACAAAGGCGAGTCGCTCGGCTGGGTCTGGCGCAGCAAAAACCGCTGCAATCCGCTGTTCATTTCACCCGGTCATCATATGAGTATTGACACCGCACTGACCTGGGTAAAAGCCCTGACGCGCGGCTATCGCCTGCCTGAACCAACCCGCTGGGCTGATGGTATTGCCTCAAATCGAACATTTTTTGTCCGGTTGAAACAGAAATTTCCCGATTTTCCACGTAAAGATGTGGATATCACGGATTTTCAGGTAAACTGCGGCTCACATCAGAGTAACGAGTAAAGCGGAATGTTAAAGAACCCGATCCACTTACGGCTGGAAAAACTGGAAAGCTGGCAGCATCTCACCTTCACAGCCTGTCTGTGCGAGAGAATGTACCCGAATTATGCCGTTTTTTGTCAGCAGACCGGGTTTACTGATCCGTCGCTTTACCGGCGTATTCTGGATCTCATCTGGGAAGTCCTGACTGTCAAAGACGCAAAAGTGAACTTTGATAACCAGCTGGAAAAGCTGGAAGACATCATCCCTGATGGGGACGACTATGATATCTACGGTGTGTATCCGGCGATTGATGCCTGCGCGGCACTCAGTGAGCTTATCCATACCCGCCTGAGCGGGGAAACACTGGAGCATGCTATTGCGGTCAGTGAGATTTCAGTCGGTACTGTCGCGGTACTGGAAATGACACAAGCCGGACGCGAAATGTCCGACGACGAATTAAATGAATTGCCCGCTGTTGAAGAAGAGTGGGACATTCAGTGGGAAATTTACCGCTTATTGGCCGCCTGCGAAGAGCGCGATATTGAGTTGATAAAAGGCTTGAAATCCGATCTCCGGGATGCGGGGATCAGCAATATTGGCGTTAGTTTAGGCGATTAAATCAAAAAACGTGATTTAAGCCTATAAATGCCGGTGTTAAAGGCTTCACAATTGCCCCGTCTCTGGTCTACAGTGGGGGGCGAAAAGAAGTGGCTATCGGGGCGCGTGTATCAGGGCTGTCAAAAGGCACATCCGACGCACTCGATGCTTTGCAAACGATAAACACACTGTAAGGATATTTTATGAATAAGACTCAATTGATTGATGCTATCGCAGAAAAAGCAGAGCTGTCTAAAGCACAAGCTAAAGCAGCGCTGGAATCAACTCTGGCGGCCATCACTGACTCTCTGAAAGAAGGCGATGCTGTACAATTAGTTGGCTTCGGTACTTTTAAAGTTAACCATCGTGCAGAGCGTACTGGCCGTAACCCGCAGACCGGTAAAGAAATCAAAATTGCAGCAGCAAACGTGCCTGCTTTCACTGCCGGTAAAGCACTGAAAGACTCAGTAAAATAATTGCGTTGCAAAAACAGATTGATAGAGGGGGATTTCGTCCCCTTTTGTTGATCAGACAGGGGCTGCTTGCACTGGGCTTTGGCTCATTGCTCAGCGCCTGCTCTGTTCAGCCTGACCTCCCTCCCTTCAGCGCGTCCGGTTATATCGCGGACGACGGCGCTGTCAGAATGTGGCGTCTCAACGCCGACAACCAACCCCGTGTCCTGATGAGTGTGTTCAGTCCTTACCGCAGCGGACAACAGACTGTCGTCACCGTTTATGAATACCGCAGAGGCCAGCTCTGGCAGATCCGTTCAGAATATCTGGGCGATAACGGCTTTTCTGAACAGATACGGCTGGATCACGAGGGCAATACCATCTTTATGCAGCGTGATAAAGACGGGCACAAATCCCCGCTGACCGCGGATGAAATCACCCGGATGACCTTTATGGCAGACAGACAGCTGACACTTAACAGTGCATTGGTGATCGGTAATATCCGGCTGAAACAGGGGCAGTGGCGTGACAGCTATGTCACGGATTGTCAGGGTAATAAATCCTACATTGAGTTTGATGCGGAAACAGAGCAGTTCCTGGCGAAGCGTCAGCGCAGCAGCGCATCACCTATCTACATTGCATGGCTGGATTCACCGGAAGGACGGGAAATTCTGCTGGCGGCAAATGATAACTTCTGTAAATGGGAACCTACGGAAGATTCACTGTAAATCTCCCGCAGGGTATTAACGCGGTTTACTTATTCAGACGGGCAACAGCACGGTAGCCGATATCACTGCGGCAAAATGCATCATCCCAGTGAATGTGTTTCAGCGCGGCATAAGCCTGTTTCTGCGCCTGAGCAATATCCTCACCCAGTGCCGTAACACACAACACCCGGCCGCCGTCAGTCACAACCGCACCTTCTTTCAGCGCCGTTCCGGCCTGGAAAACTTTGCAGTCTGCTTCCTGAACATCCAGTCCGCTGATCACATCACCTTTACGGTAATCACCCGGATAACCACCGGCTGCCATCACCACACCAAGCGCCGGACGCGGATCCCACTGCGAGGTTTTTCCGGCCAGTTTTCCCTGCGCACCGGCAAGGCAGAGCTCAACCAGGTCTGACTGTAACCGCATCATAATCGGCTGGGTTTCCGGGTCACCAAAGCGACAGTTAAATTCAATCACTTTAGGCTCGCCGTGTTCATCAATCATCAGCCCGGCGTATAAAAAGCCCTGATAGGTGTGACCTTCCGCCGCCATACCTTCAACGGTCGGATAAATCACTTTTTCCATCACCCGCTGATGAACGGCATCGGTCACCACCGGTGCCGGGGAGTATGCGCCCATACCGCCGGTGTTTGGCCCGGTGTCATTGTCACCGACCCGTTTGTGATCCTGGCTGGTCGCCATCGGCACCACATTTTTACCGTCCACCATGACGATAAAACTGGCTTCCTCGCCGGTCAGGAACTCTTCAATCACAATGCGGTGTCCGGCATCGCCGAAAGCATTACCGGCCAGCATGTCATGTACCGCGTCCTGTGCTTCTTTCAGGGTCATGGCAACGATCACGCCTTTACCGGCCGCCAGGCCGTCAGCTTTGATCACCACCGGTGCACCGGTTTTATCCAGATAAGCCAGTGCCGGTTCAATCTCAGTAAAGTTCTGATAGTCCGCCGTCGGGATATGGTGACGCGCCAGAAAATCTTTGGTGAATGCTTTGGAGCCTTCCAGCTGCGCGGCACCTTTGGCCGGGCCGAAGATAGTCAGACCGGCGGCATTGAATGCATCAACCACACCCATCACCAGCGGGGCTTCCGGGCCGACAATGGTCAGGCCGATATTATTGGCGCGGGCAAATGCGACCAGGCCGTCAATGTCTGTTGCACTGATATCCACATTGGTCAGGTTTGGTTCCTGTGCGGTACCGGCATTACCGGGCGCGACATAAACATTGGCTGCCAGCGGGGATTGTGCGGCTTTCCAGGCCAGCGCGTGTTCGCGTCCGCCATTACCGATAATCAGGATATTCATAAGTCAGCTCCGGGTATTAATGACGGAAATGGCGCATGCCGGTGAAAATCATCGCGATATTGTGTTCGTCTGCCGCTGCAATGACTTCATCATCACGGATGGAGCCACCCGGCTGGATCACGCAGGTAATACCGACGGCGGCTGCCGCATCAATCCCGTCACGGAACGGGAAGAACGCATCGGATGCCATGGCACATCCCGCCACTTCCAGCCCTTCGTCACCGGCTTTGATGCCGGCAATTTTCGCGGAGTAAACACGGCTCATCTGGCCGGCACCCACGCCGATAGTCATATTATTCTTTGAATAAACAATGGCATTGGACTTAACAAACTTCGCCACTTTCCAGCAGAACAGGGCATCTTTCAGTTCCTGTTCTGTCGGCTGACGTTTGCTGACCACTTTCAGGTTGTTATCGCCGACCATCCCGAGATCGCGATCCTGTACCAGTAGGCCGCCGTTCACCCGTTTGAAATCAAGGGCGGCAACCGGATGCTGCCACTGACCGCAGGTCAGCACGCGGACATTCTGTTTTGCCGCGAGAACCGGCAGCGCATCTTCCGCGACGGACGGAGCAATAATCACTTCCACAAACTGGCGTTCAATAATTTCTGCCGCCGTTTTGGCATCCAGTTCGCGGTTAAAGGCGATAATACCGCCGAATGCGGAAGTCGGGTCAGTTCTGAAGGCATTGTCATAGGCGGTCAGTAAGGTATCGGCAACGGCCACGCCGCACGGGTTGGCGTGCTTGACGATCACACAGGCTGGTTTATCAAACTGCTTCACACATTCAAGGGCGGCATCAGTATCAGCAATATTATTATAAGAGAGGGCTTTGCCCTGTAACTGCACAGCAGTACTGATGGAGGCTTCCTGAATATTCTCTTCTATATAGAAGGCGGCATTCTGATGGCTGTTTTCGCCGTAGCGCATATCCTGCTTTTTAATAAAGTTGAGATTCAGGGTACGCGGGAACTGACCGGAAGGCTGAGTGGTATCGCCGAAGTAAGGTTTTACTTTCTGACCGAAATAGTTGGCGATCATGCTGTCATAGGCCGCTGTATGCTCAAAGGCTTTGATGGCGAGATCAAAACGGGTATCGAAACTCAGGCTGTTTTGCCCGGCATCCATCTCGGCAATGATATTGCTGTAGTCACTGCTTTTTACCACAATTGCCACATCTTTATGGTTCTTCGCAGCGGAGCGCACCATGGTCGGCCCGCCGATATCGATATTTTCAACCGCGTCTTCCAATGTGCAGCCGGGTTTTGCCACTGTTTCCGCAAACGGATAGAGATTCACAACCACCATATCAATAGCGGAAATCTGATGCTTCGCCATAATCTCATCATCGGTGCCGCGGCGGCCGAGTATCCCGCCGTGCACTTTCGGATGCAGGGTTTTGACACGTCCGTCCATCATTTCCGGGAAACCGGTGTAATCGGAGACTTCAGTCACCGGCAGACCGGCGTCAGCCAGCAGGCGGGCAGTACCGCCGGTTGATAACAATTCAACACCACGGGCGGAAAGAGCCTGAGCAAATTCAGTGATGCCGGTTTTGTCAGAGACACTGAGCAGGGCGCGACGGATAGGGCGAGGCTGTTGCATGAGTTTGGATCCCTTGAATTCAACGAATAAATGACAATAGGTTGCAGGTGAAATCGGTGTATCTCATAAGATTTCAAAACCCGGAGTAAAAAGCAACGGTACACGAATGCAGCAGATTGTAACGCAAACGTTTGCGTGTTGCTTGTGAATTTTGTGATTTTTTACCTTCTGTGGATAACTTTGTGTGTAACCCGGTATAAACAGGGGTTTTGCTGGGGAATGCAGCAAACAGTCAGAAAATCGAAAATTAACACTTGTCTTCTGAAATCGACTCCCTATAATGCACCTCCACTGACACGGAACAACGCGCTAACACGCGGTCCGGCAGGAAAAAAGAGAACGGCAGATAAGAAATTATTGCTTGACTCGAAGGGGCTGGAAACGTAATATACGCAGCCTCGCAACAACGCAGAAGACCGGCAACGGCAGCGAATGTTGCAACTGCTCTTTAACAATTTATCAGACAATCTGTGTGGGCACTCGCAG